>ENA-UOXR01000230-UOXR01000230.1-bioreactor-metagenome-genome-assembly--contig:-NODE-230-length-71485-cov-30.558547_pt1 | contig 71485 bp, 65 predicted proteins | sample MGYA00238164_ERZ764825 | MGnify/ENA primary metagenome ERZ764825 (study PRJEB28920, sample SAMN05720171) | bioreactor metagenome | isolation source: Anaerobic biogas reactor | place: USA:Washington... | reverse complement strand
TTAGTTTGTTTTAAGCTAAAAATGTGCCTACTTTACCAATTCAAGCAGCTTTGGAGCTATCGCATCGGCAAACAGACGTACTGCGCAAAGGGCCTCTGAGAGCGAATTTCCGTTGCTTCCTACCTCCAATATAAGCGAGCCCGTAGTCATATGCTGATTGTAGCGCTCCTTTTTCACCGCAATGGGCCTCGCCAGGGTAGGATACTTCTCTACAACCGCTGACTGGAGATATAAGGCAAACTTCAGATTCTCGATCCATTTAGGGTGTTCAAGTCCGTTCTCGCCGGTGCCTACCAGAAGCATTAACTGTGAGCTTGGCTGCCCCGAGCCCTCTGCGACAGTTTTGTATACAACGTCCCCGTCTCCTAGGGCGTCCCTGTGAACATCCAGAACAACAGCAATCTCCGGGTGCTCCTTAAGATGCGCACTGATTGCTTCGGCACTTCTGGCGTAGCACCCGGTATAGCTGGGGTAGTCATATATCTCGCGGTCATGCAGAACGGTGATTCCGTAGCTTTCAAGACAGGCAGTCAGCTCGTCACCGACGCGGATAATGCTGTATTTTTTGTCCTCTGTCCTGAATGTGTCTGACGGCGTATAGTTGTTAGCCCTGTCGGGCATGTACGCCTCGCTGCCATGCGTATGGATAATTAGCACCTGTGTTCCCTCAGACGGAAGAGCCTGTAACAGCTTTTCTCCCATGATTTTTGTCAGATCGGGCGTATAGCTCGTGTCATTTTTTATCGTAAGCCCGCCCTCGATAGTCGTGGGGAGCACAACAGGTTTCTTTTCGGTCTCGTTCCCGGCTTCCGGGGGCGGCGACAGCTCCGAGCCTGATAGGAAGAGAGGAAAATCACCCATCTCTCCATTGTCACTATGGTAATTCTCAGTCTCGTCCGGCCCTATATCATCCGTTGGCTCACTCGTTTCGCCCACCGTCGCGTTGCGGTCCCTGTTCCCGGCCACCGTAATTATCACCCACGCCATAGCAATAATCAGCAGCAGTGTAAGCGGCAGATTTTTGGCTTTCAAAACGACCGTCACCTCCCCTTAAAGTATTTATATGCCAGTCCCTAGTCTGCAATACGCCCTACAAGTGGGGAGAGTATCGCGGTTTTTTTGCATTTTTTGCAATCGGTTCCCATGAAAACTACCGTCAGTTTGATTTACATAATGAATTGTTATATGCAACCGTCCTGCATTTTTTCTATTTTATCCCCTCAAATATGACTGTTTTCGTTTTTTTGGTCGTCATTAGCTACATACAACATCTAGATCGCAACCCCCATGTCATCGAAATCATCTACTATATGTAGCGTATCTATCAACATTCCATTATTTAAGCGTCGTCATTTTGTACTATTTTGCTATTGAAAATTGAGCACAAAAACGAATATAATTGAGGCAACCCAAAAGAAAGCATAATTTTTTCCCTGCAAAAAACAAAAAAAGATTATGACAGACACGATCATCATTTCAAAAAAGGTGTGACATATGAACAGTAAAAGATTTACGATCCTGACACTGTGCGTTGTCTGTGTCTTCACATTGCTAATGAGCGGCTATACAACGGCGCAAGGGACCGACTCTTTTTCCGCCGAAGATGTCGTTCCGCTCTACCTAAACGGAATAAAGGCTGCTGACGGATACAAGGTCGGCGATACAACATATGTCTCTATCCGTTCTTTCGCCGAAGCACTGTGTGAAGATATAGACACAACTTGGGATACAGAGACCCAGACGCTTTCACTTTCCGCTGAGAATCTTGAGCTTACAGCAGCGGTAGGCAGTCTCTATGTAGTTGCCAACGGCCGTTATCTGCTCGTAGCCGAAGGCGTTAAACTCTATGGGGATATCGTTGTAGTCCCGATACGCACAATCGCACAGGTTTTCGGTGCAGAGATAGAATGGAATGAGAAGTCCCTCTCTGTAAGCATAATTCCTGGTGCATCCGGCATTATCGAATCCGGTGACACATTCTACAATGAGAATGACCTATACTGGCTCTCCCGCCTCATAAACTCCGAGGCAGGCAACCAGATTATGGAAGGCAAAATCGCAGTTGGCAATGTAGTCTTGAACCGGGTTGCAAGCCCAATCTGTCCCGATACCATATACGACGTAATTTTTGATTCCAAATACGGCGTTCAGTTCAGCGTTGTTCCGACAGGCGCCATATATCAAGAGCCCAACGATGAATCCATAATCGCTGCGAAAATCTGCCTTGAGGGAGGAAATCTCGTCGGAGAGGACTGCATATACTTTGTCAATCCCATCATCGGCGCAGCCTCATGGTTCAAAACGACACGCACATTTATCGGCAGTTTTGGCGACCACGATTTCTACGCCTAAAATGTAGACTTTTGGAAAATAATATGCTAGACTACAGGGTATACCAAATGGTGTGCCCTGTTTTTATATCACTTTACAGATGGAGAGTGCCTATGCACAAAATCCTGACCGACGGCTTTTCCGCCCTGGGTCTTGAACTTACAGAGGAGATGTCCCGGCGCTTCGCAGCATACGGACAGCACCTGGGCGAACGCAACGAGGTCATGAACCTTACTGCCATCAGCGGCGACGAGGATATTGCCCGTCTGCACTTTTTGGACTGCGCTGCCCTGCTGTCCCTATATGATTTTTCCGGCGCGTCAGTCATTGATATCGGCAGCGGCGCCGGTTTTCCGGGGCTTCCCCTTAAAATTGCAAAGCCTGATATAAGCCTAACGATGCTCGACAGCCAGAAAAAGCGCGTCGGCTTCCTTGAGGAAACCTGTCAGAAGCTCGGTTTGTATGATGTGCGCTGTGTCTGGGCGCGCGCCGAGGAGGCCGCGATGGATATGGGCGGCAGCTTCGATATCGCCGTGTCGCGAGCAGTCGCTAAGCTTAATATTCTCTGTGAGCTCTGCCTGCCCTTTGTGAGCACCGGCGGCGTGTTCATCGCTATGAAAGGGCCCGACTGTGAAGAGGAGCTGAAAGAAGCAGGCCATGCGATATCCGTTTTAGGCGGCGGCAAGACGGACATTAAAATCTACCGCATTCCGGGCACAGAAATATCACACAGCGCGGTCATCATAAGAAAAACAAAGCCCACCCCGCCGCAGTATCCTCGCCAGTTCGGGCGAATCAAAAAAGCTCCGCTTTAATGCTTACTATAGTTGATTGCAACAAATGGAGGGAAAACATGACAAATCTTCCGGAAATTTTCGGCTGCATGTCGTTCAACGACGGCGTTATGCGGGAGCGGCTGCCCAAGGGCGCATACCGCGCGCTCAAAAACAGCATGGAGAAGGGCGAGCGCATGGACCTTGCCACAGCCAATATCGTCGCCAACGCCATGAAGGACTGGGCTATCGAAAAGGGCGTGACCCACTATACACACTGGTTCCAGCCGCTTTCCGGTGTCACTGCCGAGAAGCATGACAGCTTCATCTCCACCAGCGGGGACGGCGGCGTAATTATGGAGTTTTCCGGAAAAGAGCTCATACGCGGTGAACCCGACGCCTCCAGCTTCCCCTCCGGCGGCCTGCGCGCCACTTTTGAGGCCCGCGGCTATACCTCCTGGGACCCCACGTCCTACGCCTTCATTAAAGACGGCGTTCTCTGCATACCGACGGCATTCTGCTCTTACGGCGGCGAGGCTCTGGACACCAAGACTCCGCTGCTCCGCTCTATGGACGCCCTGAACACTCAGGCAAAACGCATCCTAAGGCTCTTTGGAAACGATTGCGACCGCGTCTTCGCTACCACCGGTCTTGAGCAGGAATACTTTTTGATTGACCGAGGGACATACAATCAGCGCAAGGACCTCATCTATACGGGACGTACGCTTTTCGGAGCTCGTCCCCCCAAGGGACAGGAGATGGACGACTACTACTTCGGCTCCATCAAAATGCGCGTGTCCGGCTTTATGAAAGAGCTTAACGAAGAGCTTTGGAAGCTTGGCGTACTGGCTAAAACGGAGCACAACGAGGCCGCGCCCGCCCAGCATGAGCTTGCCCCCATCTTTACGACCTCCAACATAGCCATAGACCACAACCAGCTTACTATGGAGATCATGCGAAAGGTCGCAAAACGGCACGACCTGACCTGTCTGCTCCACGAAAAGCCCTTTGCCGGTATCAACGGCAGCGGCAAACACAACAACTGGGCCATCTCTACAGGCGACGGCGTTAACCTGCTGGAGCCCGGCGATACTCCGGAGGAAAACGCTCAGTTTCTGCTTATCATCTGCGCCGTTCTCAAGGCTGTGGACGACTATCAGGACCTTCTGCGCATATCTGTTGCCTCCGCGGGAAACGACCACCGGCTGGGCGGCAGTGAGGCGCCCCCGGCTATCGTTTCCGTCTACTTGGGAACAGAGCTCCAATCCATTCTGGACTCGGTTGAGAACGGCAAGCCATATGACAGAGTCGAAAAAAAGAGCATAACCGTCGGCGTGGACGCGCTCCCCTATTTTCCGCGCGACACCACAGACCGCAACCGCACTTCCCCCTTTGCTTTCACCGGCAACAAGTTCGAATTCCGAATGCTGGGCGCCTCAATGTCCGCATCGGCTTCAACTACCGTTATTAATACCGCCGTGGCCGAGTCATTCCGCCAGTTTGCGGACAGGCTTGAAAAAGCAAGCGACTTTACAGAGGAACTCAACTCCCTTATCCGTGAGACCATAACCGAGCACAAGCGGATCGTGTTCAACGGCAACGGCTACGGCGAAGAGTGGTCCGAAGAAGCCAAAAGGCGCGGGCTCTGCAACTACACCACCACGGCGGACTGTATGCCCCACCTCACAGACAAAAAAAATGTTCAGCTCTTCGAAACCCACGGCGTCTATACCGAGACAGAACTTCGAGCCCGCCGTGACATTCTGCTGGAAAATTACTGCAAGCAGGTCCATATCGACGCCGGCGTAATGGTGGAGATGATCCGCCGCGATATTCTGCCGTCTGTTCTCACTTATCAGAAAAAGCTTGCGGATACGATTCTGACAAAGCGCGCGGCAGCCGAAAATCTCAGCACAAAAACGGAGTCGGAACTTCTCTCCCACATTACGGAGCTAACCGACGATATGGCGGAGCGCTGTGTAAGGCTCGAAGACTCCCTGTCGAAGATAGTCGTCTGCAACGGCAAAACCGAGAGCACAGCAGAATACTGTAGCAAAACCATAATCAAGGATATGGCTGATCTTCGTGAAATAACAGATAAACTGGAAACCCTGGTCAGTAAGGATTGCTGGCCCTACCCCTCTTACGGCAGACTGCTCTATAGAGTATGAAAGGAGAATCCATATGTCAGTTATCACAATCACTGCGCAAAACTTTGAAGCCGAGGTAATACGCTCGGACAGGCCCGTGCTCCTCGACTTTTGGGCGGCATGGTGCGGGCCCTGCCGCATGCTCTCACCGGTCGTAGACGAGATCGCCGGGGAGCGCAGCGACATCAAGGTCGGCAAGGTAAACGTCGACGAACAGCCCGAGCTCTCAGAGCGCTTCGGTATCCGAAGTATCCCCACTCTCGTCGCCTTTGAGGACGGAGAGGTCAAAAAGACCTCCGTAGGCGTCATTCCGAAGGAAAAGATCCTCGAGATGTTTTGACGCTTAGAAACCGCAAAAGCGCGCACTTTCGGCGCGCCGACAAAACAGCATATGTTTTCGGGAAATGACATGGCGAAAGTCATGTCATTTCTTTGTTCCCGCAGGAATATGATTCGGCAGAAGTATCTTCATCGTACCGCCGCTAGTTACAGCTGACGCTTATTTCGCATTTCTCCGTGTCTCTTCACCAAAGATGTTAAATCTATTCTTTTTGGAAAGCGCTGGAGTCAATATGCTTTCTCTATTGATAAATTTCGTCAGCATATCTATAATTAGACCAAAAGAAAACGAAAGCTGGTACTTACATGTATTACCCGATGCTTATCCTCGGTATATTGGCCACCGTCCTTTTTCTGATTGTCAGAGTAAGAGAAGGCGGAATTAAGGGCCTAATGACAAAAGCCTTTGCCAGCGCCCTATTTGTCTCCGCCGCAATTGCGGCATATTTCGAGTCCTCTGCCGCGGACAGCCGTTTCCCCTGTCTGTTAATCGCCGGTCTGGTGTTCGGACTGCTGGGCGACGTCTGGCTCGATCTCAAGTGGGTCTACCCCCGCGATAATGATATCTATACATTCGCCGGGTTTATCTCCTTCGGCATCGGGCACGTTCTCTATCTGACCGGCCTGTTTGTATGCTTTGCAGACCTCTCAAAAACCACTTACATAATCATACCCGTAATTGCCGCTGTCGCTGTAGGTCTCGGAGTTGTACTGCTTGAAAAGCCCATGAAGCTTGTCTACGGAAAATTCAAAACGATCTCCGGCGTCTATGCAGCTATACTCACATATATGACACTGCAGTCCGGGAGTTTTGCTCTGCTCAATGGTTTTGAAAACATGACCCTCAACTTCATGTTCTTAGGCGGGTTTTTGTTCCTGATCTCCGACCTCATACTCTCCGGTACATACTTCGGCGAGGGCAGGCGCAGACCTGCGGATATCATCGGCAACCATGTCTGCTACTACGCGGCACAGTTCATGATCGCGTCCTCACTGCTCTTCGTCAGATAAAAGCTCGCCAAAAAACGCCTGCTTGCGCAGGCGTTTTTTTATATCACTTTTCTTTACATAGTAAGCGCTCCGTTTTCATCCTCAAGAAGAATAAGAATCTTCTCCTGCTCTCCCGTCACAGCATCGACATACACTATAAACTTCTGTCCGTTCACGTCTTCACATTTAAATTCGTAGCACAAAACCTCATGTTGCCCCGCGTCCGGTATAAGAGTCTTCCCGACGCCTAAAATCTTCAAACCCTCTGCAACTTTTGTCTGTGCCTGTTCCTGTGATACAAGAGTCTGAGGCATCTGCCTCTGATGATGCGCGGTAATATATCCCGAGGCCTCAAAGCTCTTCACCGAGCCGTCGTCCAGGGCTATACCGACCTTTATCAGATCCGAGTAGCAGACGACCCCGTCCTGGACATATGCGAAATTAGCCGTCAGCACATTGTCGCTTATGAGATAGTAACTCTCCTTCATGTTATCATAGCCCTTCTGTTTAAGGAAGGCTTTGGCCGCATCCAGCGCCTGCTGTGCGTCCATCTCTGCACTCTCCACATAGCGGGAGCTCAGCATGCTGCAGACCTCGCCGCCGACCTTGCTGATCCATACGCTCACGGGCTCGCCGTTCTGCTCGCACTCATAGTAATAGCAGGGTATGTCCCCATCCGATTCCGCCGTAGGGTAGACACGCTCCTCACGCAGCCCCAGAAACCCCGCAACTATGGCTCTGCCCTGGGTCTGGTCTATTTCCTCCCTGCCCTCCAGCAGAAGCGGCGAGACATTAGTCAGATGCTCTGAAAAGGGGCCGTCATATATAAGCGAGGGCACCTCGGGAAACTCTTTTTCAGCGAGACTCATGCTGTCCGCCATAGTCTGCGGTATCACCTCGTCCTCGCTTTTGTCGGTCTGCTTCACGGTCCGATGATATTCCTCTATACTCATGAGCTTCCCGTCCATACCGTCTTGTATGGATTTAAGGTTTTGGGACATTATCGCGGCAACCTCAGAGAGGGCTCTGAGGTTATCCTTGTCCTCGGAAGAAAAGGTTTCACCGGAATAGGCCTTTTGAGAGAGCGCGAAAGCGTAGTCCCCTGTCTTGTTGAGAAAACCGGCGGTGCTCTCCATCTCGGTTGCGGAAAAGGGCAGTACGCCCAGCGCCATCTCCGCCATCTGTACCTTGCCGAACAGCTCGCTGCACACAGCCCCTGCCATGGAAGGCGAGGTCACAAGCAAGCTTTTTTGGAGAGCCGCGTCTACATTCTCGACGCTCTCCGCCAGCTCGGAAAAAGCGTGCTGGTAATTCGCGGATAAAAATCTTGCGTTTTCCGCAGAACGACGCGACTCGGAAATGCCGAAAATCAGCGAAGCGGCTGTGATTACAGCCAGTACTGAAATGATTGTATATGCGACCCATTTTTTCATAAAAACACCCCTTCGCGTATATTCTTGCCGCGAAGGGTGTTTTTACTTGTGTTAAGTTTTTCAGATGATGTGAATGTCTGGTAAAAAAGCTATTTACAGAGCTGAGTTTAAATACTTATACCAAAAAAATCAACTCAGTTTTTCGATACCCAGCTTCATTCTGCGAATAGTCTCATCCTTGCCGAGTATGCGGCATATCTCCACAGCGCCGCCCGGAGTGACTGATTTCCCAGCGACGGAAATCCGAACAGGCCACATAAGCGTTGCGTTTTTTACGCCTAGATCGCCCGCTAGTTTTATCAGTGTGTCGTGTATCGTCTCATCTGTCCAATCTTCTGTTCCCTCCATTACAGGGAGCGCCTTTTCCAGCATCTGCAGAGAGATAGCAGCGTCGGTCTTGGACTTTTTGTTGGTGTATAGCTCAATGTCGTATTCCGGCAGCGCATCAAAGAAATCAATCTTCTCCGGAATGTCCGTCAGCTTCTCGCAGCGGGGCTGAAGCAGAGGGGCAAAGGCAGAAATATCTATTGCGGGGTTCTTGACGCTCTGGCGTATAAAAGGCTCCGCAAGCTCTGTAAACCTCTCCGGCGACATTGCCTTTATATACTCGGCATTGAAATAGGTCAGCTTTTCGATGTCAAAAATGGCGGGAGACTTCGATATTCCGGAGATATCGAACAGCTCGCAGAGCTCTGACAGCGAAAAAATCTCCCGCTCTCCCCCTGGACTCCAGCCCAAAAGTGCGACATAGTTTAGCACCGCTTCGGTCAGATAGCCCTGTGACAGCAGATCCTCATAGCTCGGGTCGCCGTGGCGCTTGGACATCTTGTTGTGGTGGTCGCGCATAACAGGAGAGCAGTGGACATACTTGGGTATCTCCCAGCCGAAACTCTCGTATAGCAAATTGTATTTAGGCGAGGACGCCAGATATTCGCTCCCGCGGACAACGTGTGTAATGCCCATTAGGTGGTCGTCGATGACATTGGCAAAGTTGTAGGTCGGCAGACCGTCCGACTTTATGAGCACATTGTCGTCCAGCGTGTCATTTGGCACGGTAATGTCGCCGAAGATCTCGTCATGGAAGGTTGTCGCGCCCTCGCGGGGGATTTTCTGGCGAATGACGAAAGGCACGCCCGCTTTTATCTTTTCCTCCGCCTCTTCGTCGGAAAGGCGGCGGCAGGGGTCGTCCTTCCTCTCGAAGCCCTCGGCCTCATCGGTCTCGGACTTCTCACAGAAGCAGCGGTAAGCGCCTCCCTTTTCAAGAAGGAGCTCGGCATATCTGCCGTATATCCCGCGCCGCTCTGTCTGTATATAGGGGCCGACCGGGCCGCCGATATCGGGGCCTTCGTCGTGTATGAGACGGCAGTCGGCCAGCGTCTTATAGATGATATCGGTAGCGCCCTCTACAAGTCTGCCCTGATCGGTGTCCTCAATACGGAGGATAAACTTCCCTCCGTTTTTCTTTGCAATAAGGTATGTGTAAAGCGCAGTGCGCAGATTACCCACATGCATGTAGCCTGTGGGGCTGGGCGCAAATCTTGTACGCACCTCTCCGTGCGGGATAAGCGCTTCCATTTCCTCAAACCATTTCAAGTCCATTGTCTTTACTCCTTCTTTCCGCAAGCATCGGGACTTACATTATATTATTTTACTTAGCAGGGATTGTCAAGCGGCGTTATTTTGTGATATAATTTTTGGATAGCAAAGCATGCTGATTGAGGTGAAATTAACTATGTCGCAGTCACACAATATCTCCGAGAGAATGTTTGAGCTAACACAGAAGAATTCCGCTGTCCGTGAGATGTTCGAGGAGGGCAACCGCCTCGCGGCACTTTACGGGCGCGAAAACGTCTACGACTTCAGTCTCGGAAACCCCTACTTCCCCGCTCCCGAGGCGGTTAAGACCGCCATTTCAGATATACTTGAAAACGAAGCTTCCACATTTGTCCACGGCTATATGTCCAACAGCGGCTATGCCGACGTGCGCCAGGCTGTCGCGGACAATATCAACAGGCGCTTCGGTACAGGCTTTGACGCCGGAAATGTCATTATGACCGTGGGAGCCGCTGGCGGGCTGAACGTCATACTCAAAACCCTGCTAAACCCCGGCGATGAGGTTCTCGTTCTCGCGCCGTACTTTCTCGAATACGGAAACTATATCGCAAACGCGGACGGCGTCCTTGTCGTCGTACCCGCCAACACAGAGGACTTCCAGCCGGACGCCAAGGCTGTTGCCGCTGCCGTAACTTCCAAAACCAAGGCTGTAATAATAAATAACCCCAACAACCCCACCGGGGTCATCTATTCGGAGGATACGATCAGAAAAATCTCCGAAGTTCTGGAGCAAAAACAAAAAGAATACGGTCACGCCATCTATTTGCTGTCCGACGAGCCATACCGCGAGCTGGCCTTCGACGGAGCGGAGGTCCCCTGGCTCACAAAATACTACCGCAATACGATCGTGGGCTACTCCTGGTCAAAGTCCCTGTCGCTGCCCGGCGAGCGTATAGGCTATCTGCTCATTCCCTCGGAGGCAGACGACTATGAGCTTATTTATAACGCCGCATGCATTGCAACACGGATCCTGGGCTTTGTCAACGCCCCGTCCCTCATACAGAGGGCCGTCGCCAGGTGCTTAGACGAGAGCACAGACATAGCCGCCTACGACTTAAACCGCAGACTCCTCTACAGCGGTCTCAAAAAAGCGGGCTTTGAGTGCGTTTATCCCCAGGGCGCGTTCTATCTCTGGATGAAGACTCCTTGTGACGACAGGCAGTTCTGCGCCGCCGCAAAAAAACACAACATCCTTGTCGTACCCGGCGCGTCTTTCTCCTGTCCCGGCTATGTCCGTATCGCGTACTGTGTCGGCGAGGACACCATAAGAGGCGCTCTCCCCGGCTTCGAAGAGCTGGCTGAGGAGCTTATAAAATAACATAAAAGGAAATCAAAATGGACGATAAAAAAACTATTTTCAGCGGAATACAGCCCTCGGGCGAGTTGACCCTCGGCTCCTATCTGGGCGCCATCAAAAACTGGGTAGAGCTATGCGACAGCTACAACTGCTACTACTGTATTGTGGACATGCACGCTATAACCGTGCGTCAAAACCCCGCAGAGCTGCGCCGCAGGACTCTGGAACAGCTTGCCCAGTATATAGCCTGCGGTCTTGATCCGAAGAAGAACACCGTGTTCATACAGAGCCACGTCCCAGAACACGCGGAGCTCTCGTGGGTTCTGTCCTGCTACACCATGTTCGGCGAGCTGTCGCGCATGACCCAATTCAAGGACAAGAGCGCCAAAAATGCGGATAATATCAACGCAGGTCTCTTCACCTACCCCGCTCTGATGGCGGCGGACATTCTCCTCTACCAAACGGACCTTGTCCCCGTAGGGAGCGATCAGAAACAGCACGTTGAGCTCTGCCGCGACATTGCGAACCGCTTTAACGGCGTCTATGGCGACGTTTTCAAGGTGCCCGAGCCCTATATTCCCAAGGTCGGTGCACGGATAATGAGCCTCAGTTCCCCAGAAAACAAGATGTCAAAGTCCGATAAAGCCTCCGGCGGCTGTGTCTACATCATGCAGGAGCCAGACGAGATCATGCGCTGCTTCAAGAGAGCCGTTACGGACAGCGACACCGTCGTCCGCTATGATGTTGAAAACAAGCCGGGCATTTCAAACCTCATGCAGATTTACTCAGTCGCGACAGGTGAGTCCTTCGATCAGATTGAGGCCGAATTTGAAGGCAAGGGTTATGGCGAATTCAAACCCAAAGTCGGCGAAGCAGTGGTCGAGATGTTCCGCCCCTTCCGCGAGGATGCAAATCGCCTTCTCGCCGACAAGTCATATCTCGAGTCAATCTACAGGGAAGGTGCGGAAAAGGCCTCCCAGGCCGCCGGCAAAACACTCCGCAAGGTCTACAAAAAGGTCGGCTTTGTCGCAAGATAAAAGCTTGTTGCCCGGAAAGGATCAGTATATCCAATGGAAATTTTTTCAGAGGTCGGTCTTACAATTCTCATAACGATAGCAGTCGCTTTCATAGTCAGCTTTGCCGCAACGCCAATTGTTAAGATGTTTGCGGAAAAGGTCGGTGCTATTGACGTTCCCGACGAGGAACGCCGAGTCCATGACCACCCCATACCGCGTATGGGCGGTCTTGCGATATTCCTCGGCTTTATTTTAAGCGTTTTGCTCTTTGTGGACATCTCTCCGCAAATACAGGGCATTTTACTGGGGAGCATCATAATAATAGTCACCGGAGCGGTGGACGATATCGTCTCACTAAATGCGTGGGTCAAGCTGTTTTTGCAGATAGCCGCTGCCTGTGTACCCGTATTTTTCGGCGTCAGGATAGAGGTCGTCATGAATCCTATCCTTTGGAGCAGTACCGAATACCTTATCTTAAAAAGTTTATCCATCCCGATTACCATACTTTGGATAGTCGGCATTACAAACAGCGTCAACCTTATAGATGGGCTGGACGGCCTTGCCGTAGGAGTTTCCACTATAAGCAGCATCACAATGCTTGTAATCGCGCTCCTCGTAGCTGACAGCAATGTTGCAATAGTGATGGCGGCTCTCGTCGGAGCCTGCGTGGGCTTTATGCCCTATAATCTCAACCCCGCGAAGATATTTATGGGCGACACAGGTGCCTTGCTCTTAGGCTATATACTCGCTACAATGTCGGTTTTGGGACTGTTCAAGTTCTATGCCATAGTGTCCTTTGCTGTACCCCTGCTGGCGCTTGCGGTTCCCCTTTTCGACACGATTTTTTCCTTCTTCCGCCGCCTTGTCAGAGGGCAAAGCCCCTTCCATGCGGACAGGGGGCACCTGCACCACCGTCTTATAGATATGGGTCTCAGCCAGAAGCAGGCCGTCGCAATACTGTATTCTATCAGTGCAATACTCGGTCTCGCCGCCGTAGTCATAACCACCAGCGGCGAGCTGCGGGCGCTCATACTGATACTGGGCTTTTGCCTCTGCGCCGTACTGTGGATATTTGTATACCGCGAATTCCACAAGAACGCCGAAAAGCGCAGCAACGGCAATAACGGCGCGAACGCCTCCTCAGATGAAGCGGCCTCAAGTGACGTAAGCAAAAATGAAAGCGCAGATACGGAGAGCAGATATGATGGAAAAGAAAATTAAAGTCCTGTCAGTTTTCGGTACCCGCCCGGAGGCCATAAAGATGGCGCCCCTTGTAAAGGAACTGGAAAGCAGAAGCGAGTTTTGCAGTCTTGTGTGCGTTACAGCCCAGCACAGAGAGATGCTGGACGGAGTTTTGGACTGTTTTTCAATAAAAACGGACTTTGATTTGAACATCATGCAGGCAGACCAGACTCTCACAGACATCACGTCACGTATACTGTACGGCCTGGGAGAAGTCCTGAGAGAGACCGAGCCGGATATAGTGCTTGTCCACGGTGACACAACAACCGCCTTTGCAAGCGCTCTTGCGGCCTTCTACGCAAAGATAAGCGTCGGGCATGTCGAAGCGGGCCTGCGCACATATGACCGCTACTCCCCCTATCCAGAGGAAATGAACCGCAGCCTTATCGGCAGACTGGCTGATTACCACTTCGTACCGACGCCGCAGAATGCGCAGAACCTGATAGGTGAAAATGTCGGCGGGAAAATATTTGTAACCGGGAACACCGTCATAGACGCCATGAAATACACCGTTGGCGACGGCCGTTTCGCCACGCCCGAGCTTAAAAATCTAGACTTTGGCTCAAGGCGCGTCATAACTCTCACCTGCCACCGCCGCGAGAACTACGGCGAGCCAATGAAAAATATCTTTACCGCCGTGCGCCGACTAGCTCAGGACAACCCCGACATAGATATCGTATACCCCGTACATCTGAGTCCCTATGTCCGTGAGAGTGCGGAAGAATATCTCGGCGGCGCATCAAATATCCGCCTGATTGAGCCGCTGGACGCTATGGAGATGCACCGCCTGATGTCAAAGAGCTACTTTGTTATGACCGACAGCGGCGGTATTCAGGAGGAAGCTCCCGCGCTGGGCAAGCCCGTCATTGTGCTGCGCTGTGAGACCGAGCGTCCTGAGGCCGTCGAGGCAGGTACTGTAAAGCTGGCAGGTACTGACGAAGACCGGATATATGCCCTTGCAACGCAGCTCCTGGATGATGAATCTCTCTACAGCAGCATGGCCAGGGCCATAAATCCCTACGGTGACGGTCAGGCCTGCCCGAGAATTGCGGACGCCCTGCTTTTCGGATTCCATAGAAGCGACATTCCACCCGAGGAATTCTGCCTATGAATAAAAAGAGCTCCATAATAATAACCGCACTGATCGCCGTCATCATAATCGGCGCTATTCTGTTTTCTGTTTTCCATAAACCGGAGGAAACACCCACCATATCGCTGCCAAAGCCCGACTCCGAATCCGGCGTCGGCGGCGAAAACGGCCTTTTGTCTGTGAATCCTAAGACTGTTCAGGCTGCACTTGGGAATCTGTCGCGCACAGAGGCTTACTCACGTGAATATAAAATAACGTCCTTCTGGGAAAACGGCGAATCCACAGCCGCCGTTAAAGTCTGGAAAAACGGCGATTTAATGCGTATAGACCACAAGCAAGGCAAGCTTACCAAGAGCACCCTCTTCACGGGCGATATGGTCTACAGATGGTATGACGATTCTGCCGCGGTCGTTTCCGCACCCATCTCGGAATACGACAGAAATACGCTTGACCGCTACGCAAGGCTCATCACCTATGAGGAACTTGCGGATGTGCCTATTGAGCGTATAACTGCCGCTGATTATGAGCAGAAGCTCGGCGAAAACTGTATCTATACAGAATACGAAAGCGAAGACGGACGTTATGTAAACCATATGTACGTCTCCGTCAGCAACGGCCTGCTGGTTGCGGCTGAAATTTTGGAGGACGGGAAAATAATTTACTCAATGAGCTCCGTCGTTACAAATCCGGCTACTCCTGAGGACGATATATTCATCCCGCCAGCTACATAAACAGCATTGCTCCGGCTATGAGCAAAAACTCAATATCACCGCTCTCACGATACAACAGATAAAGGACCCCTATCAGCAGCAGATCCTCCGTATCGGGTACGGCAGCATTAACTTTTGAGAGCAAACCGCCGAGTCCGCCGAGAACGTCCGACAGACCCGACGGTTTTTTCTTATGGCCGGCCATCTTTCTTCCGGGGCTTTCATATGAGGCGGCGGGGGAAAGATTTTCCGGTATACGCTCCACAAGTCCGGCGTTTCCCGCATATCTGTTCATTCTTTATCAGCCTCCGTTTTCTTAAAGAGCACAAGCCCCACACGCATGGCGGCTGCCATCTTTATTGCTCTGTCCAGCTTGTTGCGCCTTTTGTCCGACATCCACGGCTTCATCGCCGCAAGCAAGGCCGTCTTTTCGCTCCTGCCACCGACCCCGGAACCGAATACTTTTTTTGCTGTGGACATGATATCCCCAAGCGGCATATTGGAAAGCCCAGAGAGGACGTTCCCGCTCACAGGCTCCACCTCTTGCTCCGGCTGCTTTTTCTCACTGTCCATAAGCGAGCCGGCGATACTCATGATCTTTTTCATCTGTCCGGGATCAGACAGAATGCCGTTCAGCATTTCGTCAAACTCGCTCATGCATATCCCCTCCTACTGCTTGTTTCCCAGACTCTCCTCTATACGTCGCACCAGATCCTTACCGTCGTCGGTAGAAAGAACCTTGCCCAATATATTACTGAGTGTCTCCTGATCACCGGATTCGGCTGCCTTCCTCAGCGCCTCGCCGTCTATATTCTTCCCGATGCGTTTCCCCTCAGCAGAATTAACAATGTTTTTGACTTTCTGCGCCTTATCTCCGTTCAGCAGCTCTTTGCGCAGCTTTTCAAAATCACCCATAGTTTTCGCCCCCTTACACCACCAATATATTCCCGTGAAAAATCTTCGTTACAGATAGGAGCATTATTATGAAAATCGCGGTTTTTTCCGATTCTCACGGCAACATATCTCCGATGCTCTACGCTGTTGAGGCCTGCCGTCCGGACATGATACTCTTTCTCGGCGACGGCTCGGAGGAAATCGGCGAAATAAAAAAGCAGTTTCCACAAATTCCGCTCAAGGCGGTTCGTGGAAACTGCGATCGCGACTCATCTCTGCCGGAAACCGGGCTGGTCTCCGCAGACGGAGTTGAAATTTTCATGACACACGGGCATCTGTACGGCGTAAAAAGCGGTTTTCTGTATGGACTTGCACAGGCGGCCTGTGAATCGGGCGCAGCGCTGACTCTATACGGTCACACCCATTTGGCGCGGCTTGAAACCATAGGTGCGGTGACACTGCTGAACCCCGGTTCCTGCGGAGACAGGATAAAGCCGTCATTCGCCGAGGTGGTCACTGACGGAGTCGGAGGTTTCGCCTGCCGCATCGCCTACCTGTGATATGCCGAGGCGATTCTTGAGTTTTTTCCGCCTGTCCGCGCGAAGTTCTTCAAGTTCCCTCACTTCCTCCGGCATGAGCATTTTCGGAATAAAAGCGTCTGCAACCTGACCTTTTCCCTTTCTCTTGACATATAACGCGCCGATTATTGAAAAGGTCAGTGCACCTATAAGATTGACAAAAAGGTCCTCCATGGTGTCGTAGAGTCCGATGTCAACATAACCGTCCAGAACCACGGCAGTCTCCTCGCCCCCTACTGTACCGTAAACTACAGTCTGGGTGATGTCGGAGACCACCATGGCCGGCTTTAGTCCGTCAGGGTTAAATTCCTCCGATATGACCTGCGTCACCGTCGTGTCCTTCTGCATATCCTTACCAAACCATCGGTCGGCAGTGTATTCGTAGAACTCCCAGAGCACGCCTATGGTCATTGAGAAACAGAACGCAACGAAGGCCACAAAGAACGGAGACATGGAGAGGTTGATCTTAGGGCTTCTGTTCAGAACGTCTATTAGCGCTATGCCGATAGCCGCCATAAGAAATCCGTTGGTGGTATGTAAAATCAAATCCCAGTTCTTTACGCGCTCAAAGAACTGGCCCACCTCGCCCAAAATTTCCGCCGCGAAGATGAACAGCAGAACTATTATTTCAAGTGTGGAAGGCAGGTCTATTTTAAGCCCGCGTTCCACTATGGACGGAAGCATGAACAGGATAAGGGTCAGGACACAGTATACGACCTCACTGACATTTTTTGTCATAATTCCGCGTACCATAATGCCTATCACTATAAGCCTTAGAACAACGTAAACTATGGTTTCAAACTTTTTTGTCCTCGGTTTTCTCTCTTTTACCGTCATATCTGCAACCGTTCCTCTCTATTTACTTTTCAGGCCTCCGAAAAGATTTCAGGCTTAAAAACCGCATAAATGGTGTGGCTTTCCGTCACGTTGCTGAAGGTATAGCTGGAAACTGCTCCCACATCTGCGCCGTCAACCTTTACCTCGCGAATTACAAATCCATCGTCCGGCGTGATCGTAAAGGTCATTTCGCCGCCCTCCTCAACCTGGACAAGACCCTGAGGGCTGATGCTGCCTCCGGCTCCCCCCAGCGCCGTGATCGACTGCATCGTGGGGCTGGGAGCGGGCTCGGGGCCCTTGGACAGCGTCACTGTGACAAGGTCGCCTTTTTTCAGCTCAGTACCCGCAGCTGGACTCTGGGAAACAACATAGCCATCCGAGACAGTGTCGCTATAGACATCCTCAGTCTTGGTGAGGAGCAGACCGGCCGCCGTCAGCTCATAGAGGGCCTGATCATAGCTTTTCCCGGCAAGAGAGGGTACTGGAACCTTTTTATTCTGAGTTTCTTTGCTCTCTTTGCTGTCTTTGCTCTCTTTAGGTCCTGAGGATATGGTCAGAGTAACAGACTGACCCTTCTTTATCTTTTTCTTTTCCTTGATGCTCTGAGCGATAACGTTACCCTTCAGCTCGTCGCTGGCCTCATACACAGTATCAACTACAAGGCCCTTCCCCTCAAGCAGCGATGTGGCCGTCTCTTCTGTCATGCCAAGTACGCTTACCATCGTCTCTGATCCACTCTTGTCGCTGAAATTGAAAGCGCCGCTCATAACGGTCAGAACAAGTGTCAAAAGTGCCAACAATGAAATGGCCCAGAAAATAAGTTTGTTTCTGGATCTATTATTTTTTTTGGAAGGTTCTCTCCTGTCGGAAGTGTCGGATGCCACTATCCGCGGGCGGGACGGCGCACGCGTCGGCGTAGGCGCCACAGGCCGCAGGGGCTTCTCGTCCGAAGGAGTGACAGGTCTGAACGCACGTGTTGCGTCGGCATCCTCGGCAGAGGTTTGATTTGGGGCCGTCTTCCACACATGAGTATTAAAAAAATCTTCGCCGCCGTCGTTTCCCGGTTCTACAGTATATTGAGCTGACTGTTCCCGAGCAGCTGGCTGTTCTGCGTCCTCGGGGACTATGTAGTATACGGCGCCGCACACCGGGCACTCGCCCAAACTTGCGTCTATAACCGCACCGCATTTTTTGCAGATAATGGTTTGCATATATTTGCCTCCCAGTTCACGCAAGAATTATTTGTGTTATTTTATCACAGACATACAACAAATTCAAATTTACTTTTTTCCATATCATGATACAATTATCAGAGAAAGAATTAAGGAGGTGCCTAATGAAGATTGCACTTATAACCGGAGCTTCGAGAGGTATCGGCGAGGCCATTGCCAGAGCACTCGCGCGCGATGGCTTCAGGGTAGTGATAAACTGCTCCCGCAGCGGAGAAAGAGCCGGCGAGCTCGCCGAGGAGCTGGGCGGTATCGCCTTTACAGCGGACGTCTCCGACATGGATCAGGTCAGGCAGATGTATGACGAAATCGGCGGTGTGGATGTTCTCGTCTGCAATGCGGGCATCTCCGAATACGGAATGTTCTCGGACACAACGCCCGAAGCCTGGCGGCGCGTATTCGCCGTAAATACAGACGGCGCTTACAATTGTATTCAGTGCGCCCTCCCCGATATGATTCATAAGAAATCCGGAGTTATCCTGACCCTGTCCTCGGTATGGGGCTTACACGGCGCGTCCTGCGAGGCTGCGTATTCTTCCTCAAAGGCGGCAATCATCGGCCTTACAAGAGCTCTCGCAAAGGAACTGGGTCCCTCGGGCATACGGGTAAACTGTATAGCCCCCGGCGTTATCGAGACAGACATGATGGCAGGGTTTTCGGCAGAAGACAAGGCAGAGCTTACAGACAAAACCCCCCTCTGTCGTCTGGGACAGCCTGTGGACGTGGCCGAGCTGGCGGCTTTCCTCGTATCCGATAAGGCCGATTTCATAACAGGCCAGGTCATCGGAGTCGACGGCGGCTTCGGACTGTGATATGTTAACATAATAATAAAGAGCGGTTTTGCCGCTCTTTATTATTTCTATTGAGTTTTCTCATTAAACAGTCTACCAACTGCGTTTACATAATTCGGTAAAGCCCCCTCAAAATCCACACCAAGTTTACGCGGCGTTCCTCGTCTCACAGTACGGTCAATGCTGTCGCCTACAAGTGACAGAGCCGTACCTATGGCGTCAGAAAGACCGGCACCGCGAATTGTCAGCGCAGCAAACGCGGAAGCAAAAAGGTCTCCCGTGCCGTAGAAAACGCCCGGAGACACAGGTCTCTCAGCAACATATCTCTCTCCGGTGCGTGTGTTAAGCGCTGCGACGCCCACCATGCCGCTTTTGCTTCTTATGCTGGTTATAGCTATGATCCCACTGCAGTACTTTTCCAGCCCGCGAAAAAGTCTGTCTATGTATTCGTCGTCGTGCGGACCCTCAAAATACTCATTATCTGTGAGCAGCGCCGCCTCGGTAACATTGGGAGTGATGATATCCGCACGGGCGCACAGTCTTCGGAAAGCGAGACACATCTCTCTCCCGTGGTTACAGTAGTATTCGCCGTTGTCCGCCATTACCGGATCGACAATTATTTTTGTGCTCTCATCGGCGAGGATGTCTATGACGCTCTCGAGCATCCTACCCTGCTCCGCCGAGGCGAGGTATCCGGAGTATATGCCGTCAAAAACAATGCCCTCGCGTTTCCAGTGTCCGGCTATAGGCAGCAGCTCGTCGGATAGGTCGCGGAACGTGTAGCCGGTAAAGCCGCCCGTATGTGTGCTGAGGAGAGCCGTGGGTATACAGGAGCACTCTACACCGCTGGCTGATATCACAGGCAGCGCTACGGTAAGCGAGCATTTCCCGAGTCCCGATATGTCGTGTATTGCCGCAATTCTTTTAAGCTCTTTCATACTATCTCCCGTCAATTATCCCTCTGTGCAAACATCTGCGCAAGCCTTATAAGAAACACTGTTATACGCTCCATCGACTGCACGGAGCAGTATTCATAACAACCGTGGAAGTTGTGTCCTCCCGCGCAGAGATTTGGACAGGGCAGGCCCATATATGAAAGGCGCGCACCGTCGGTACCGCCGCGGATTGGCACTACCTTGGGCTCAATTCCCGCCGCTTGCATGGCGTCCCGCGCAAGCTCTATAAGCTCCATATGCGGCAGTATTTTGTCACGCATATTGTAGTAGCGGTCCTCTACTGTCACGCTCACCGTGCCGTCGCCGTATTTGTAGTTCAGAAAGCTGCCTACAGACTTGATAAACGACTTTCTTTTCTCGAAATTATCTCTGTCATGGTCCCGGATAATGTACTGCAGCTCCGCCCTCTCCACATTGCCGCTCATGGAGTGCAGATGGTAAAAGCCCTCGTAGCCCTCCGTGTGGCCCGGTGTCTCAAACTCAGGCAGCATGGAGCTAAATTCCATGGCCACCAGGGAGGCGTTTCGCATCTTGTTCTTCGCCTCTCCCGGGTGTATGCCCTTACCCTTTATAAAAATGCCCGCGTTTGCGCCGTTGAAGTTTTCATATTCTATCTCTCCGATGGCACCTCCGTCAACCGTATAGGCAAAATCGGCGCCGAAATCCTCTATGTCAAAGCGCTCCGCGCCATTTCCGATCTCCTCGTCCGGAGTAAAGGCGATACATATCTTCCCGTGCGGGACAGTGGGGTTCTTTGTAAAATAATCCACGACGGTCATTATCTCAGCTATGCCCGACTTGTCGTCGGAGCCAAGAAGGGTCGTGCCGTCGGTGACTATGAGGTCCTCGCCGATGTGAGTTCTCAGGCTCTCGAACTGCGCCGGGTCGAGCTTTATTCCCTTTTCCTCATTGAGCACGATAACGCAGCCGTCGTATTTTTCGACAATACGGGGACTGATGTTCTCCCCCGATGCGTCCGGCGAGGTGTCCATATGTGCGATAAGCCCCAGTGCCGGGACTTTAGCATTTTTTATGTTTGAGGGCAGCTCAGCCATGACATAGCAGTTTTCGTCCAGACGCACATTCTGTGCTCCAAGATCCGCAAGCTCCTGGGCAAGCATTTTTGCCAGCGCCCACTGGTTTTCCGTGCTGGGAAAAACTCCCGCGTCCTCACAGGACTGCGTATTTACAGAGACATAGCGTAAAAAGCGTTCTTTGACCGACATTCGATTTCCTCCGAAAAATATACTGTTCAGAACAGTATACCACCTTGCGCAAGACTTTAAAAGAAAAAAGGGCTTCTTGAAGAAGCCCTTTTTTTATCTTGCGGGAAGATACATAGCCGGGTCTATACTCTGTCCGTCCAGTGTCATTGCAAAGCAGAGATGCGGGTTTTTCTCCGTTTCACCCGTGGCTGTGACGCCCACGGAGCCGATGACCTCACCGGTCATCACGTTGTCGCCCTCATAGACCGTTGGAACCTCGTTAAGATTTGAGTAAATGCTCCTCAGTCCTCCCGCGTGCAGAATTACTACGGTCATACCCCCCATATCATCCTTATAGACCCTTTCTACAACACCCGCGCCGCAGGCTAGGACCTGTGTGCCTTGGGGTACGGCGAGCTCAACGCCGCTGCTGGTACGCCAGTCGCCGAGTTTCTTGTTGTAGATGAGCTCCGTCATGGAGTACGGAGTTTCGATCTCTCCGTTGACCGGCCAGATCATAGCTTCTGATGCGGATGTTTCAGCCTCCTCGCTCCAGACCGCTGTTTCCTCTTCCTCGGTCTCGTTTGCCTTCTCCTCTGTCTCTGGAGCTTCCTCTGTTTCCGGCGGTTCCTCTGTCATTGCATCGGGCGGTTCGGCTTCCTCCCACTGGGTATAGTTCTCGCTGAGGGTGTTCTGGTCTTCTACATCAGTCTCGCTGCCTGTCAGCAAATAGTATGCCGATACTCCGATCAGAGCGATACACAGCGAAAGGACTATGTAGAAGCCCTTCCCCTCGAAAAACTTATCGAGCTTCTTCATGAAGCCCTTGTTTTCACTCATTTCGTCTTCCTCCTAAAAGAAAAATGGTGTCCTCGAGGTTATTTTTACCAGCGAAAACACCATTTATACCTTTAGAGCGGCATTTTTTGCCGCAGGAGGAATAATTTAGCTGTATTACTTTTTTATACTATAGAAAGCGTCCATGCCGGGATACTGCATCACGTCGAACAGCTCATCCTCGATACGGAGCAGCTGGTTGTACTTTGCGACGCGGTCCACACGGCTTGGGGCTCCGGTCTTGATCTGTCCGGCATTGACGGCCACCGATATATCCGCAATGGTCGTATCCTCTGTCTCACCGGAGCGGTGTGAAATGACCGTGGTGTAGCCCGCCCTGTGCGCCATCTGGATAGTATCCAGTGTTTCGGTGAGAGTTCCGATCTGGTTGACCTTGATGAGGATAGAATTGGCGACGCCCATATCTATACCCTTCTTAAGTCGCTTGGAGTTGGTGACGAAGAGGTCGTCTCCCACAAGCTGTATCCTGTGTCCGAGTGCCTCAGTGAGCATCTTCCAGCCCTCCCAGTCCTCCTCCGCCATTCCGTCTTCAATGGAGATAATGGGATATTTGTCACAGAACGAAGTCCACATATCTACCATCTCACTGCGTGTCATAACCGTACCGCGCTTGGGCAGGTGATAGCAGCCGTCCTTCTCGTCGAACCACTCGGAGACGGCGGGATCCATGGCGATTTTGAAGTCCTTACCCGGCTCGTATCCGGCACTCTCAATGGCGGTGACGAGGGCCTTCAGAGCGTCCTCGTCGCTCGCAAGATCGGGAGCGTAGCCTCCCTCGTCGCCCACGCCCGTGGCGGGGACAACCTTTTTGAGTGCGTGGAACACCTCCGCACACATACGCAGAGCCTCCGCGAAGTTGCGTGCGGAAACGGGCATGACCATAAACTCCTGGATATCGACACTGTTGGAGGCGTGAGCGCCGCCGTTTAAGACATTCATCATGGGGACCGGCAAAACCTTTGCGTTGCAGCCGCCGATATAGCTGTAGAGAGGCATGCCCAGCCCCTCCGCGGCTGCCTTCGCACAGGCGAGTGATACGCCCAGTATCGCGTTTGCGCCGAGTCTGGACTTGTTTTCTGTACCGTCCAGCTCTATGAGCAGCTTGTCAATGGACGCCTGGTCCATGGCATTCATGCCGATCATAACTTCGGCGATCTCTCCATTGACATTGTCCACGGCTCTGGTCACGCCCTTGCCGCCATAGCGGGCCTTGTCTCCGTCGCGGAGCTCGCAGGCTTCGAAAATGCCGGTTGACGCACCGGAGGGCACAGCAGCTCTGCCTATTGTACCGTCGTCACAGGTCACTTCCACTTCAAGTGTCGGGTTGCCCCTGGAATCCAGAATCTCTCGTGCGTAGACATCCACTATTTCAAGATATGTGTTAATAGTCATAGTGCGTCTCTCCTTTAGCATTAATTAGTTTAAAATCAGACTTTCGCCTGTCATTTCCTCGGGCTTTTCAATGCCCATAAGCGCCAGCATAGTGGGCGCTATGTCCGCCAGCCTGCCGCTTTTCAGCTTGACGTCCGCGCCGAGGATTATAAGCGGAACGGGGTTTGTGGTGTGCGCCGTGTGGGGAGTGCCGTCACTTTCACGAATACAGTCCGCATTGCCGTGGTCGGCGGTTATTAGGATAACGCCGCCCATCTCGTTCACCGCATCTGCAATACGGCCCACACAGGTGTCCACAGCCTCGACGGCCTTTATCGTGGCCTCCATTACCCCTGTGTGACCGACCATGTCGCAGTTGGCTAGGTTGCAGACAATGACATCGTATTTCCCGCTTAAAATCGCCTCCACGCACTTGTCCGTGACCTCATAGGCACTCATCTCAGGGACAAGGTCATAGGTCGGGACATGCTTGGGGGACGGGACAAGTATCCTGTCCTCACCGGGGAAGGTCTTCTCCTCGCCGCCGTTGTAGAAAAAGGTCACATGGGCATATTTCTCCGTTTCGGCTATCCGCAGCTGGGTAAGCCCCATACCGCTGATGTACTCGCCGAAGGTGTTCTCTATCGTCTCCGGTGGGAAGGCGACAGGCAGTTCCGCAAGCTCCTCGTCGTAGCGGGCTGTGCAGACGTAGTGCAGCGGAAAAAGGCCGTTCCTGCGCTCAAAGCCTTTGAAATTCTGCTGTGTCAGCGCATATGTCAGCTCTCTTGCCCTGTCGGGACGGAAATTGAAGAAAATGACGCTGTCACCGGGCCTCACACCTGCGCCCTTGGTGCATATCACCGGTTCCATGAACTCGTCGGTCACATCGTTCTTATAGCTGCTTTCAATGGCCGCCACAGGGTCCGGATTATACGCACCCTCGCCAAGCACGATGGCATTGTAGGCTCGCTCCACACGGTCCCAGCGACTGTCGCGGTCCATAGCGTAAAACCTGCCCTGTACGTCCGCTATTTTGCCGACGCCCACTTCCTGAATCTTTTTCACGCAATCACGCATATACCCGGCTCCGGATCTGGGCGGCACATCACGGCCGTCCAGAAAGGCGTGGATATAAACCTTGCCCAATCCATTTCGCTTAGCCATCTCAAGAAGAGCGTAAAGATGGCTAAGGTGGCTGTGGACGCCGCCGTCGGATAAAAGCCCCATGAGGTGCAGGGCGCTGTCCGTACGCTTACAGGCATCCATCGCCTCGGAATATGCTGGGTTTTCAAAAAAGCTGCCGTCCTCTATAGCTTTTGAAATGCGCGGCAGTATCTGGTATACAACACGGCCGGCGCCTATGTTGGTGTGGCCCACCTCGCTGTTGCCGATCTGCCCCTCGGGCAAGCCCACGTCCAGCCCCGAGGCTGAGAGCGTAGTAAAAGGGGCCTCCGCCATATACTTGTCCAGATTGGGAGTGTTTGCCTGGTAGACGGCATTATTCGCGCTGGGCGGAGCTATTCCGCAGCCGTCCATAATAAGGAGGGCTGTGGGTATTTTTTTCATTACCGTTCCTCCCCGGTCACTTGAGCGACCGCGTCGATAATCTGAATAAACTCATTTGGCTTCAGCGAGGCACCGCCTATGAGTCCCCCGTCTATGTCCGGCATGGAGAGCAGTTCCTTCGCATTGGAGCTCTTCATGGAACCTCCGTACAGTATGCTTACGCTGCGCGCAAGGCGTGCGCCGTACCGCTCGCGCATTATGCGGCGTATAAAGGAGCACACCTCCTGGGCCTCCTCTGGAGTGGCCGTCTTGCCCGTGCCTATAGCCCATATGGGCTCATAGGCTATAACGCACTGGCGCACCTTGTCGTCTGGAATGAAGGAGAGCGCAGAGATGAGCTGGCAGCTTATGTGCTCCATGGTTATGCCGCGCTCGCGCTGTTCAAGGGTTTCACCCACGCAAATGATTGGATGTATGCCGTTTTCCAAAGCTGCAAGCGCCTTACGACCGACGGTGAAATTGTCCTCGCCGTGGTACTCACGGCGCTCGCTGTGTCCGACTATGCAGTAGCGAACGCCGAGATCATTCAGCATATCTCCCGCAATTTCGCCGGTATAAGCACCCTTTTCATATGTGCTGACATCCTGTGCGCCGACTGCTATGCGGTTGTCCTTAAGCGCACGTCGCAGGGCGGAAATATGCGTAAAGGGTACGCAGAGAACGGTCTCACAGGTCTTTACCCGTGGCATGGAGCTCCTCAGCTCCTCCGTAAAGGGCTTGACTTCCGAGGGGAGCAGGTTCATCTTCCAGTTCCCGGCGATTATAGTTTTGCGATATTTTTTGTTCATATAGGAATCTCCTTGGTATCATTTATTTGTCCAACAGACATGCAACTCCCGGAAGCTCCTTGCCTTCGAGGAACTTCAGCGACGCGCCGCCGCCGGTAGAGATATGGGACATCTTTCCCGAATACCCCATCTGCTCCACAGCGGCGGAGCTGTCGCCGCCGCCCACTATTGTAACTGCGTTCGACTCTGCCATCGCACGGGCTATCTCCTGTGTTCCTCTGGCAAATTCCGGGAACTCAAATACTCCCATCGGACCGTTCCAAACTATTGTCCCCGCGTTCTTAATCGCTTCTTTAAATAGGTTTACGGTCTTGTCTCCGATATCCATTCCCATCCATCCGTCGGGTATCATGGTGCTGTCCACAATTTTCTTTTCACAGTCGGGGGCAAATCTGTCGCCTACGGCAAAGTCCACAGGCAGCAGGAACATGACGCCCTTGTCAAGGGCCTTCTGCATAGTATCCTTTGCTAGCTCTACCTTGTCGGCCTCAAGTAGAGAGGTACCGATGTTGAGTCCCATGGCTTTCATAAAAGTATAGGCCATACCGCCGCCGACAATGATCGTGTCCGCCTTGTCGATAAGGTTTGTAATTACGCCGATCTTGTCCGAGACCTTTGCTCCCCCGAGGATTGCCACAAACGGGTGCTTCGGGTTCTCCAGCACTCCGCCTAATGCGTTCAGCTCTTTTTCTAAGAGAAATCCAGCATATGCCGGCAGAAATCCCGAAACTCCCACTGTGGAGGCGTGTGCTCTGTGGACAGATCCGAAGGCATCCGATACAAATATCTCTCCCAGTGATGCGAGCTTTTTTGCGAACTCAGCGTCGTTTTCTATCTCGCCCTTTTCAAAACGGACGTTTTCTATGAGCATTATTTCACCCGCCCCCAGGGCTTCGGCCTTCTTGCGTGAATCCTCTCCCGCTACATCTGCCGCAAACACTACGGGCTTGCCGAGAAGCATGGAAAGATGCTCTGCAACGGGCCTCATTGAGAGCCCCGGTACCCACTCGCCTTTGGGCTTGCCCATATGTGAACAGGCTATAACACTAGCACCGTTATCCAAAAGATAACGTATCGTAGGCAGAGAAGCCACAATGCGCTTGTCGCTTGTGATCTCGCCGGTCTGCTTGTCAATCGGCACGTTGAAGTCGCAGCGCAGGAGCACCCTTTTTCCGCGAACATCTACGTCCTTGACGGACTTCTTATTATAGTTCATTTCCGACCTCCATTAAGGTTATTACATAGCATAGAGCCTCCCTCGACAAGTCCCGGGAAGCCCTGCTGCCTTAGTGCTTCATAACACAAAATTGCAACGCTGTTGGACAGATTCAGGCTTCTGAGTCCTTCCCTCATCGGTATCCTTATGCAGCGGTCTCTGTAGCGCTCGAGAAGCTCTGTGGGAAGCCCTTTGGTCTCCTTGCCGAACATGAGCTTGACGTCTCCGGAAAAATCCGCCTTATCGTAGCTCAGCGGGGCCTTGGTAGTAGAGAGCCAGAGTCCGCTGTCGCCGTTCTTCTCAAAGAAATCTCCGAGGTCCTTATATACGGCCACGTTCAGCTTGTCCCAATAGTCCAGTCCCGCCCGCCTGAGTGCTTTGTCAGAAATATCGAATCCCAGAGGTTCTATGAGGTGAAGCCTTGCTCCTGTCACTGCACAGGTGCGGGATATGTTGCCTGTATTGGCGGGAATTTCCGGCTCAACTAAAATTATGTCAACCATCACAGCCTCCACAAATGCTTATCAGCCTGTGTCATTATAGCCCCAATAGTTTTCTATATCAACCTGCATTTCAAAAATTTGCAACTTTTTTGCTTAAGAAATTCAAAAATTGAATGAAAAGAACTCACAAAATATTTCACTATCCTATTGGCAGCTTTGGCTAAAATTGACAGAGTTGTTGCATTCAGCCGAGATATGGATTATAATTATCATTATTATGTGCAACTATATACACCATTTTGCCCGGTATCGGCTGAAAAGGAGACAATCGTGACAGTTTTCAACAATAACTTCCGAGGCAGCAGACTTTACATAGTAGTGCCCTGCTATAACGAGGAAGCCGCACTTCCGGAAACCTCGCGCCGCCTCAGAGACAAGATGCATGATCTGATTGAACAGGGCAAGGTTTCTGAGGACAGCCGCATAATGCTGGTAAACGACGGCTCCAGCGACCGCAGCTGGGAGCTGATCTGCAAGCTGCACGAGGCCGACCCGCTCTTCTGCGGTGTGTGCCTCAGCCGGAATCGAGGTCACCAGAACGCTCTTCTGGCGGGACTTATGACCGCCAAGGACCGCGCTGATTTCACCATATCCATGGATGCAGACCTGCAGGACGATGTGGATGCGGTCGACCGTATGATAGAGGAATACTACGCCGGCTGCGAAATCGTCTATGGGGTGCGTTCGGCCCGCGAAAAGGACAGTTTTTTCAAGCGCTTCACCGCCGAGGGCTTTTACAAACTGGTGAGCAGGCTCGGCGGAGAGATCGTCTATAACCACGCCGACTACCGCCTGATGAGCAAGACCGCGCTGGAGGCTCTTTCCCAGTACGGAGAGGTCAATCTTTTCCTGCGCGGCATTGTACCTATGCTGGGGTATAAGACCTCTACGGTTGAATACGAGCGCGGAGAACGCATAGCGGGTGAAAGCAAGTATCCTCTGAAGAAGATGCTCTCCCTCGCTACGGACGGTATAACCTCTCTCAGTTCAAAGCCGATCCGCTTTTTCCTGTGGAGCGGTGCAGCTTCTATTTTTACAGACCTCGTACTCCTCATAGTTTTCATAGTACAGGCCTGTACGGGCACTGCCTTTGACGGCTGGAAAACGGTTTTGCTTGTTGTGCTCCTGATGGGCGGACTGACTCTCACAGGTATAGGCGTAGTCGGCGAATATGTCGGCAAGATATACCTTGAAACCAAGCAGAGGCCAAAATACTTTATAGAAAATATTGTTGAATAGACATTAAAAGGACAGCGGTTTTCCCGCTGTCCTTTCTCTCATGTTATAAGCTGTACACTGCCGTCGCTTATGGCTATGACTCCGTAGTTTTTATTTGAGGAGCCGGTAATTAGCCACTCTCCGCCGGAGCCCGCCTCAAGCGCCACGCGGACAAGCTCGCCGTCCAAGTAGAAGTAGCACTGCGCGGTCCCCGGATCAAAGCCGCCGCCCGCTACAGGACTGTGCCGTGGTAGTGGAGAGACCGTCGGCAGGTCCCCTCTCCCCGCGTAAGCATATATCGCCCCGGTGAGCGCCCAGTCGCTGGAGGTGACGCCATAGACATGCTCATGGTAGAAAAAGTTGGCGTTTTCCGCATAGGTCGCTTCCACATTCAAAAGCCAAATCTTGCCGCCCTCTGTCCAGCCGTCGCTGACAATGGCCTCCGCCGCGGTCTTCGCTATCTGCTGATCCGCTGTCGTGGTCTCTCGGTAGTCGTGTATCTCGCTAACTGCCGCGATGCAGCACAGCAGGCACAGGGATGACACCACAGCCGCCTGCACCGCCGCCGCGCTTCGCAGTCTGCCGAATATCAGGCTAAAAACAGAGTCAAGCATAAGAGCCAGTCCCAAAAATGAGGGCACGGCGTTGCGGACGCCGAACCAAGGGCTTTTGAGGACAAAAAACAGCAGAAGCGGCGCCGCTGCAAGAAACAGTCCAGCCAAAAATTCCGTCCAAAAACGCGCTTTCGCGCTTTTTATCCCTTTCAGCAAGAAAAACATTGCCGCGCAGAGAGCAGCAAAAACGGTTATACAGATTATGTTCGGCTCGGAAACGAGAATCAAAAATCCGCGTTTCAACCCCCTCCCTAGCGTCGCGAACATGCCGACGCTAAAAACATACCCGACTTGCTTTACCGCAGGTAAGAAGCACTCCTGCCACCAATTTTCCTGCCAAGGCAGAAAAAGCTGCGTCCGCGCGCCGTAAACTCCCGGCTCGGCAAGCTTTGTTATGGCGAAATATATCGCCGCTCCCGCGAACATCAGAAAGCCCCAGAGGGGTCTTTTTTTATCCCTTCCGAAGCCCGTCAGCATTACGACCAGAGTCGCCGCACCCGAGAGCAAAACTATCTGCTCGTAGAAGCAAAAGGCCGCAAGCTGAAAGATCGCAAACAGGAGCAGATTCAAAGCTCTCCCCTTATAACACCATCTGTCGAAGAAAAGTAGCGAGAGCGAGGCAAAGAACAGCCCCGCAACAATGCGTGAGGACGCGGAGACCCAGTAGGTACCTTCAATCCCCAGCGGCAGCAGAGCGTATACCACAAAAAACAGAGCTCCCGTGCCAAACTGTCTTGAAAAAACACGGTGAAAAAAAACTGCGGAGGCGGCATACATCGCGGAGATCACAGCAACGGCGGCAATCATACGTCCATAGAAATGCGACCACAGATAGATATCCGCAAGTCCCGCCAGAGGGCGGGACGACAAAAGCCCTAGTCTATCTATAAGCTCGGAAATGTCGCTGTTGTAAGCAGTGTAGTTGTGATACTGGATGTAGTCGTCAAGCTGCTGCCAATATGTAAAGCCATAATAGCAGTAACGGGAAAAAATCAGCCCGAACATGAGAAAAAACAATATGACATATGTTTTTCCCCCCCATTTGGCCTTGCATAGCCTGTTCATTTGCCTCTTTCCTCTCCAAGTCTTTTATTTACACTGCGCCGTATTCTTATGACGTCACCAAACATTTTGATGCTGTCCTTAAATACATGCACCTTGGATAAGCGGTGGTTTACGATTTTCACCGGAAGCTGGCCCACGGTGTACCCAAGCCTTACAGCCAGCATCATAAGCTCAAAATCAAAGGCGAAGCCGTCCGTCTCACAGCGGGAGAAGATCTGCCTTGCTGCGGGTGCGGTGAACGCCTTGAGGCCGCACTGTGTGTCATACTGGAATCCCGCGAGAAGTCCGGTCAGAAAGCTGAAGCATCGGCTGGCTAAAAGCCTTAGCGGTGGGTAGTTCTCATAGCCCTCGGGGTGCAGCTTGCGCGAACCTATTACAATATCTGTACCCTCGCGCTCAAGCTTTTCTAAAAGCGGGACGATGACGTCGATTCCATAGGCGAGGTCTGCATCCGTGTAGGCAATGATATCTCCGTTGGCCGCCATCATTCCGTCGCGCACGGCGGCTCCCTTGCCCTTGTTCGGCATATGTCCGACACAGCGCAGGTGCGGATCCGGAATGCTCTCGGCTATGGCTTTAGTGTCGTCTGTACTGCCGTCGTCAGATATGATTAGCTCATAATCCGAGAAATGGCGGTCAAGATAGGGAAGCAGTGTTTTTATGGTGCTTTCAATGATGGATGCCTCGTTATAGGCCGGTATAACAAGCGAGAACTTTTTATTTATCATGGTATTCTCCCGTGGTTTTATCTCACCGCGCTTTATTTTCCCCTCAATTTTACTCTTTTGTATCCTCTTTGTCAACGAAGCATCAGGCAACAACATGTTGTGGGTCAAGTTAGAAAAGAAAAATATGTAAAACTATATATACTTTTTTTGTCATTTCTTTATATTGAAAAGATAGCGTCCAGGCTGTACAATTACAATACTCTATTACTACGCCGATGAAGGGAGACGACGGTATGCTCATCTGCGGCCTACAAAAGCTGTCGCTGCTCGACTATCCGGAAAAGCTCGCGGCAACCATATTTACAGGAGGCTGCAATTTTCGCTGTCCCTTCTGCCACAACGCCTCTCTCGTAACTAGACCGGAAAAATGCACTCCAATTCCAACTGACGAGGTTTTTAACTTTCTGGAAAAGCGCGTAGGAAAGCTGGACGGGGTATGTATAACCGGCGGAGAGCCGCTGCTCCAGAACGACATAGGCGGCTTTATCCTCAGGATACGCGAGCTTGGTTTCCTCGTAAAGCTCGACACCAACGGAACATTCCCCGATAGGCTGAAGACGCTTTTGGACAAGGGTCTTGTGGACTATGTGGCTATGGACATAAAAAACTCAGTTGAAAAATACCCGATGACTGTCGGAATTGAGAACTTCAGTACCACAGGTATAATAGAAAGTATTGAACTCCTCAAAAACTGCAGCGTTCCATATGAGTTCCGCACAACACTTGTCAGGGGCCTTCATACCGACGATGACATCAAAAAAATCGGTGAGCTTGTCAAGGGGGCGCCGCGCCACTTCCTGCAGAATTTTGAAGATTCAGGCGAGCTTGTTGGCTTTTCGAACTCAAGTCAGCGAATAGAGTTGGGCGGGTTTACCAGACAGGAAATCGAGCATTTTCAAGGTATTCTCGCTTCATACGTCCCTGAAGTCATAATTCGGGGCTGATCTGCAAACACAATATTTTGTGGTATATGCCTCAAAATATATGTTGACAAGCACAATATATGTGATAGAATTACATTGTGAAGTAAACAACACTTTTATATACAATGATTTTAACTAAGGGGGGCGGCAACTTGTATCAGGTTGTTAAACGCGACGGAAAAATTTGTGACTTCAACATCTCCAAAATAACTGTGGCTATCACAAAGGCCTTTGAGGCTCAGGATAAGCAGTACACGCCGGATATCATAGATCTGCTGGCACTTAAAGTAACCGCCGACTATGAGAGCAAGATCCGCGACAACCTGATCGGCGTCGAGGACATTCAGGACAGTGTTGAATCCGTACTGGTTCAGGCGGGATACTCCGACATTGCGAAGGCATACATTCTCTACCGCAAGCAGCGCGAGAAAATCCGCAACATGAAGTCCACCATGCTGGACTACAAATCCCTTGTGGACAGCTATGTCCATGTCACCGACTGGCGCGTCAAAGAGAACTCCACGGTTACCTACTCCGTCGGGGGTCTCATTCTCTCCAACTCCGGCGCAATCACCGCCAACTACTGGCTCTCAGAAATTTACGACGAGGAGGTCGCAAACGCCCACCGCAGCGGCGATCTGCACCTTCATGACCTGTCCATGCTCACCGGCTACTGTGCCGGCTGGTCGCTGCGTCAGCTTATAAAAGAAGGGCTCGGGGGCATACCCGGAAAAATCACCTCCTCCCCCGCCAGCCACCTCTCCACTCTCTGCAACCAAATGGTCAACTATCTGGGTATCATGCAGAACGAGTGGGCAGGCGCTCAGGCCTTCTCCTCTTTCGACACCTATCTTGCCCCATTCATCAAGGCCGATGATCTCAGCTACAAGGAAGTCAAGCAGTGCATCCAGTCCTTTGTATACGGCGTCAACACGCCGTCCCGCTGGGGTACGCAGGCACCGTTCTCCAACATCACACTCGACTGGACCGTCCCCGAAGATCTGGCGGACCAGCCCTGCATAGTCGGCGGAAAAGAGATGGACTTCTGCTATAGGGACTGCAAAAGAGAGATGGATATGGTCAACAAGGCGTTCATCGAGATCATGATAGAGGGCGACGCCAACGGCCGCGGTTTCCAGTACCCCATCCCGACCTACTCCATAACCCGCGACTTCGACTGGTCGGAGACCGAAAACAACAGGCTGCTCTTCGAGATGACCGCCAAATACGGAACTCCATACTTTTCGAACTACATCAACAGCGATATGGAGCCCTCCGACGTGCGCTCTATGTGCTGCCGCCTGCGGCTTGACCTCCGCGAGCTGCGCAAAAAATCCGGGGGCTTTTTCGGCAGCGGCGAGTCCACCGGCTCAATCGGCGTCGTAACAATAAACATTCCGCGTATCGCATATCTCGCCAAAAACGAGGATGACTTCTACCACCGCCTCGACCATATGATGGACGTGGCCGCCCGCTCTCTGGACACCAAGCGGACCGTCATAACAAAGCTTCTGGGCGAGGGCCTCTATCCCTACACCAAGCGCTATCTCGGCACCTTTGACAACCACTTCTCCACCATAGGTCTCATCGGCATGAATGAAGCGGGTCTCAACGCCTGCTGGCTCAGAAAGGATCTCACCACCCCGGAGGGGCAGCAGTTTGCAAAAGACGTTCTCAACCATATGCGTGAAAAGCTCTCAGACTATCAGGAGCAGTACGGCGCACTGTTCAACCTTGAAGCGACGCCTGCCGAATCCACCACCTACCGTCTTGCGATGCACGATGTGAAGCGCTTCCCCGACATAATAACCGCCGCAAATCCAGGCGGAACACCATACTACACCAACAGCTCCCACCTGCCCGTCGGCTATACTGAAGACATATTTGAGGCCCTTGAAATCCAGGACGAACTGCAGACTTTATACACCTCAGGCACAGTGTTCCACGCCTTTCTCGGCGAGAAGCTGCCGGACTGGAAGTCGGCCGCAAACCTCGTCCGCAAGATAGCCGAGAACCACCACCTGCCCTACTACACCATCTCCCCCACCTACTCTGTATGCAAAAACCACGGCTACATCACCGGTGAAGTACATGAATGCCCCGACTGCGGCGAGAAGACCGAGGTATACAGCCGCATAACCGGCTACTATCGTCCCGTCCAGAACTGGAACGCGGGTAAGACTCAGGAGTTCAGAGAGCGCAAGCTGTACGACATCTCAGGCTCCCGGCTCCGCAGTATGAAAGGGGCTTCAGGCTGTACCGCTACCGCAGAGGTGGATGCGTCCGTTGTCGCAGAGGGTGCAAAGGCAATGCTGTTCTCCCGTACCTCCTGCCCCAACTGCCGCGTTGCAGAGTCCATTCTCGGAAAAGCGGGCTTCGTATATGAAAAGCTGATAGCGGATGACAACATCGATCTCTGCAGGCAATATGGAATCAAAGGCGCGCCTACGCTTCTCATCACGGACGGAGCGAATTTCGAAAAGTTCTACGGCGTACCGGAGATCAAAAGGTTTCTCTCATCCGAACAGGTAGTATAGAAACTCTTTCAGTAAATCTTTTTGGGGCCGGGCAGCGACGGCTGTCCGGCCCCATTTCTATCTTAAAACGCAAAGGAAGACAAAAGTATGCACGATATAGTCATAATAGGAGGCGGCCCGGCGGGTATGACAGCCGCCCTGTATGCGCTCCGCAACAACAACAGCGTGCTTGTTCTGGAGAAAAACGGCTTTGGCGGCCAGATAACATACTCTCCCAGAGTGGAGAACTTCCCCGGTTTCCTCTCTATAAGCGGCAGCGAGCTCGCGGACAAAATGCTTGAGCAGATAATTGCGCAGGGCGCGGACGTAGAGATTGAGACCGTCAACGAGGTGAGGGACGAGGGCAAGGTAAAGCGCGTTTTAACCGAGGAAGGCTCGGAGTATGAGGCAAAAGCAGTCGTCATCGCCTCCGGAGCCAGGCACCGAATGCTTGGACTTGAGGGTGAAAACAGCCTTGTGGGCAGCGGAATCAGCTTCTGCGCCGTCTGTGACGGCGATTTCTACAGAGATCAGACCGTCGCCGTGGCCGGCGGAGGCAACTCCGCACTGCAGGAGGCAGCCCTTCTCTCCGAGGTCTGCAGCGAGGTCATACTCATTCAGGACCTCGACCACTTTACCGGCGAAGAAAAGCTATGCACTGCACTTTTGGAGCGCCCAAATGTCCGCGCGCTCAGCGGTACTGTAATCGAACAGCTGTTGATAGAAGACGGCGCTCTCAAGGGTCTTAAAGTCCGTAAACAGGCCACCGGGGAAACCGGCGAGATCACCTGTGACGGGCTGTTCGTCGCAATAGGCCTCATTCCCGAAAATGAGGTTTTCAAAAACATCGTCACTTTGGACGGGCAAGGCTACATACTCTCCGGGGAGGACTGTCTCACCGGCCACGGCGGTATATATGCCGCAGGAGACTGCCGAGACAAATCAGTCCGTCAACTGACCACTGCATGTGCGGACGGCGCAGTTGCCGCACTTGCCGCCTGTAAATATATAAGCAGCGGCTTATGACAAAAAGGGTACAATATATAAAAAAAGATACGTTAAAACAGGAAAAATAAGCCTTGCAATAGAGTCATCCTTTGCTTATACTATTAAATAAAGGAATGGCCATATCAGGCCATTTTATTACAACAGTTTTATGGAGGGAACAAATGAAAGGACAAAAATTGCTTAAGGTCAGCGGAGTTCTGATGGCCGTTGGAGGCATTGCGGCTTTGGCCGCAGGGATCCTGGCAATACTCGGCACCGCTGATCTCTCTGTTCTTGCAGACGACGCACTCAAGATTGTTGCTATTCTTGCAATTCTAGGCGGCGCAGCGGCGTTCGCCGCAGGCATTGTGGGCGTGAAGGCCGCCGGTATGCCAGGAGTCGGTAAGATCAAGGCCGCACTGCTTCTCGGTCTGTTCTCATTGCTTCTTGGTCTTATCTCCGCTGTTTACAGTCTCGTCTCAAACGCCTTCACATTTGACATTCTCACTATTGTCTGCATTGTGGCTGGCGCAGTCTTCCCGGTCCTCTATCTTGTCGGACTGATTCAATTCAAAAACGCACTTGTAGCCCTTTTGTCCGGTGATTAATAATCACCTCGCGGCTCTACACACATCAGAGCGCGGACTCGTTTGAGTCCGCGCTCTGATGTTCTATAACTCAGCTTTTCGGCTTAAGGATAAGGTTTATGAGCTTATTTTTTACGACGATAGTTTTGACGATCTCCATACCGTCTACGATTTTTGCTATCTTCTCGTTTTCACAGGCGATGCTCTTCACGGTCTCATCGTCGGCGTCCAGCGGTACGACAACTGTAGCCTTCAGCTTACCTCCGACCTGAACAGCGATCTCCTTCTCGGCATCTACTGTCTTGGCCTCGTCATACTCCGGCCAAGACTGCTGACAGGCCATACCTCCAAAGCCCTGAATCTCCCAAAGCTCCTCGGCGATATGCGGCGCGAAGGGGCTGAGCAGGATGAGCAGGGTCTTTATGTCTCCCCTCGTGGGCTTGTTTTCGTAGAAGGTGTTGACCAGTGACATGAGTGTAGCAATGGCGGTGTTGAACTTCATGCTCTCAATATCCTCGCCGACCTTCTTTATGGCCTTGTGTAACTCCGACTCGTTAGCCTTGGAGTATCCGTCTCCGTTCAGTGGGTTCTCAGCGAGGTTCCAGACCCGGTCGAGGAAGCGCTTGCAGCCCTTGACCGCAGTATTGGACCATGGAACGGCCTTCTCGAAGTCGCCGATAAACATGATATACAGACGCAGGGTATCCGCGCCGAATTCGTCAACTATATCGTTGGGGTTCACGACATTTCCCCTGGACTTTGACATTTTTTCTCCGCCCTCGCCGAGGATCATACCGTGGCTTGTGCGTTTCATGTAAGGCTCTTTGGTGGGGACAACGCCGATGTCGTAGAGGAACTTGTGCCAGAAACGGCTGTAGAGCAGATGCAGCGTCGTGTGCTCCATGCCGCCGTTGTACCAGTCCACCTGATGCCAGTATTTGATAGCGTCCTCACCGACAAGCGCGCCGTCATTGTGGGGATCCATATAGCGCAGATAGTACCAGCTTGAGCCGGCCCACTGCGGCATGGTATCCGTTTCGCGTCTGGCCGGACCGCCGCAGTGAGGGCAGGTGGTGTTGACCCAGTCGTCCATATGTGCCAGAGGGCTCTCACCGTCATCGGTGGTCTGGTAGCTCTTAACATCGGGCAGCCTGAGGGGAAGCTCGCTCTCCGGCAGAGGCACCCAGCCGCATTTCTCACAGTAGACGATAGGAATGGGTTCACCCCAGTAGCGCTGACGGGAGAACACCCAGTCGCGCAGCTTATAATTCACCTTTTCTCCGCCCAGACCCTTGTCGGAAAGCCACTTGATCATGGCTGGAATGGCATCCTTTACGGTCATTCCGTCCAAAAATCCGGAGTTGACCATTATACCTGTCTCGTCCTTGGCGGCAAAGGCCTCTTTAGTGACGTCCCCGCCCTTGACGACCTCTACAATCGGAAGACCGAAGGCAGTTGCGAAATCCCAGTCGCGCTGATCGTGTCCGGGCACCGCCATAATTGCGCCGGTGCCGTATGTTGACAGAACGTAATCGGAAATAAAAATAGGAATTTCGCCGCCGGTAGCAGGATTAATCGCCCTGACACCCTTAAGCTCAACGCCTGTCTTGTCCTTGACAAGCTCGGTCCGCTCAAAATCGGACTTTTTGGCTGCCTGCTCACGGTAGGCTACAACTTCGTCCGCATTGGCGAGGCTATCCATCCAATTGTCAACAAGCGCATGCTCGGGAGCCATGACCATATAGGTCGCCCCGAACAGAGTGTCGGGTCTGGTAGTGAATACGGCAATATCATCACCGGTGGTCGCCCTAAACATTAACTCTGCACCGGTAGACCGTCCTATCCAGTTGCGCTGCTGAATTTTAACGCGCTCAATAAAATCAACCTCGTCCAGATCATCTATTAGGCGCTGGGCATAGTCTGTGATCTTCAGCATCCACTGGCTCTTTTCCTTTCGGACGACCTCGGACCCGCAGCGCTCACAGACGCCGTTTACGACCTCTTCGTTTGCAAGCACGCACTTGCAGGAGGTGCACCAGTTTACGGGCATACTCGCCTTATATGCGAGGCCCTTGTCGAACATCTGAAGGAATATCCACTGAGTCCACTTGTAATAGTCGGGGTCTGTGGTGTCTATGGCCCTGTCCCAGTCAAATGAGAAACCAAGCATCATAAGCTGCTCGGTAAAACGCTTTATGTTTTTCTCGGTCACTTCCCGGGGGTGCATATGGTTTTGTATCGCAAAGTTCTCGGTCGGCAGGCCAAAGGCATCAAAGCCTATCGGAAACAAGACGTTATAGCCCTGCATACGGCGCTTTCTGACGATGATATCCATGGCCGTATAGGGTCTGGGGTGTCCTACGTGGAGTCCCTGACCGGAGGGGTATGGAAACTCAATGAGAGCATAAAACTTCGGCTTTTTGCTGGCGCTTGACGCCGCATAAGTTTTTTCTTCCAGCCATCTTTTCTGCCACTTCTTTTCAATTGACGTAAAATCGTACTTCATTGCCTGCTTCAGTCCTCTATTCCTTGAGCCGCCCGAGGGCAGCCATATTATTTATCTTTCTCCGACTATGGCAGAGATGTCAACATCCTCGGCATCCGCCCAGAGACGCTCCAGACCGTAGAACTCACGGGCCTCCTCCATGAAGACATGAACTATAACACAGCCGTAGTCCAGAAGGACCCAGCCTCCCGCACGGTAGCCCTCGCGGTGGATGATCCGCTCGCCGTTTTCCTCCATAACCTTTTCAACCTCGTCGCAGAGATTTTTGATCTGGGTCGTGGAGTTTGCCGTGCAGATGACAAAATAGTCCGCCAGAACACTTATATCGGATATTTTGAGAAGCTTGATGTCACGGCCGATCCTCTTTGCGAGGACGCCTACAATAGTTTCAGCCATTTGCTGAGCTGTCATCATAAGATATAATCCTTTCTTATCCATTAAAAGGTCGCAAAAAATATGTTGCTTTGCTCATAAGAGCAAATCATACCGCTGTCAATCGCTGAGATAGCGGAGCTTTTCGGCCTGCAACAAATCTTTCATCCATGGGAAGTCGTTATAGACTTTGGCTCCGTCTGTCGCAGCCAGGTCATTGGGATCAATATGGTATTGCCCGTCAGAGCCGGGAGCAGTGGGGTTTGTCCAAACAAGAATATTGCAGTCTTCCTTAGTGATGTCGTCCTTTATGGGATTAATGGTTGAGTTGAGCATCTCTATCCACTCGTCAACATCTATTTTAACATAAGATACGTCGTTTACAAAGGCGCCCGTGGTCGGCATGGTATTTATTGCAATATCTTTGATCGACATCCCGAGGAACTCCTTCGCATACCACTGGAGGTTTCTGTAGCTCAGGTCTGTTTTGGAGTTGTCGAGGATGATGCTGGCCACCTGATATAGCTTGAAAACATTTTTTGTTGCCATGAACTGCTCGGCCGCAGCCATGAGCAGCCCGTGCTGAACATCGAGACGCTGTATATCCCCCATTGCATAATCTGCGCGATAACGGAACACGCCCAGCGCATCATAGCCGTTAAGTAACTGATAGCCCTTTTTCACATGGATCTCAAATACGTATTCAAATACTCCGTCCTTGTCATTGTCTGAATAGTCTTCATAGTCCATATCCTGCGGAACATCGAAATACACTCCGCCCATGGCATCAATAACATCTACAAAACAATTTGTATCAACAATAATATAGTTATCAGGGTGGAAACCGGTCACGCCCTCAACAGCGTCCATAAGTGTATCTATACCGCCGTTTTTGCTGTGAAATACCGCGTTGATCTTTCTTGCAGTCTTATCATCATAGTTTACCATAGTGTCTCTAGGTATAGATACTACATTAGCAGTGTTATTAATGGAGTCATAACGCATAACCATAATGGTATCGGTATTATAGCCTTCCTGGTCATCGCCTACCACAAGAAGTGTAAAGACTCCTTCCTTCCTGTTTTCACCGGAAACATTAACAGCTTCGCCTTCGGTAGTTTCATTATCTTTATCTATGTCCGGCGCTTTAGTGGAAATCACCCAGTACAGATAGGCTCCGCCTACTAAAAGTAAAACAACAGCCAAAGCTATAAGCCAGCCTCTGCCCTTATGTTTTTTATTCTTGCCGTTTTCTGCGTTATTTATATTATCGCCGCCCTTATCGGCGCTGTTATCTGTTTTGGCTGTGCGGTTGTCCTTTTTTTCACCGAACATTTTCATTGGATGAGCATCCTTTCAGTTTTAGGTTGTCATATGTTCTATAGAGAGACAAAGCCTCTCTATCTCTTGTTTATAAGCCACTCCATAGCTCTCTCCGAGCTGATATGCGGCTTTGCGCCGCGGCGTTCAAGCTCCTTTAAGCTCATTTGAAATCCCAGTATAAGGGCTTCATCAAGATCTTTATAGGCAAGAGAGCGGAGCTCTTTAACTCCCTCAAAGTCGCGGTTTGGCTCGATATAGTCGGCTATATAGATGATTTTTTCAAGAAGGCTCATACCCGGTCTGCCGGTCGTGTGCCAGAATATAGCGCTGTATACCTCGTCGGATACACCAAACAGCTCTCTCGACAAAGCCGCTCCGGTTTTGGCGTGCAGCAGCTTATAGTTGGCTCTCTCCTCAATATCCGTCATAATACCATACTGTTCACATAATTTCAACTGCTCGGGAGTTTTTAATCTTTTTGTAATATCGTGGAGTATGCCCGCCTCCGCCGCCAGACCCTCGTCCCCGCCCCAGCGCCTGGCCAGACGCACGGCCTCCTGCTCACAGCCCATAACATGCGGAACGCGCTTAGGATCAAGGTGTTGAAACGCCTTTGAACGCAGCCATTCAAGCTCGGGCTGTGCCCCGTAGAAGCGGTGTTTGATTATTTCCGAATATACTCCGTCGCGGAAATACCGAACGCCCAGACGCTCAGGCAGCATCTCGCGCAGCCTCGTGGAGCAGATGTCAGCGGGGCTGTATTCGATGACATGCAGCTTCGCTCCGTATAGTCTTTCAAGCTTTTCCGCTCCCGCGCGCACTCTCGGCATATCACCGCTCCTGCGTGGGAAAGGCGCCAGTGTGCAAAGCTCAAGGATGCCACGATAATCCTTCCATGTCTCGAAGTTCTCCAACTGGTCGGTACCCATCATAAGTATCAGCTCTGCATCCGGGTATTGTTTCTTAAGCTCTTTGAGAGTGTCCACGGTATAGCTTATACCGCCCCGTGAAATCTCAATATCGGAGATCTCGGTCTGCGCAAGTCCTTCAAAGGCAAGCTGCGCCATCGAAAGACGCGCACGAGCATCCGGAGAGTCAGGCTCCTGCTCTTTCTGTGGGGCCTGAGCCGCGGGAATTATCAGCATCTTATCTGCCCTGAGCGTTTCGATCGCGGCCCGCGACGCTTCAATATGCCCGATGTGCGGAGGGTTGAAGCTGCCTCCGAAAATTGCGATTTGCATATCTTTCCCTTCCGACGATTTATCTCTTTTTTTGTTCCCTGGGCAATTCTATTCTCGGGTTCTTCTCGTTGCGCTTATAGAGCACAAATTTACTGCCTATGACCTGAACGCCGTCTGCCCTGCATCTCTCGCAGAGGATGTCGCAGGCCTCTCTTGGAGTCAGCATGGAGTTCTCCTGCACTTTTCCCTTGACAAGCTCCCGCGCTTTCAGCGCGGTGGCCGTCTGGGCGACAATATTGTCGCTAATGTCACCCTTGCCGATGTAGATGATCGTGTCCTCACTCGCGGCAAGGCCGCGCAGATATGCGCGCTGCTTACTTGTCAGCATAATATTCCCTCAACTTTGTTTCAAAATTTCGAAGTGCCGCGCCCCTGTGGGATACGGCGTTCTTTTCTTCAGCGGTAAGCTCAGCCATCGTCCTGTCCATACCCGAAGGCTCAAATACCGGATCATAGCCGAAGCCGCCCTTGCCCCGCGGCGATGGCGTTATACTGCCCCCGCACTCCCCTCTAGCCGTTATAACATCGCCATTGGGAAATACACATGCAATACAGGATACAAATTTTGCGCTTCGGTTTTCTTTGCCCCGCATATTTCTGAGCAAAAGTGCCGTTCTCTCCCCATCGCTGCGGCAGGCATCCCCGCCGTAGCGCGCCGAGAAAACGCCCGGCTCGCCGTCCAGAGCATCCACGACCAGACCGGAGTCGTCGGCAATTGCCGGCTCGTTCAGCGCTCCGCAGGCCGCCTTTGCTTTTATAATGGCGTTCTCCTCAAAGGTCCCGCCCGTCTCCTCCGCCTCAAAGCAAAGCCCCGCCTCTGTCTGTGACAAGACCTCCGCGTCAAAACCGGACAGGATAGCTTTCAGCTCCGCAAGCTTTTTTATGTTGTTGCTGGCAAGTATAAATCTCATAGCTGTATAAGCGCCTCCACAAACTGCTCCGGCTCAAAGGGCATAAGATCGTCGACGCCCTCTCCTACACCCACAAATTTGACCGGTAACTGCAGCTCACCTGCAATGGCGAATACAACGCCGCCCTTGGCGGTACCGTCCAGCTTTGTCAGAACTATGCCCGTTATATCCGCAGTTTCCTTGAACTGCTTTGCCTGTATAAGTCCGTTCTGACCGGTCGTGGCGTCAAGGACCAAAAGAGTCTCTCTGGCCGACTCCGGCAGCTCTCTTTCAATGATACGGGTTATCTTATTCAGCTCGTTCATAAGGTTCTGTTTGTTGTGCAGACGCCCGGCGGTATCCACTATGATTATGTCGGCTCCGCGCGCCTTGGCGGCGGTAATTCCGTCGAATACGACAGACGCGGGGTCGGAGCCCTCCTCGTGGCGCACGAGGTCGCAGCTGGCGCGATCCGCCCAGATCGCGAGCTGCTCCGCCGCCGCCGCGCGGAAGGTGTCTCCCGCCACCAGCAGAACCTTCTTCCCCTCCGAGGTCATCTTTGCCGCCAGCTTGCCTATAGTTGTCGTCTTTCCGACACCGTTTACGCCTACCATGAGGATAACCGAAGGCTTGGTGTTTAGGCAAAGCTCTCTGTCTCCCACGTTTAGAACCCCTGTCATGACCTCGGAAAACGCGCCTTTTACTTCCTCTCCGCCACGCAGTCCGCGCTTTTTAACAGCCGCCCGCAGTCTCTCAATCGATCTCTCTGCAGTCTCAACGCCCGTATCAGCCAGAATGAGCGTTTCCTCCAGCTCGTCATAAAATTCGTCGTTCTCCCCGGTAAAGCCGGCAAACATGTTGTTCATCTTTATAGACATGTTGTCTCTGGTCTTGGAGAGTCCCTTTTTTATCTTATCGAAAAATCCCATTGTGCTTCTCACTTGCCTATATAGGCCGCTCCTTTATTTTGATATAGACTTTTCAGCTTCCTCCAGGTCTATCGAGATGACGCGGGAGACGCCCTTTTCCTGCATGGTCACGCCGTAGAGCATGTCGGCCTCCTCCATGGTGCCGCGCCTGTGCGTGATAACTATAAATTGTGTCTTGTCTGTAAGCTTTCGCATATAGACCGCAAAGCGGTCAACATTTGCCTCATCCAGCGCCGCCTCTATCTCGTCCATGACGCAGAAGGGTGCTGGTCTCACCTTCATTATGGCAAAATACAGCGCAATTGCCACAAAAGCAGTCTCGCCGCCAGAGAGCAGGCTCAGATTTGTGAGCGCCTTGCCCGGGGGCTGGACTTTGATCTCAATGCCGCAGTTCAGGATATCGCTCTCGTCCTCCAGCACCAGAGCCGCTCTGCCGCCGCCGAACAGCTCCAGAAAGGTCTCTCGGAAGCTCTGGTCGATAATATCAAATTCTCGGCGGAATATCTCCTTCATCTCGCCTGTTATATCGGAAATTATAACTTCCAGTTCCTTTTTTGCCTTTTCAACGTCATCACGCTGCTCTGTAAGGAAATTATACCGCTCGCTGACGCGCTCATACTCGTCTATGGCGCCGAGATTGGGGGTTCCGAGTGAGCTTATATCACGTTTGAGTGAGGAAATGCGCTTCTGCGACGCAGCAAAATCCTCAAGCGGACGGCGCAGCTGGTTTGCCGCCGTGCGGGATAGCTCGTAATTGTCCCAGAGCTTGTCGATTATCTGCTTTTCCTCCATCTCGACGGAGATTTTTTTCTGCTCGATAGAGGCACAGAGGCGCTCTATGTCCAGAAGCTCGCGGTTCTTGTCCTGAGCTTCCTTTTCACTGCGTGTGCGCTTGCCCTCAATCTCCAGGCGCCGGCTGTTCAATTCGAAAAGCTTTGAGCGTATTCCGTCGGAGGCCTTTCGGGTCTCCTCAAGACTTTCACCCAGCTCCGCCGCTCTTATGCTGAGCCGCTCTTTCTCGGCTGAGAGCTCCTCAATGGCCTTGCAGCGTGCGTCTCCGTCGCTGAGAAGGTCGGAATACAGCTCTTTCAGCTGCTCGATAGCGTTTTCCGTCGTGTCGCTCTCAGAGATGAGGGACGAGCGCTTTTCCGCGATTGTAGAGAGCTTCAGAGACAATTCCCTTCCCATGTTCTCCTGCTCCTCACTGTCGGCGGCAAGGACCTGGAGCTCTCTGTCGGCCGCGTCTATCTGTAACTTAAGACGCTCAATGTCGCTCTGAGCGGACTCTGCACGCTTTTCATTCTCCTCACGGCGCTGCTCTTCGGTTTTTTCGGCAGCGGCGAGCGCTTCAAGGACCTTTTCAGCTTCCCTGAGCATAATCTCCGTGCCGGAAATGCCGCTTTCACACTTTCGAAGGCTCTCAGTTTTCTCTGCAAGCTCAAATTCGGCCGTCTGCAGCTCAAATTTGGCGGAGGCCAGTTCGCGGTCCGCCTCGGCGAGCTTTTCCGCGCAGTCGGCCCCGCGGGATTCAAGGTCTTTAAGCTTTGCGCCCAGCGCTTTAATCTCGTTGGCACGGGACAGTATACCCGTATTCTTTGCCGCACTGCCGCCGCTCATAGAGCCGCCGGGGTTAATGAGCTGACCGTCCAGCGTGACTATCCGCAGCTGGTGGTCAAATTTTCTGGACATGGCCACGGCGTCGGCTAAGGTCTCTGCAACAATGGTCCTGCTCAGCAGATTGGAGAAGATGTTTTCAAACTTCGTGTCAAAGCTTGCGAGTTCAAACGCAGTGCCCAGATATCCCCGCTCGCCCTCCGGACGGCGTTTCAGCTCGCCGCCCCTGATAGTGGCTATGGGCAGGAATGTAGCCCTGCCGGCATCCTGCCGCTTGAGCAGTTCGATAGCGGCTCTGCCCTGCTCCTGCGTGTCTACGACGATGCTCTGCATAGAGCCGCCCAGAGCGGTCTCTATAGCAAGAGAGAAACGGTCTTCGGCTTTGACAAGGTTGGCAACGGGGCCGTATACGCCCTTTAAAATACCTCGGCCACCCTCGCGCATGACGGTCTTGACCGCACGGGAATAGCCCTCGTAATCCCTCTGCATATCGGAGAGCATATTGAAGCGCGATTTGACAGAGCTGAGTTCTATAGTGAGGGCGGTCCTTTCCTCCTCAAGCTTTTTTAATCTGCTCTCACGCCCGTCGACACGTATTTTGTAGCCTGATATTACGTTTCGCAGCTCGTCGGCCTGCGTTTTTGCCTCTGAGAACACTTTTCTCTCGTCTTTAAGCTGTTCGGAAAGCTCCGAGCCTCTGCGCTTTGCCTCCAATGTCTCTGTATTGCGTCTGTCGCCGTCCCTGCTGCGCTCGGCCTCGGCGTCGCTCAGCATTGAAAGAACAGTGTTGCAATGGGCAAGCTCCGACTGCATCTCGCTCTTGCGGGATAAAAGCTCTGCGGCTTTGCGCCTGTTCTCGTCGCCTCCCGCGGCGTTTGCCCGAAGTTTTTCGGTTATGGCGGCAAGCTGCCTGTCCAGTTCAGCAAGCTCGTTTTTAATCTCGTTAACCCGGCTTTTGCGCTGGGCGATCTGGTTCTCCAGAGCCTTTGCGCGCGTGGACTGCTCGTCTATCTCCGAAAGAAGCTGACTCTCGCGCTCCGCGTTGTGCTCGCGGGTGTTCTCAAGGACGGCAATCTCGCTCTCTGTCTCGGCGGCTCTGGCTTCGTTCTCCGAGAGGTATGTACGGGACTGCTCCGCCTCAATGTCGATTTCGTGCATCTTGTCGGTATAGCTCGCAGTGGCGGCGTATAGCTCGTCCAGCTGCGCATGGGCAAGCTGCTGCTCCGTCTGGGCTTTTTCCCAATCGGCGTTTATGGTTATGGCACGCTCCTGAAGCCTTTCAAGAGTCTCCATCCACACGGAGACCTCCAAAAGACGCAGCTCGTCACGCAAAACAAGGTATTTTTTTGCTGTCTCTGCCTGCTCCTTCAGTGGGTCTACCTGGATTTTCAGTTCATCTATCTTGTCATTTATCCTTATCAGGTTTTCCTCGGTGTGCGCAAGCTTGCGCTCACTCTCGTCCTTGCGGTAGCGGTAGCGGGAGATGCCCGCCGCCTCCTCAAATAGCTCACGCCTGTCGCCGCTCTTGGCGGAGACCACATCGGAGATTTTACCCTGTCCGATGATGGAATAACCATATCTTCCGAGACCTGTGTCCATGAGCAGCTCTGTTATATCCTTGAGCCTCACGGTTTCGCGGTTGATATAGTATTCGCTCTCGCCGCTGCGGTAGTACCGGCGTGTTATCATGACCTCGCTGCTCTCGGTATCGAAAATGCGGCCGGAGTTGTCGATGATCAGCGACACCTGTGCAAATCCCATTTTAGGGCGTCTCTCCGTTCCGCCGAAGATGACGTCCTCCATTTTGCCCCCGCGCAGCGCCTTGGTCCTCTGTTCGCCCATGACCCAGAGTATCGCATCTGAAATATTCGATTTTCCGCTGCCGTTAGGTCCTACAATTGCGGTGATGTCCTTTTCGAAGGGCAGCCGCACCTTGTCGGGAAACGATTTGAAGCCTTGTATCTCAAGTGCCTTTAGGTACATATTTCACCTCGGGTTATTGGATGGAAAGAGCGGTAAAAAGGATGTAATATACCAAAATAGTATATTACATCCGCATAGGATTTGCAAGAAATATAGGATAATATAACTCCATTGCGTCAATGTCCGGCATCTGGCTATTTCCGTCCCGAAAATGTGACAACAGACGGGATACAGAGCATTTTTGTCTCTGTCTCACAGCAGAACTACAGTTCCCTTAGGGACGTCTGCTTTCAAGACTCTGACTCTGCTCAGCCCATATTCGTTTTTGAGCGCTTCCACGTTTTGGCGGTGCTGTCCCGTCATAACCGAGATCTCCGACGCGTTTACGCCAAGGTCAACTTCGTCACTGTGCACTGCGCAGCTTAACAGCACCCTTGCCCGTGAGAGCATTACGCGGGAGCGGACAAGTTCGCCCAACGCAGGGTGGTAGGCTCCGCCGACCGCCGCACCGCCGGAGAGCTCCTCTGTGGGATTCAGACCGAGGCGGATTATCGGTATGCCCTCCCGTTCAAACATGGGGACAATCTCCGCACACCAGTCCACAGCCTCTTCCACGGTGTGCTCCTTGTATTCGCCCGACTTCCACATAGCCTCCATCGCAGTTTTTTCGAGTATTACCGCCGGATATATACGGACAGCGTCGGGTCTTAATGCAATGATCCTCCGTGCGGTCTCTATGGTGCGCTCCTTTGTGTCCCCGGGCAATCCCGTCATCATCTGTAAGACAAGCTCAAAGTCACATTCCCTTATCATATTTGCAGCCTGCTCCGTCTGCTCTGCCGTGTGGCCACGGCAGGAGGCTTTCAGAACCTCGCCGCACATGGACTGAGCGCCCAGTTCGATAGTTTTAACGCCGTACTCACTTAAAAGGGTGAGCCTTGTATCGTCGATAGCGTCAGGTCTCGTTGACACTCTCACCGAGCTGAGCTCTCCCAAATACAAAAACGGCAGTGCCGCGCCCAGGAGCTTTATCTGCTCATAGACGGGAATTGCCGTAAAGCTGCCGCCATAAAAGGCAAGCTGCGTTTCCGTATCCGCGGGGATTTTTGACAGCCCCTCGGCTATAGTCTCTCTGACCATTGCCTCACCGGGGGACGTGACGCTTCCGGTTATCCTGTGCTGGTCGCAAAAAACGCAGTTGTTCGGGCAGCCCAAATGCGGCACGAATATAGGTATTATGCTGCGCTTCGCGATCATTTGGAAATCTCCTCGATGCCGCTTTTTGCGGCAAACTGCTCCGCCTCTTTTTTGGTATGCCCGCTGCCCTCACCTATAGACACATCGTTTAATAGGACACGCACGGTGAAGGTTTTTTTATGGTCCGGTCCGCTCTCGGAGACCGGCTCATAAACCAGGACCTGCCCCGGCTTGCGCTGGACAAGCTCCTGCAGGGCTGTTTTATAGTCGCAGAGAGGATGCTCAGATCTGATGTCCGCTTCCGAGAGAATATAGCGGCCTATAAAGCTCTTTGCAGGCTCGAGTCCGCCGTCGAGGTACATGGCGGCTATCAGTGCCTCCACCGAGTCCGCCAGTATTGACGGGCGCTGCCTGCCGCCGGAATTCTCCTCGCCCCTGCCGAGCTTGAGGTATTTTCCCAGCTCCAGCCTAAGAGCAACAGAGTGCAGACTCTGCTCACAGACCAGTTCCGCGCGCAGACGAGTCATCTGCCCCTCCGGCATATCCGGATAAGACAGAAAAAGGTGAGCTGCAACCACCTGTCCCAGTACTGCGTCACCCAAAAACTCAAGACGCTCGTTGCTCTCATGCGACGAGTCTCGGCTCTCATTGGCGTATGAGCTGTGGCTCATCGCAGTATTCAGAAGCGCCCTGTCCTTGAATTGATAGCCGAGTTTTTTTTCAAGTTCATACATAGGGCGCTCCTCCATACTTTTCTTCGTTTGTCAATCCTGAACGTATCGGCCGACATAATCCACAAGGTCGCCTACCGTTACAATCTTCTTCAGTTCCTCATCGGAGACCTCGGGCAGTGAGAACTCCTCTTCAAGAGCCATTGTCAGCTCAACGATATCGAGTGAGTCCGCACCGAGATCGTCAACAAAAGAGGTCTCTCTCGTAACTGCTTCCGGTTCAATGATAAACTGTTCACAAATAAGTCTTTGGATCGTTTCAAATACCATAATTTCACATCTCCGTATCTTTGCTAAAAATGATAATATTCATATTATAGCTTATTGTCAATACTATTCCAGTGCAATTGTCATTAAATCTACATTTTCAATTATTTCATTGACGACATTTGCGTTAACAAAGCTTATGGCCTGGACAATTGCGTTTTTAATCGCTCTGGCATCCGAGGAGCCGTGCGCCTTAATTACGGGTTTTGATATGCCCAGCAGCGCGGTTCCGCCGGCCTCCGACGGATCTAAGAGCTTTTTTAGTTCGGCTAACTTGTTTTTTACCAAAATAGCTCCCAGCTTTGAATGCATATCCGATGTGAGCATACGCTTGAGGTTAGCCGAGATATACTTTGCGGTACCCTCTATAGACTTAAGCATAACGTTTCCGGAAAACCCGTCGGTTACGACTACATCGGCCACATCAAACATCATATCGCGCGCTTCCATGTTTCCGATGAAGTTGATATGTCCCTCACTGCTTGCCTTTCGGAGTTCGGCAAAGCAGCGCTTTTGAAACTCTGAGCCCTTGGTATCCTCAGTCCCCACGTTGAGCAGCGCCACGCGGGGGTTCTCACAGCCCATTATCCTTTTCGCGTAAAAGGAACCCATATAGGCAAACTGGAGCAGGTATTCCGGCGTACACTCAACGTTGGCACCGCAGTCTATGAGCATAACTCCCTTTTTACCGTTGGGCAGGACGGGCGCTAGCGCCGCCCGGCGTATACCACGCACGCGCTTGACAATCAAAGTCGCACCGGAGAGCAGTGCTCCGGTGCTGCCAGCGGAAACGCAGGCATCTCCGCCGCCGTTTTTCAGCATATTGAGCGCCACCAACATCGACGAGTCCTTTTTCGTGCGCAGAACTCCGGTGGGATCGTCATCCATCTCAACGACCTGGCTGGCATTGACCACTGTTATCCTGTCCTTGATGCCGTCCAGATTTGTATTGCTGAGGCAGCCGCGGACTTCCTCCTCTCTGCCGACAAGAATTATGTCAACCCCCAGTTCGTGCGCTGCTTCGACAGCTCCATTTACAATTTCGGCAGGGGCGTTGTCTCCTCCCATTGCGTCCACAATTATCCTCATATTTTTTCCTCCGCTGTGTATGTGTGAATAATGTCAAGCGCTCGGGCAGATATCTCCGAATTTTTGTTTCGCTTGCCTTTTATCCTTTTCTCCAATGGTTCAATTATTCCGAAATTGACGTTCATGGGCTGAAAATTTACCACGGACTCATCGGAAATATACAGGGCCAGCGCCCCGATGGCAGTCCTCCTCGGAAAATCAATGGGTACTCTCCCCAAAAGCCTTGCCCACAGTTCCAGAGCCGTCAGCATACCGGAGGCGCAGGACTCAACATAACCCTCTACGCCTGTAATCTGCCCGGAAAAGCATATTCTCGGTTCTGATTTGAGCCTATAATAGCGGTCCAGAAGTTTCGGTGAATTGAGATATGTGTTCCGGTGCATTACGCCGTAGCGCACGAATTCCGCATTTTTCAGTGCCGGTATCATTGAAAACACCCGCTTTTGCTCCGGAAACGCCAGATGCGTCTGGAAACCGACAATATTATACATCGTTCCCAGTGTGTTGTCACGCCGCAGCTGTACCACAGCATAGCTCTCCCGCCCCGTATGGGGGTCAACAAGTCCCACAGGCTTTAGCGGACCATAGCGAAGCGTGTCCTCTCCCCTGCGGGCCATGACCTCTACAGGCATACAGCCCTCGAAAACACCGCCGTCGTCAAAGCCGTGTACCTCAGCCTGACGGGCATTGCATAATTCCCGCCAGAATGCAAGGTACTCGTCTCTTGACATAGGGCAGTTTACATAATCTGCCGTGCCCTTATCGTAGCGCGAGGCATAAAACGCGCTGTCCATATCAATGCTCTCCAGCGTCACTATGGGTGCAGCTGCATCGTAAAAGTTTAGAAAGCCTGTGTCTGGGAAAAGCTCCGAAAGCCTTTCGGCCATGGCGTCGCTCGTCAGAGGACCGGTTGCAATAATTACCTCTCCGTCGGGGATATCCGCTGCTTCACCGTAGATGATTTCGATGTTTTTAGAAGATTTGATCTTCTCGGTGACCATATGTGAAAAGCCACCGCGGTCAACCGCAAGCGCTCCTCCGGCTGCAACCCTGCTCGCGTCCGCACACTCCATTATCAAAGAACCCAGAAGCCGAAGCTCCTCCTTTAGAAGCCCCACGGCGTTCGTCAGCTCGTCGCTGCGCAGTGAGTTTGAACAGACGAGCTCGGCAAAGTCCGGCGAGACATGGGCGGGCGACATTTTTTCCGGCTTCATTTCCACTAGTCTGACGGGAATACCGCGCTTTGCAAGCTGCCACGCCGCTTCACATCCCGCAAGTCCGGCCCCTATGACCGTAACTTTTTCCATCACTTACTACCCTTTTCCGCTGCATCTTTGGCAGTCTTCTTGGGTCCAGGCTGCTTTTTTGCGGCGGTAGTTTTCTTTTCCGCAGTTTTTTTGGTCTCGGTCTTTTTTTCGGCAGTTTTCTTTGAGGCCGCAGTTTTTTTCGAAGTCTCTGCACCCTCTTCCGCCTTTTCCCCGCCTTTGTCTGTTTTTTTGCGATAGCCGCGTTTATCCTCGGGCAGAAAAGCCGGGCAAGTGGAATTTACGCAGAACGGTGTCTTTCTCCCTCTGCCGGAGAGCTTGAACATGGATTTACCGCACTCGGGGCAAAGCTGTGCAACCGGAACATCCCAAGTCATGAAATCGCAGTGCATCTTTTCGTCCTTGTTGCTGTTGTGCTCACAGCCGTAATATGTGTAGCCCTTCTTGGAGGTGCGCTTTAATATACGGCTGCCGCACTTTGGACATTTGCCCGGCATCTCGATTACGATTGGCTTAGTGAAGCTGCATTCGGGATAGCCGGGGCACGCGAGAAAGCGGCCAAAACGTCCGGTCTTCACGACCATCTGGCGCCCGCAAAGGTCGCACACCTCTTCGGATACCTCGTCGGGAATCTTAATGTGCTGTCCCTCCAAAGCCTTCTCCGCGTCCTGAAGCTCCTTGTCAAAATTGCCGTAGAAGTCCTCCAGTATGTCTTTCCAGTAGCTCTTGCCCTCCTCTACGCCGTCAAGCGTCTCCTCCATACGCGCGGTGAACTTGAGGTCGACAATGTCCGGAAAGCGCTCCTCCATAAGTCCCGTAACCGTCTCGCCGAGAACAGTGGGACGCAGGTATTTGCCCTCCTTGACCACATATTCGCGCGCAGTGATTGTGCTTATGATAGGCGCGTATGTGCTCGGTCTTCCAATTCCCTTTTCCTCCATCGCGCGGATGAGTGTCGCCTCGGTGTAGCGTGCCGGCGGCTGGGTAAACTGCTGTTCCTTGTTGGTTTTGAGAAGCTGTACGGTCTCGCCCTCGCTCATCTGAGGCAGGACATGCAGACGCTCGCCATCCTCCTCGTCACGGCCCTCTTCATAAACAGCGGTATATCCCGAAAATTTAATCTCGGAACTGCTTGTACGGAACAGGTATCCCGCGGAGACCGCATCGACCGTAACGCTGTCGTAGACTGCGTTGGACATCTGGCTGGCCGTAAAGCGCCCCCAGATCAGACGGTAAAGCCTGTACTGGTCGGGGGTGAGGTCCTTTTTTATATTCTCAGGCGTCAGGAAGACATTGCTGGGGCGAATCGCCTCATGCGCGTCCTGTGCGCCTGCTTTGGTCTTAAAAACCCGGGGCTTTCCGGGGTAGTAATCCTTTCCGTAGCGTCCGATAATGAACTCCTTCGCCGCACTCGTAGCGTCGTCGGAAAGGCGCAGAGAGTCTGTTCTCATGTAAGTTATAAGACCTATAGTGCCCTCCCCGCTTATATCGACTCCCTCATAGAGCTGCTGCGCAATGGACATGGTACGCCGGGGTGTCATACCAAGGCGCCTGGAGGCCTCCTGCTGAAGTGTGGAGGTGATAAACGGGGGCGACGGTGAGCGTGTCTTTTCACCGCGCTTGACGGTCTTTATACGGAATTCATCCTTTGATATTTCATAGATGACCCTGTCCGCTTCCTCCTCTGTCTTGAGTTCGAGCTTCTTTTCCTCGGTTCCGTGAAAGCGGGCGACAAAACTGCCCTTGTTTTTCTCGCAGTCGAGGGTGACGTCCAGCAGCCAGAATTCCTCCTGCCGGAAGTCCCTTATTTCTTTTTCCCTGTCCACCACCATACGGGTGGCGACAGACTGTACGCGGCCGGCTGAAAGCCCGCGGCGCACCTTTCGCCAGAGCAGCGGACTGAGCTTGTAGCCCACGATGCGGTCAAGGATACGCCTTGCCTGCTGCGCATCCACCAGATCCTGGTCTATATCCCGGGGGACGGCAATGCTCTCAGTCACCGTCTTTTTGGTTATCTCGTTAAAGGTAACTCGCCTCGCCTTTTCGTCGGGCAGTTCTAAAAGCTCCTTCAAATGCCATGATATTGCCTCACCCTCTCGGTCCGGGTCGGTTGCCAGATAAACTATGTTCGCCGACTGTGAACGCTTGCGCAGGTCCTCGATAACATTCTCGCGCCCCTTAACCGGCTGATAATCGGGTTCAAAGCCGTTTTCTATATCAACGCCCATGGTGCTCTTGGGGAGATCCCTGAGGTGTCCCATGGATGCTACAACACTGTAATTTGAACCAAGGTATTTTTCAATTGTTCTTGCCTTTGCGGGAGATTCCACAATGACCAGATCCGTTTTTGCCATGTCTGTCCTCACTTAATGTTATATTTTATCTATGCTCAAAGAAAATCTCTTGCCGTTTTCCTGCTTGACAAAGCCCTTGATCTGCAGAACTGTCAGCTCAGACAGCACAACCGATGCGGGAAGACCGGCAGCTTCAATTATATCGTCCACATGTTTTGAGTGCTCATCCATCGCTGCAACTATCTTGAGCTGCGCTTCTGAAAGGCCCGAGAGCTGCTCTTTCAAATCAATATAGTCCCGACGCTTTTGCTTGTCAATGTTTTTTCGGTCACCTTTCTTCTCGCGGAGCTTCGCAAAGCCTTCGCCGGTCTCGGGGGGGATTTTTGCCAATCTGTCAGACCTTTCCACCCCTGTCTGTAACACAGCGTCAAAATCCGGGCCTCGCGTGAGGTCGGGTTTTGACAGTTTTGCCGGAAAACGGCTCTCAAATTCACAGAGCACATCCCATCCGCAGGTCACAAGTATCGCGCCGTCTCTAATCAGACCATTTGAACCTCTGCAGTTTGGCGCGTCCGCATTTCCGGGTACGGCAAACACTTCCCTGCCCTGATCCAGAGCTCTTGAAGCTGTTATCAGCGCCCCGCTGCCGATCGGCGCCTCAATAACCGTGACCCCGACCGAAAGCCCGCTCATTATTCGGTTGCGCTCTGGGAAGTTCCTGCCGAAAATCGGAGTGCCGGGTGGGTATTCGCTGACCAGGGCGCCTGCGGCCGCAACATCTTCGAAGAGCATATCGCTGTATTTCGGATAGATATCGTCGATGGCGCAGCCCAGAACACCGATACAGCTCCCCCCGGCTCTGAGTGCCCCCTCTGCGGCGGCGCTGTCCACACCGGCGGCAAGCCCCGTGACGACCAGCCCCCCGCCCCGGATTATCTCATAGCCCATGCCACGGCCCATTTTGATACCGTAGAGCGTGGCTTTGCGGGTACCGACAACAGCTATCGCCGCCTCCTCATCTATGGCTGGAAGTTTGCCCTTGATATAGAGCATTACAGGCGGGTCGTAGATGTTATAGAGACGTTTGGGATAAATTGCGTCTCTTATCGTGCACAGGGTCACGCCGTCCGCACTGCACTTTTCGAGGATTTCGTCCGCGCGGTCGAGGCTCTTGCTGCGGAGCAGAGACCGTTCATGGTCGGAAACCGGGCATCGCTCCAAAAGCTGTCTGTCGTCGGCATAATATATGCTCTCAGGGTCGCCAAAGGCCTCCAGCAGCTCCACGCGTGTCTTTGGCTTAAGCTCGGTAAGGGACGACAGCCAAACCCAGTATTTCAGAGTAGACAAGCTCAGACACCCCCTATGTCTTTCTCCTGTACATCTCCCAGATGACGACCGACGCAGCAACAGCCGCGTTCAGAGACTCGCTTCCCGCCTCCATCGGTATTATGATCTGTCCGTCGCACAGCGACAGCAGTTCCTTTGACAAGCCCCTGCCCTCACTGCCTATTGCTACGGCGGCCCGTGTCATATCCACATCGCGTATATCCTCTGCGGCGTCCGAAAGGGCGGCGCCGTAAAGCCTCAGTCCGTTTTCGGAGGCAATAGACTTTATGCCCGCAAGATCGGTCTCAATGACACTCTGACGAAAGATGGCGCCCATTGTGCTGCGAACTGTCTTCGGATTATATATGTCCGCACAGTCCCGGGTCAGGACAACGAGATCAACCTTCATTGCACTCGCCGTACGCAATACTGTGCCTACGTTGCCGGGATCCTGTACGTTTTCAAGAATCACAGCGCTTTCCACGGCACCCTCATACTTACAGCGCCGCATCTGTACCGCAAATACGGGGCCTTTTGAATTTTTGAGCGGCGAGACATGCTGCATTAGCTCCGGGGGGCAGGTATACTGCTCAATGCCCCGCGGCAGCTCAAATGAAGGCTCTCCGCCCCAGAGGACCGCCGTGATACTCGCACCGAGATCCATGGCTTCTTGCAGAAGCTTTTCCCCGTCGCACACAAATTCGCCCTTCTCGCGGCGATATGCCCCATCCGCCGAGAGGTTTTTAAGGTGTGTAATTATTCGGTTTTTCCGTGAGGTGATGTGTTCCATAAGCTCTCCGAAAACATTATGGCTGCGGCGGGGCTATAGTGCCCTGTCGCAGCCCGGAAAGACGCGCCTACGCGTCGATAGGTTTCATTGTCGGGAAGAGAATTACTTCGCGGATGGAGTCCACACCGGCCAGCATCATAACACAGCGGTCTATGCCTATGCCCATACCGCCCGTGGGAGGAAGTCCGTATTCAAGGGCAGTTATGAAATCCTCGTCCATCATACCTGCCTCATCGTCACCCTTGGCACGCATTTCGACCTGCTTCTGGAAGCGCTGCTTCTGATCGATTGGGTCGTTAAGCTCCGAGAAGGCGTTGCCCATCTCGCTGCGGCAGATAAAAATCTCAAAACGTTCGGTAAGGCGCGGGTCCTTCGCGCTGCGCTTTGCAAGCGGAGAAACATCCACCGGATGCATTGTTATGAAGGTTGGCTGGATGAGCTTTTCCTCGACCCTCTGGTCAAAGCACTCATAAAGATAGTTGCCCCAGGTCGCTTCCTTGCCCTCGGGGAGAGTGACGCCGACGGATTTAGCCAGCTCTGCTGCATCCTCGTCGGAGGTGACAGCCATGAAGTCCAGTCCAAGATATTTCTTGACCGCATCCGCCATGCTTATGCGCTCCCAGCCGGGGGTGAGGTCAATGTCCTGTCCCTGCCACCTCAGCTTATAGGTTCCCAGAATATCCATCGCGGCGCCGGACAGCATCTCCTCAAATATGTCCATCATGTCGTTGAAATCGGCGTATGCCTCGTAGAGCTCGACAGTGGTAAACTCGGGATTGTGCTTTGTATCCATCCCCTCATTGCGGAAAATGCGGCCTATCTCGTAGACACGCTCAATGCCGCCTACCACCAGACGCTTAAGGTGAAGCTCGGTAGCTATGCGCATATACATGTCCATATCGAGAGCGTTGTGGTGTGTTATGAAGGGGCGCGCGGTCGCTCCGCCGGATATAGTGTTGAGAACGGGCGTCTCGACCTCCATGTACCCGCGGTTGTCGAGATAGCTGCGCACATGGCGGATGAAAGAGCTGCGTATTTCAAAAGTACGGCGCACCTCAGGATTGACAATAAGGTCTACATAGCGCTGACGGTAGCGGGTCTCCTGATCTGTCAGGCCGTGGAACTTTTCGGGCAGAGGCAGCAGAGACTTTGACAAGAGCCTGACACTGCTGCAGTGTACAGAAATCTCGCCTCTTCGTGTACGGAAAACGAAGCCCTCAACCCCGATAATGTCCCCGATGTCCCACCTCTTAAATTCCCCGAAGGACTCTTCACCCAGGTCGTTTACTCGGACATAGAGCTGAATCCTGCCCTTGTCGTCCATTAGGTCGGCAAAGAAGGCCTTGCCCATGTCGCGCTTGGACATAAGCCGGCCGGCCAGGGAGACATTCTTCTCCTCCCACAGCTCAAAATTGTCCTTAATTTCGGCAGAATAGGCAGTTCTTGTATATTTCGTGACTGTGTACGGATCCCGGCCTTCCTCACGCAGCTTGCTCAGTTTATCGCGTCGTATCTGAAGGATTTCGGATATGTCGGCTGCTTCTTCGGGAGTGATTTCTTGACTCATCTTTTATTCTCCTGCCTTGTTTTCTATAGAGAGTATTTTGAACATCAGTTCGCCCACTGGCGCTTCAATCTTGACGGTGCTGCCGACCTTCTGGCCGAGAAGCCCTCTGCCAAGTGGAGAGTCGTCTGAGATGCGGCCCTGCATCGGGTCTACCTCCTGAGAGCCGACTATCTGGTATTCCTCGGTCTCGCCGTCCTCAAGGCATTTGACCTTGACTCGGCTGCCAAGCCGCACAATCTTTGTGTCTGCTTTTGTCTGCTCAATAACTTCGGCGTTCTCTATTATATTCTTAAGCTCGGCAATCTTGGAGTAGAGCTTACCCTGCTCCGTTTTGGCCTCGTCGTATTCACTGTTTTCGGAGAGGTCGCCGAAGGAACGCGCTTCTTTGATAAGCTCGGATACTTCTTTTTCCCGAACGGTCTCGAGATAATGCAGTTCCTGTTTTATCTCTTCAAGGCGCTCCTTGCTCATCTTATATTTTGCTTCGTTTGCCATTGAAATCTCCCCTTTATATTAAAATGTCACTTTTATACATTAAATGACAGATATAACTTGTTGTATTATAGATACAAACGCAGTCCATGTCAAGACGTATAATTGGTAATCATTTGTCGTTGGATTTATTTAGCTCCAGAATCGCAGCCTGCAGCTGTTCATCGTATGAATAGGGAAGCTGTCCAGCGATCAGGTAGACTGAGTCCTCGTCGTCGAGATCAACAGCCACATCCGGCACGATACCGCCCTGTTCCGCCAAATCCGTCCTTTTTGGCGTAAGGTATCCGTTTGTGGAGAGATGGACTGCGCTGCCGTCTGACAGCACAATATTTATCTGAGATCGTGATTTGCCTGTTGTATTACTCCCGACAACGGTCGCCACGCCGTATTCCGAGAGCGCCTCAGCAAAGAATTCCGCCGCGCTGTAAGAGTTCGCGTTTACCAAAACAGTCATGGGTATCTCTACACACTCGGCGTCGGAATATCTTATGTTTTCCTCGCCCTTTTCATTTACTGACACAAAGACCTCTCCTTCAGGGAGCAGATGGTCGAGAATCGTCAAAAGCTCGCTCAGCTTTCCGCCCGGATTGTTGCGGACATCGAATACGATACCAGCGGCGCCTCTGGAAATAAGATCGTCAACCGCCGCGACGGCGCCGGAACCGCTGCCGTCCTCAAAGTTTTTTATTCTGACATAACCTATGTCGGAATCCAGCATCTCATACTTGACCGGCTTGGTAAAAACAACCTCTGTAGATACTGTAACGGTCACTTCGCCGCCGTCGGCCGTGATTAGTCCCAGCTCAAACTTTTCACCGTTTTTAGAGGCGATAATATCCTTGATCTCAGGCGCCTCTAATCCCTCAAGGGTGGCTCCGTCAATAGACCTCAGCCTGTCTCCTATATGCACACCCGCCCTGTCGGCCGGTGAGTCCTCAGTTATACCGGCCACCAGCAGATAGGCGCCGCTCTCTTCGGGTACAATAGTAATGCCTATACCTGTATAAGTGTTGCTCTGGTAATTTTTGTACGCGTCGAATTCTTCGGCGGTCATATAATAGCTCCAGCGGTCGTCGATAGCCTCAAGCATTGCGCCAAAAGCCGCGTCGGAGACCTGCTCCATGTCCGTATCGCCAATATATTTTTCCTGAATGGTCTCATATATCTTCGCAAATTTAACCGCCGCTTTGAGCTTGTCCCTGTCGCGGATCATATACATGAAAACAGCCGCAAAAACGAGCGCACAGATAATGATTCCGGTAAGGGCCGAAATCAGCAGCGCAGAAAAACCATATCTTTTCTTCATAGGAGCCTCCTGAGAATAAATTGGAGAACAACAAGTCTAAGGGCGGGTTTAGTATTGCCTGAAAATCGCAATTGCCGGGCAGTCTAGTCGGACTGCCCGGCGGTATTTGATTTTAAGGTATTAGAAGTAGCTCAGCGGATCCACCAGGGAGCCGCCTACGCGGATCTCAAAATGACAGTGCGGACCCGTCGAGCAGCCTGTCGAGCCAACGTAGCCGATGGTCTGTCCCTTTGATACGGACTGTCCGGCACTCACCGCTATGGAACTCATGTGGGCATACAGCGTCGAGCTGCCGCTGCCGTGGCTAATGACGACGTAATTGCCATAGGAATAATGGTATGTGGCTGAAAGAACAGTTCCTGAGTCGGCTGCCATGATGGTCGTACCCGAGCCGGCGGATATATCGACACCGGAGTGAAAACGCTGGTCACCGAAGATGGGGTGTGTTCTGTAGCCAAAGTAAGAGGAGACGTTGCCGGTTGATGTACCGGCGACAGGCCACATATAAGCGCCGGTGCCCGGAGTAGGAGTGGTGCCGTTGTTGGCACTCTGCTGAGCAAGCTGCGCTTCAAGCTGGCCGATCTGATTTCGGATAGCTTGTTCCTGTGCCTCGTTAGTCTCGTATTCGACCTTGTATCTCTCTATATCTGCCTCAAGCTGCTTTATAACTCCCTCTGCTGCGGTAATCTGATTCTCGAGGTCGGCCTTCTTTGCCTGCATCTCAACCTTGGCGTCCTCCTGCTCCTGAAGGGTCTGCTCATACTCGGCCTTGACATCCGCTACATGCTTCCTAGCGGCTATGTATTCTTCCTCAAGTGATTTGTCACTCTCCATCATAGAGTTGATATCCGCAAGCTTTGAGAGAAAATCTGTAAAGTTTGTGGCCTTAAACAGAATTGCCAAATAGGAGAGGCTGCCGTTTTCCTCCATGACCCTCATGCGGACCCGGAGTTCCTTTTTCTGCTTTTCCTCGACTTTTTTGGCCTCTATAAGCTCTTCTTCCTTATCCTTTATGAGCGTTTCATAGATGCTGATCTGCTCGTCGATAAGTTCGATCTCCTGTCTGGCCAGCTCATTCTGCTCATCGAGAGCCTTTTTCTTTTCGAGATATGTACCCATATCGCTCTCTAAGCCGCTCATCTGTTCTTTAATTGCATTCTTCTGAGCAGCTATGGACGACTGCTGGTTCTTCAGAGCATCGATCTGCGACTGGGAAACGGCGGAAGCACTGCCTATTGCTGAGACCAGAAGCGTCGCCAGAAACGCTATAACGAGTGCTATGCAGATAGCCGATACTACTTTTTTCTTGCTTGAAGCCATAGAAGACACCTCCTATACTTTCATATAGTTCCGGATAGCTATACTGCCTCCGAAGGTTCCGACCACGAAGCCGACGGCAAGAAAAATCAGAGCTACCGGCAATGCCACTGCTGAGAACGGTAGCACTCCGATCAAGGTACCGGCTATGCTTGTCATAATCTTTCCCCCGACCAGTTCGTAAAGCCCCCACTGTATGAGGAAAGCCAGCAACGACCCCGTTATGCCCAAAAAGAGACCTTCAACGACAAAGGGAGTTCTTATAAAGCTGTTTGTCGCGCCGACCATTTTCATGATAGCGATCTCCTCACGGCGCCCAAAAGTCGTGAGCTTTATCGTGTTCGACATTATAAACACAGATACAATGAACAGAATTACGATAAGTATAAGCGATACCGCGCTTACGACGTTTCTCACAGTGACAAAGCCCTTGGAAATGTCCAGCTGTGCGGAAACGCTGTCAATGCCGTCTACCTGCTCTAAAGCCTGTTTGGTCTCCTTCATAAGGGCTATGTCGTCAAGGTATATGACAAAGCGGTGGCGGAAAACCGAAGAGTCTATGTCCTCAAACATGGACTTGTTCTCGTAGTCCTCGGTAAAGCTCTCCATAGCTTTATCGCGAGTCACGAATTCCACCTTGCTGACATTGTCGACAGCCTCGATTTCAGGCTGGAGCGCTTTCGCCTTGGATTCGGACAAGCTCTCATCCACAAAGGCGAGCATCTCGTTTTCCTTCTCCAGACGGTCGATAAGAGCGTCGATGTTGACGGCCAGAAGAGCGAAGCTCCCCATAATCAGAAGACATGCAATTATTATAGTGACAGATGCAAATGACATGAAGCCGTGGGTGAAAACGCTTCTGAAGCCTTCTTTAATTAAGTATCCCAATCTACTCATGAATTTCACAGCTGTAATAACCATCCATTCCGTCGCTGACTATTGACCCATCGTCGATTGCGACAACACGCTTTGAGAAAGAGTTCACCAGCTCTTTTTCATGCGTTACGACGAGGACAGTTGTGCCTAGTTCGTTGATTTTCTCAAGCAGAAGCATAAGCTCGAGGCTCTTGACCGGGTCGAGGTTTCCCGTGGGCTCATCCGCAATGATGAGTCCCGGGCTGTTGACCAAGGCACGGGCAATAGCCACACGCTGCTGCTCACCGCCGGAAAGCTCCTGAGGCAGGCGGTTTTCCCTGCCCTTAAGTCCAACGAGCTCCAAGACATATGGGACGCGATTCTGAATCTCTTTTTTTGAGGCGCCGACTACCCGCATTGCAAAGGCGACATTTTCGTAGACTGTCTTGTCGTCAATCAGGCGGAAATCCTGAAAGATAACGCCGAGAGTTCGGCGAAGCAGCGGAAGCTTACGGGACTTTATTTTGCGGAGATTAAAGTCGTTCACTACTATCTCGCCGTCGGTAGCTTTAACCTCCCCCGTGAGCAGCTTGATGATCGTTGTCTTGCCCGAGCCGGACGGCCCCACAAGAAAGACAAACTCGCCGTCGTCAATTTTGAGGTCAACGCAGTTGGTGGCGACTGTGCCCGTGTTCTCGTAGACCATCGAAGCATTTTTCATTAGAACCATGTAGTTTTTCCTCCAATTCCCGGAATGCAATGCCCTTTATAGACAAAAAGATAGCGTTACGGGCATATCAACCCTTGGAATTTTGCGAATTGAGATATTTTTTTACCATCAGCGCGACCTTAAAAACAATCGCATGGTCAAACTCACGCAAATCCAGACCGGTGAGCTTTTTGATTTTTTCTAATCTGTAGACAAGAGTATTCCTGTGTACAAAAAGCTTTCTGGAAGTCTCCGAGACATTGAGGTTGTTCTCGAAAAACTTATTTATAGTATAGAGCGTCTCCTGATCGAGGGACTCAATGGGGTTCTTTTTGAATACCTCGCTCAGATACATCTCGCAGAGGGTTGTGGGCAGCTGGTATATGATCCGGCCTATACCGAGGTTTTCATAGTGTATGACGGTCTTCTCGGTGTCAAATACCTTTCCGACCTCGATAGCCGTCTGCGCTTCCTTATAGCGCTCGCCCAGTTCACGCAGATGTTTCGCAACCGAGCCGACTCCGATTATCGTCTTTACCAGCAGCTCGGAGTTTATTTCCTCGACAATGCTGTCGGCTATGCGGCATATATCCTTAACATCCAAATCTGACTCGATTTCTTTGATAAGGACGATGTCTGTCTCGCTCATGCTCAGGACAAAATCCCTCTGCTTGTCCGGGAACATAGTCTGAACAAGCTCCAATGTGGCGACGTCGCTTTTATCCGTCTGCCTGATCAGATATACGACTCTCGGTACATCCGTGACAAAGTCCAGCTCCTTGGCGCGGACATAGACATCGCCGGGAAGAATGTTGTCGGAAATGATATTCTTGACGAAGGTGGACTTGTTGTACTTCTCGTCGTAGTTCGACTTTGATTCGTTGAAGGCGACAGCCGCCATAATGCATAGACTTCTTGCCGCAGTGTCTTTTCCCTCAACAAATACAGCATAATCGAAACGAGAATTCGGACCGCCGAGGATCTTGTATGTGCGTGTCCCGGAAACAAAAATTTGCTCAGGCAGCTCACTTGTTATTCCCTGAATGTTGTCGAGCCTTGAACCGATAAGAGACAGCTCGCTGCATGCGACAACGAATCCCTCCGCATCTATTACACCGAAGCACCTGTCGGTGGCTTCCTTCATCTGAACGATAACACTCTGAAAAATTCTACTGGACATAGGGCTCCTCCTATTCAAAAGCAATGGGGACCATAATTGACATAGTACCAAATTTACTTGCTTTTTTCAATAGATTTTTCAGTTTTTTTTGTAAAAATTTTTATATTGTGTCGTATTTCTTGACATTTTTGTGATTTCGAACCCAAACTGCTGTATAAAATGTCAATATAACTTATTATTTGGAAATAAGTTGTAATTGTTTCTTCGTCAAAATGCTAAATGGTAAATATAACTAATAGAGCCCTACGCTGCGTGTATAATAGCACAAAAGACTCTCAAAGTATATTATCGTTATAACCAAAGCTCGGATTTTTGCTTTGTAAGTTTTTATCATAATTGATACCACTTTGTTACTATTCGCCAAAAATCAGTTTAATTTCTTGTGAAGTTAATTTCCGCCATTGCCCCGGTTCAAGGCCCTCGTCAAGATACAGTTTTCCTATACATAGTCTTTTCAGTGAGGACACCGGCTTTCCGCGTGACGCGAACATCCGTTTAACCTGATGGTACTTTCCCTCTGAAATTGTGACGACAGCATGGCTAGGATCGTTCTCGTCTGCTGAAAGCAATGCGGGGAGGCATCTGCTGCCGTCCCTGAGTTCTATGCCGTCACCGAAGGCTGCAATATCCCCATTGTCAAGGCTGCCATCCACATAGACCTCGTAAACTTTATCTACATGGCGTTTAGGCGAAATAACCACATGAGCAAAATCCCCGTCGTTAGTCAGCAAGAGTAGCCCCGTCGTATCTTTGTCCAGTCTGCCCACGGGAAATACTCCCCGGCGGCGCAGCTCCTCCGGAAGCAGATCCAGCACTGTCCTCTGCTCCCTGTCCTCTGTGGCAGAAATAACATCGGCCGGCTTGTTTAGCATTATGTAAACCATCTTGCCCTCTATTTTCCTACCGTCCAGCCTTATATCGTCTGAACATGGATTCGCTTTCTGCTCCGCATTTACTGCCGTCCTGCCGTTTACTGACACACGCCCCGCCTTTATGAGTCTGCGGGCCTCGCTGCGGGAGGCAGCTCCGCCGTCTGCCAAAATCCTGTCAAGTCTTAGCTCCTCCATTGGCTCCTCCGTTCTTTTCTGCACCTTTTTATAAAGTATAGCATACACGTCCTCAAAACTGAATAGTCTTCAGTAAGGAGGGAGAAATATGCTCATATACACCATTAAATGGAACAAAACTGCCGCTGTTCTCATCGTACTTGCTGTAGCTGCAATACTCGTTCTTCTTACCCTCGCTCTGGGGAACGGCTCCGGCAGCGGCAGAGAAGCAAGAGTGGGCTCGTCTGAAGATGTCGCCGATTTTCTGGAGGCTCTTGGCTGGACGGTGGATGAGGCCTCGGCGGAGGAAAGGGATGTCGTCATTCCACAGGAGTTTTCGGAGATCTACAAGGAGTACAACTCGCTGCAAAAAGCCCAGGGCTATGATCTTTCCAACTACCGCGGCAGACAGGTCACTATCTATACATACGGCATAACAAACTACTCGGGCTACTCAGGTAAAGTGGTAGCAGACGTATATGTTTTTGACGGCAGGGTCATAGGCGGAGACGTCCACTCGCTCGAACTGGACGGATTCATGCACGGACTTCGCAAAAGTCCAAAATAAAAAAGGCTCCCGCAAAAGCGGAAGCCTTATGCTTTTTATAAAGTAGTACTACTTCTGTTCAACATCGATAACAACGCCGGAACCGACGGTACGGCCGCCTTCACGGATAGCGAAGCGGAGTCCCTTCTCGATTGCGATGGGGGCGATCAGTTCGACCTTCATGTCGACGTTGTCGCCGGGCATGCACATCTCTACACCTTCGGGGAGAGAGATAACACCGGTGACGTCGGTGGTACGGAAGTAGAACTGGGGACGATAGTTGTTGAAGAACGGGGTATGGCGGCCACCCTCTTCCTTAGTCAGAACGTAAACCTGACCGGTGAACTTGGTGTGGGGTTTAATGGAGCCGGGAGCTGCCAGGACCTGTCCGCGCTCAACCTCGCCCTTGGAGATGCCGCGGAGCAGAGTGCCGACGTTGTCGCCTGCTTCAGCATACTCAAGAGTCTTGTGGAACATCTCGGTACCGGTTACGGTGGTCTCCTTGGTGTCCTTAAGACCAACGATCTCGACCTTATCGCCGACCTTTACGCGGCCACGCTCAACACGGCCGGTGGTAACTGTGCCGCGGCCGGTGATTGTGAAGACGTCCTCAACGGGCATGAGGAAAGGCAAATCGGACTTGCGCTCAGGGGTGGGGATATACTCGTCGACGTTGTCCATGAGTTCCTTAATGCAGGCATACTCAGGAGCGTTAAGATCAGTGGAATCGGAAGACAGAGCATTCAGAGCAGAGCCCTTGATAATGGGAATGTCGTCGCCCGGGAAGTCGTAGTTGCTGAGCAGCTCGCGAACCTCCATCTCAACGAGCTCGAGGAGTTCGGGGTCGTCGACCTGGTCGCACTTGTTCAGGAAAACAACGATTGCGGGAACGCCAACCTGACGGGCGAGCAGGATGTGCTCACGGGTCTGTGCCATAGGTCCGTCGGATGCGGCGATAACAAGGATAGCACCGTCCATCTGGGCAGCGCCGGTGATCATGTTCTTGATATAGTCAGCATGGCCCGGGCAGTCAACGTGGGCATAGTGACGCTTATCGGTCTGATACTCAACGTGTGAGGTGTTGATTGTTATACCACGTTCGCGCTCTTCGGGAGCCTTGTCGATGCTGGTATAGTCGGTGTAGTCGGCCTTGCCCTGCAAAGAAAGATATTTGGTTATAGCTGCGGTAAGGGTGGTCTTACCGTGGTCAACGTGACCGATGGTGCCGATATTTACGTGGGGCTTTGATCTATCAAACGATTGCTTAGCCATTTTGGAACATCCTCCTTAAATTAAATAGTTAATAATAATGGTTTTTTACCTTTTTCGGAACAATATTACAGTATTCCCATTGAGTTTGCAATAGGAAATAATATTGCCAGTTAATTACGAGTTGCGCTTGCCGATTATCTCTTCTGTAAGAGATTTCGGAAGCTCGATATAGTGGCTTGGCTCCATTGCATAGTTGGCTCGTCCCTGAGTCTTGCTGCGCAGGTCGGTCGCATAACCGAACATACAGCTCAGAGGCACGTTGGCGTCCACCTGAGTCGAGCCCGTTCTGTTTTCCATACCCAGAACCTGTCCACGGCGAGAGTTGAGGTCGCCGATGACATCGCCAACATATTCGTCCGGGGACGTAACGCTGACCTTCATGATTGGCTCAAGCAGGACAGGATCCGCCTTGCGGCAGGCCTCCTTAAATGCCATTGAGCCGGCGATCTTGAACGCCATTTCGGATGAGTCCACCTCATGGTAGGAGCCGTCAATTAAGGTCACCTTGATGTCAACGACCGGATAACCGGCGAGCACGCCGGCCTGCATAGCGCCCTGAATACCGGCGTCGACAGCGGGGATATACTCCTTGGGTATAGCTCCTCCGACGATGTTGTTGACGAATTCGTAGCCCTTACCGGTTTCGTTGGGCTCGACACGGATCTTGACATGGCCGTATTGGCCTTTACCGCCGGACTGACGAGCATATTTGGTGTCCTGCTCGACGGACAAGCGTATGGTCTCCTTGTAGGAAACCTGTGGCTTTCCGACGTTGGCCTCGACTTTAAACTCGCGAAGCAGTCTGTCCACAATGATCTCCAGATGGAGCTCACCCATGCCGGCGATGATGGTCTGCCCTGTCTCCTCGTCCGTATAGCTCTTGAATGTCGGGTCCTCCTCGGCAAGCTTCTGAAGGGCTATGCCCATCTTCTCCTGCCCGGCCTTTGTCTTAGGCTCGATAGCGACCCTGATAACAGGATCGGGGAACTCCATAGACTCAAGGATAACAGGGTGTTTTTCATCGCAGAGCGTATCGCCCGTAGTCGTGTTCTTAAGTCCGACCGCAGCGGCTATGTCACCTGAATACACCATATCGAGATCCTCACGGTGATTGGCGTGCATCTGCAGAATGCGTCCCACACGCTCTCTCTGACCTTTGATACTGTTCAGAACCGTCGTACCTGTCTTGAGAGTTCCGGAATAGACGCGGAAGAATGACAGTCTGCCGACATAGGGGTCGGTCATGATTTTGAACGCCAGAGCTGAGAGAGGGGCGTCGTCGTCTGCATGGCGGTCGACCTCCTCGCCGGTCTTGGGATCTTTGCCCACGATGGCGGGGATGTCGGTGGGTGCGGGCATATAGTCCACTATCGCATCCAGCAGCTTCTGAACTCCCTTGTTCTTGTAAGATGTACCGCAAACTACGGGCACAAACTTATTCTCTATTGTTCCCCGGCGGATAGTATTGCGGATCATATCACTGGGGATGGGCTTCTCGTCAAGAGCCAGCATCATAATGTCGTCATCCAGGTCGGAAACGGCATCGATCAGCTTTGTTCGATACTCCTGAGCGAGTTCCATCATTTCGGCGGGGATCTCCTCGACTCGCATGTCCTTGCCCATATCGTCGTAGTAGACATCAGCATCCATATCCACCAAGTCGATGATTCCGCGGAAGGAATCCTCGCTGCCGATGGGGAGCTGTATCGGGACGGCATTGCATTTGAGGCGATCGTGTATCATATCCAGAACATGGAAAAAGTCCGCGCCCATGATATCCATCTTGTTCACGTAGATCATTCGGGGTACGCAATAGTGGTCGGCCTGTCTCCAGACAGTTTCGGACTGGGGTTCAACACCGCCCTTCGCGCACATGACCGTAACGCTGCCGTCCAAGACGCGCAGGCTGCGCTCAACTTCTACTGTAAAGTCCACGTGACCCGGAGTGTCGATGATGTTTATTCGGTGGTCTTTCCAAAAGCAGGTGGTAGCTGCAGAGGTAATTGTTATTCCGCGTTCCTGCTCCTGGGCCATCCAGTCCATCGTGGCGGTACCGTCGTGGGTCTCGCCAAGCTTGTAATTAACTCCGGTGTAATAGAGGATACGCTCGGTGGTAGTCGTTTTGCCGGCATCGATATGCGCCATTATACCGATATTTCTGGTTTTTTCCAAAGATACTTTTCTTGACATTAATTTTACTCCTGATTACCAGCGGTAATGAGCGAATGCCTTATTAGACTCGGCCATCTTGTGAGTGTCTTCACGTTTTTTGACCGCGGCGCCGTTATTGTTCACAGCGTCGATAATCTCGCCCGCAAGACGCTCTTTCATAGTTTTTTCGTTGCGCTTACGCGCATACGCAGTCAGCCAGCGAAGACCGAGTGTCTGACGCCTTTCCGGTCTGACTTCGATAGGCACCTGGTAGGTAGCTCCGCCGACACGGCGTGCCTTGACCTCCAGGGAAGGCATAATGTTGTTGAGTGCTTCAGTGAACACTTCAAGGGGGTTGCGGTCGGTCTTTACTTTTATGATGTCAAAAGCATCATATACGACCTTCTGAGCAACGCCCTTCTTTCCATCCAGCATAATACTGTTTATTAGCTTTGAAACCAAAACAGAATTGTACACAGGATCGGGAAGAATCTCTCTTTTGGGTACGTTACCTCTTCTGGGCACTATACTTCCCTCCTTCATACTAAAATGAATATCATCGGTACTCGAAAAGGCTTTGGCCTTTCCGCATCTGCCTGCCGGAAGCAACATACACAATAGAAAATGTATATATAAATGCTCCGAACAAGGCATAAGCCTTGCGCAAAAGCGCGAAACAGCTTATTTAGGTTTCTTGGCGCCGTACTTGCTGCGCGCCTGCTTGCGGTTGGAAACACCCTGGGTGTCGAGAGTTCCGCGTATGATGTGGTAACGGACACCGGGGAGATCCTTGACACGGCCGCCGCGAATCATGACAACGGAGTGCTCCTGAAGGTTATGGCCAATGCCGGGGATATAGGCGATAACTTCGTAGCCGTTTGTAAGGCGAACACGTGCGATCTTACGCAGTGCGGAGTTCGGCTTTTTGGGGGTCGCTGTACGAACTGCAGTGCATACGCCTCTCTTCTGCGGAGACGGCAGATCTGTTTCCTTGTCCTTTATAGTGTTGAGACCGTGCTGCATAGCCGGAGATCCGGACTTATAGGTGGGAACCTCTCTGCCCTTTCTCACGAGCTGGTTAAAGGTAGGCATGTTTTTCCTCCTCTCCTTAAATAATGTTTATTTTAAGCGGAAAGTCTTACGAGGCTCCGCATAAAATCAGTTGAGAATGCAGTTTTTCTTTGGCTATATTGCGAAAAACCATTTTCCAATATTGTTATATTGCCACAAAATTGACTAAAATGGGCGTAGTAGTCCATGCGAATTATCATTTTAGCATATTGCACAAGCATCGTCAAGATTTTTTTATTACCACACTCACACAATCGGACATTTTGATTAAATATAAATATTTTTATAAATTGTATTGCAAATCGTCCGATTCTGGGTTATAATGCCTGTAACAATTTGTAACCTATGGTGATTGATTGGTGATTGATATGTTATTTTTATCCCACAAAAGAGACAAGGCATTACTGGCAGGGTTGCTGTCGCTCATTTTGGTGTTCAGCATCAGTTTTGCGCTGTTCGAGACTCCGGCCGTCGCCGTAAACAGATCCGAACTGAATTCGCTGAAGCAGCAACAGGAACAGCTCGCAGAAAAAAAGTCGGGGATTCAGGCGCAGGCAAACGAGTTAAGCAGTAAAGTCGCCTCTCAGACAGAAAAGCTTGACCTTCTTACCGAACAGCTCAACATCACCAATTCCGAGATCGAAAATCTGTCCGAGCAGATCGCCATATACACGAATTCGATAGCCAGGATGGAAAACGAGCTGAACGTCTGCAGGCAGAAGGAGCAGGAGCTGCTTGAGCACTATAAGATACGCATGCGTGCGATGGAGGAAAACGGGAAATACGCATACATATCAATTCTTCTCGGCGCAAACAGTTTTAAAGATTTGCTCAGCCGCATAGATGATGTCAAGCAAATCATGGAATACGACAACGGCCTTATAAAGGATGTCCAAGAGGCCCAGGTCAAAGTCCAAAACGCAAAAGCCGATATGGAAGCCGAAATGGCGGAGCAGCAGAAGACCTTTGAAGCATATCAGGAAAAGCAGGCAGACCTTATTGCTCAGCAAGATGAAGCCAAGGCTATCCTTGCCAGTCTCTCGGCCGATTCAGCAGATTATGAAAATCAGCTTGAGTCCGTTAAGGCGCTTCAGTCAACATTAAACAGCCAAATAAGCGATATGGAAAGCAGGCTTGCGGAGCAGGAGCGCATACAGAAAGAGCAGAATGCCGCAAATCAGACAGGTGGCGGCAATACAGGAAACAATACGGGCAGCAATGGCGGCAACAGCAATTGGTACGGAGATTCAGCCGGCACAGCTTCAGGTCAGGACATAGTGAATTTTGCCCAGTCTTTCCTCGGCGTCAATTACGTTTATGGAGGAACCTCTCCTTCGGGCTTTGACTGCTCAGGTCTTGTGTACTACTGCTACACCCACTACGGCTACTCTGTGAACCGCACCGCGGCAGGTCTCGCATACAATGGCACGTCGGTGTCGTCTTCCAGCCTCCAGCCCGGGGACATAATCCTTTTTACCTCGCAAGGCGGAAGTTACATAGGTCACACAGGTCTGTATGTCGGAGGAGGTCAGTTTATACACGCTCCCCATACCGGCGATGTGGTCAAATTTTCAAGTCTCTCTGAAAGTTATTACGCTAATCACTACTGGGGAGCAAGACGGGTTGTCTCTTGATCTCAATCAGTAAAATAAGCTGTCTGTAATCTCTTATCAGCCCCAAACCGCACGGGCGAGCAAAAAGCTTCACAAAAGCGGAGCAATGAATAAACGAAAAACGAAGTGCATTCCCAAAGCTCGGGAATGCACTTTTTTATTTAATATTCCCATATATAATTAA
>ENA-UOXR01000215-UOXR01000215.1-bioreactor-metagenome-genome-assembly--contig:-NODE-215-length-74682-cov-8.259544_pt1 | contig 74682 bp, 62 predicted proteins | sample MGYA00238164_ERZ764825 | MGnify/ENA primary metagenome ERZ764825 (study PRJEB28920, sample SAMN05720171) | bioreactor metagenome | isolation source: Anaerobic biogas reactor | place: USA:Washington... | reverse complement strand
AAAACGCCACGACATCATGCTCAAGATACCATAGCTTGAGCCACACCTGCGCCCCGCACTCAGCCTGGCTGGCCGGTCGCCCATCCACCAGCGCCCAGGCTCGCCCGCCGCCTGTGCCCGCGCCGATCGTTGCACCGCCACGCCCGTCTTGCAGCAAGAGGCCGGCCTCGGCGCCCGCCGGCACAGCGACCTCTACCACCACCTCAAAGCTGTGGTTCACCGGCGAGCAGGCCACATAGGCCAGCTCGTCCCATGCCGTCAGGCCAGCGCCCGCGGCAGGCATCAGCAGGGCGCCACCCTCGCAGCGGTAGGCGTCGCGACCGCCCGCACCTGTTCGGCGCCAAGAGGCGCCCAGTGCCCCCGTAGCAAACGCATCGGACAGCGGCATGCCGTGCCCCACGTCCTCGCCAGCCGGCTTTGGCAAAAGACCATCGGCCGCCTGCCGCACCACGGGCCAGCCGTCTTCGGTCCACGCCACCGGCAACAGCAGCACCGGTCGCCCCAGCGTAGCATAGCCGCGCTCTACCGCATGATAGACCAACCACCAGTTGCCCTCGACGTCGTCGATCAACGTGCCGTGCCCCTGAGACCACCACTTTTCCTCGCGAGAGCCAGTGTGCACCAGCGGGTTATGGGGCGAGTTCTCCCACGGGCCCAGCGGCGAGCGCGCCCGCGCCACCACCGCCATGTGGCTGGTGGCCGGCCCCCAGGTGCCCCCCTGTGCCGACACCAGATAGAGCCAGTCGCCCCGCCATACGAACTTGGGGCTCTCGAGGCAGAAACACTCGGCCACCCACTCGTCGGGATAGGGCCAGCCCTCATACACGCGTTCCATCTCGCCCGTCACCTTGAGCCCGTCTGGCGACAGGGGCGCCGCCATGCCTGCGCTGACGTACAGATAGCGCTGTCCGTCGCGCCCGGCCACGTGCCCCGGGTCGATGTAGCCATACACACCCAGATCCACCGGCTCACTCCAGGGGCCTGCAGGGTCGCTGGCGGTGCAGACAAAGTTGGCAAAACGCGGCCGCTGCCCTGCGCCCATCGGCTGCACCACCGGCAGGTAGAGATAGTAGCGACCGTCATGGTGCACCAGGTCGGGCGCCCACACATCGCCCAGGTCCACGGCCACCGCGTTACCCAGCGGCCGCCAGTTGACCAGGTCGCGTGAGTGCCACAACAGCACACCCGGCGCCATCGACATGGCCATATAGTACTCGCCGCCCACCCGCACCAGCGAAGGGTCGGCATAGTTGCCCGCGATGATCGGATTGCGATAGTAGCCATTGCCCAGGTCGGCGCAGGGCTGCCGCTCGGCCCGCACCCGCGCCACACGATCCAACGCGCTCATACAACCCCCTCCAGCGTCAATCTCATTCGCCCAACGGCGCAGCGAGCGCCGCCCGGCACTGTGCGGCCTCATCATAGGCCCACGGCGCATTATGCGCCAGGGCGAACAGCCAGCCATGCAGGGCCACCTGCCCGTGCGTTGACGCGCAACGCCTCCTGGCTCTCGCTACATCCAGGCGCGCTTGCGCAGCCACAGCGCCATGGCCAGCGGCAGGCCCACCATCGTCACCAGCGCAGCCCCCAGCACAACGCCGCCGGTCCAGCCGTCAAAGCGCCCCGACGCCTGGAAAAAGTTCATCCCAAAGAACCCGCTGATAAAGGTGATGGGCGCAAACAGCACGGTGATGACAGTCAACGTCTTCATCACCTCGTTCATGCGGTTATTGACCACCGACAGATGCGTGTCGAGCGCGCTCGAGACCAGATCGCGCAGGTTCTCGGCGATGTCGGCGAGCCGCACATAATGGTCGTACACATCGCGGAAATAGATCAGCTTGTCGCTGTCGAGCACATCATCATCGCCGCGCGCGAGCTTGTTCATCACCTCGCGCTGCGGGGCCACCACCCGCCGCAGCCTGAGCAGGGCCCGCTTGTAGCGCATGATCGTGACCAGAATATCGCCATCGCTCCCCGCCAGCACCTCATCTTCGATGCCATCCACCACCTCATCCAGGTCGTCGATGACGCGCATATAGTCGTCGGCCAGCTCGTCGGCCAGGCGGTAGAGCAAATGCGTGGCGCCGCGCTGCAACAGGCGCTCGTCGCGTTGGCAGGCGGCCCATAGCCGCTCCAGTGCCATGGTGCTGTGGTGCTGGTGCGATACCAGGTAGCGTGGCCCCACAAAGACGTCGATCTCTCTCACCTGCAGCACCTCGTCGCTGACGGCATCGAGCGCCGCGGCGTGCAGACCCACGTACAGATACTGCTCCCAGTCATCGACCTTGGGCACATGGTGCTCTACCAGGGCATCGTCTACCGCCAGCGGATGAAAGCCAAACACGTCGCACAGCAGTGCGCGGTTGCCCTCGGCCTCGCTCGCGTCCAGATCGACCCACAGCATGCCGCCCTCATCGTCGAGCGCCGCAGCGATATCCTCGGCGCGCAAGCCGATACGCACAACGCCCTGCCCATCGCGATACACCGATCGAAACACGCCATCCTCCCTGGGCGGCTCAGCTCGCCCCCGCCGGCGCCCGCACTGGTTGACGCTACGGCTCGTCGCGCGGTATGATCTTGCATGGCCGCAGCATGATAGCACGTTTCGGCCCTGTTCGTCTCGCACTTTACAGGAGGCTCACCATGCTCGTGCTCGCCATCGTCGGCAGTCCGCGACACAACGGCCGTTCGAACGACCTGGCAGAGGCTGCCCTGCGGGGCGCCGCCAGCCAGGGCGCCACTGTCGAAAAGCTCCACCTCATCGACTTTGATGTGCGCCCCTTTACGGGCCAGGGTGGCTCTGAAGAGGGCGCCAACTATTGCCCGGCCGAACTATCTGAAGCCGTAGCCACCGCCGATGCCCTGGTGCTCACCGCCCCCGTCTACTGGGGCGACATCAACGGGCTCACCAAGGACTTTATGGATAGCGTCGCCCTGCCTGTGCCCCAGGGCAACGGCCTGCCCGCGCTCGGCGCCGCCATTGCCGGCGGCAGCGGCAAAGGCCTGCTGTCGGGCGTGCAGAGCATTTATCACTGGTTCTATCACAAGCAGATGCGCGCCATCGACCCCACGCCCGTCTCGCGCTTTAGCCTGGCCGACGCCCTGCAAAGCCTCGAACACTCTGGGGCGCGTCTGGCCCGGATGACCCAGCAGCGCGTATCCTTTACCGGAGACAACAGCGACGCGCGCTGGCCCGATGTCGTCGCCTGGTATGCCAACCTGCCCTACCTGCGCGACGGGCCTGCCGAAGAGTTCTTGCTGCTGGCGCGGCAGTTGCTGCGCGAGGCCGGCCCCGGCGTCGATCATGCCGCCGTCGAGCGCTATGATGCCGCGCTGGCAGCTCGCGAGCGGGGCGACCTGGCCACCGCTGGCCGCCTGGCCACCGAGACCTATCGCATCCTCTTTCACTAGCAGTCAACCCTCCGGCGCACTGCCAGGCAGTGCAGCTTGGTGCAATGCGCTGCGCTGCAACCTTGTGGTGCGAGTCACTGTCTAATTCGTGACCGCCATTGCCGTTCTGCGGCCTATCTGGTCACGTTGGCGGCCGGGCACGGCGGCCCTGTATCTGTAATCTGTCAAGCTACCCAAGGAGTCTCCATGCAGATCGTAACCGACCGCGGAATGGACCTCAGCCCACAGCAGCGTGAAGGCATCGAGTTCCATCAGGTCCCCCTGTTGATCGAGCTCGATGGCCGCACCTACCGCAGCGGTGAGGATATCGAGCCTGGCGCCTTTTATCAGCTGCTGGCCAACACCCACAGCTACCCCACCACCACCCAGCCGTCACCCGGCGACTTTGCTGCGCTCTACCGGCGGCTCGCGGCCGACGATCCCGACATACTCTCGGTGCACATCTCGTCGGGGCTCAGCGGCACCATCAATGCCGCACGCCTGGGCGCCGAGATGGTGCCCGAGGCCAACGTGACGCTCGTTGACACCAAGACCCTCTCTGGCGGCGAGGGCTGGCAGGTTGAGGCCGCCGCCCGCGCCCTCAAGGCCGGCTGGCCTCTCGACGCCATCCTTGAGCTGTTGGCGCGCATCCGCGCGGCCGCCGACACCATGTTCACCCTCGACGAGCTGCGCTACCTGGTGCATGGTGGCCGCATCAGCCACATCAAGGGCCTGCTGGCCCAGGTGCTCAGGATTCGCCCCGTCATCGGCGTCGAAAAGGTGCTGGGCAAGTACGAGCAACTTGGCCAGGCGCGCACCTTTGCCCGCGCGACGCAACTGCTGGTCGACCAGGTGGTAGCCCGCCACAAGCCCGGCTCGCCGCTGCGCCTGCAGATCATGCACGCCTACAATCCCGAGGGCGCGGCCGAGCTGCGCGCCAAACTCGACGCCGTGTTCGCATGCGAATGGCTGCCAATAAGCCACATTGCCCCGGTGCTGGGCGCGCACACCGGCCCCAGCATGATTGGCGTCGTGTTTGCGCCCCAGGCGCTATTCAGCGAGCTGCCCTGGTAGACGCTCTCCTTGGCTGATTTGGCGATTGCGGGCCCCTGGCCCAAAATCGCCGCAGCCTTGCCGGAGTGTCTGCCGTGACCATCACCCTGCGCCCCGCCGCCCGCGCCGCCTTGCGCGAGCGCTTTTTGCTTGATCCTGACACCATTTATCTGAACCACGGCTCGTTCGGGGCCACGCCAGAGGCCGTCTTTGCCGCCTATCAACGCTGGCAGCGCGAGCTCGAGCTGCAGCCCACCGCCTATTTTCGCCGCGCCCCCGAGCTGCTCCACAGCGCGCGTCAGGCCCTCGGCGAGTTCGTGGGCGCCACCGCCAGCAGCCTGTTGCTGGTCACCAACATCACCGTGGCCATCAACATCGTGGCGCGCTCGCTGGCCCTGGCCCCTGGCGACGAGGTATTGGCCACCGACCTCGAGTATGGCGCCATGGACTATGCCTGGCAGCATGCCTGTTCGCTCGCCGGCGCCACCTATGTACGCCAGCCAGTGCCGCTGCCCGTGACCAGCGCCAAGCAGGTGGTCGAGGCCATCTGGGCCGGCGTGACGCCGCGCACGCGCGTCCTCTTTGTCAGCCACTACACCTCAGGCACCGCGCTGCGCCTGCCCATCGAGCCGCTCATCGCCAGGGCGCGCTCGCGCGGCATTCTCACCGTCATCGATGGTGCCCATGCTCCCGGCCAGCTCGACCTCGATCTGACCGCCCTTGGTGCCGACTTTTACGCGGCCAACTGCCATAAATGGCTGCTGACGCCCAAGGGCTGTGGCTTTTTATACGCCCGCACCGAGGTGCAGGCGCTGCTGCAGCCGCTCATCGTGAGCTGGGGCTATGGCCGCGATGACGGCGTCGAGCCGCGCTTTATCGCCGAGCACGAGTACCAGGGCACGCGCGATCTGGCCGCCTTCTTGGCCCTGCCAGACGCCATCGCCTTTCAGCGCGAGTACGACTGGCCGCAGGTGCGCGCTGCTTGCCACGCGCTGCTGCGCGATACGCGCGAAAGCCTGCAGCAGCTGACCGGCCTGCCCCCGCTCTGCCCGGCCAGCGATGACTGGTTCGTGCAGATGGCCCTGTTGCCGTTGCCCCCGTGCGACATGACGCGCCTCAAAGATGACCTGCTGGCGCGCCACCGTATCGAGATCCCCTGCATCGCCGCGCCGGTGCCAGGGGTGCGTCTCTCGCTGCAGGGCTACAACACGCCCGACGACGCCGCGGCCCTGCTCGCCGCGCTACGCGAGCTGCTCTCGCTCACCTAGACGCCATGAGGGGCGAGACGCCTGTGGCGTCTCGCCCCTCGCGTTACTCGCAGCAGGCCAGCGGTCAGGCCTGCACGGCCCTGTCCATGTCCGCCGCAGCGGAATCTGCGGTTCTGCCACCAGGCGCCCAGCAGCGCCGGCCCCAGAACAGCCCCAGCGCCACCAGGGCAAAGGTCGCCCCGCCGATGACGCCCGCCACCGTCGGCCCCAGGATCGGGTTGGGCTGCCCCTGCACAAACATGGCTGGCAGACCCGCCATGCCGTTGAGCACCGCATGGCCGATCACCGCCGGCCACACGCTACCCGCCTTCCACGTGAGCCACGAGAGGACTGTGCCCACCACCAGGCAGAACCAGACCATCGCCAGCGGCCCTAGCCAGGGCGCACCCGCATAGGCCAGCCCATAGTTATGCCCCATGACGATGTAGGGCGCGTGCCACACCCCCCAGATGACGCCGCTGAGCAGCAACGCCTTGCGCGGCCCCAGCGCCATCAACCGTGGGAAGAGGTAGCCGCGCCAGCCAAACTCTTCGCCAAAGGTGGCCAGACCATTAACGAATGGCGAGACGAGCAGCCCCACCACGGCCCCCTGGATGGCCACAAACCAGGGGCTGATCGAGAACTCGGGCGGGATCTCTCGGCTGATCAGCGTCAGGTTCGAGTCATAGTATCGCGGGTAGAGCGCCAGATAGAGCACCATGCCCAGCACCACCAGCGCCCCCACGCCAAACCAGGCCAGCAGCCAGTAGGGCCAGCCGCGCTTGAGCCGAGGCCGCAGCCACATGTCGCCCCAGCCCTCGTGGGTAATGATCCGCGTCAGCACATGCGCCACTGCGGGCGCACCCATGGTCCCGATCGCCATCAGCGGCAGCGCCGCCGGCGACGAGAGCCCGCCCATTTGCCACAACACCAGTGCCACAAGCCACGCCTGCGCAAAGGCCAGCGCACAAAAGATCACCACCCGCCGCCGCACCGCCTGCTCCATGTCTCCCTCACCTCTCCACTGTTGATCCGCCCGCTCTACGCCCCTGTGAGCGCTGCGTTGCGGCTAGTCGGCGCCGGCCAGCACCACCGTCAAACCGTCGGCGCCGTACAGATACAGCCGCCCGCCCTTGAGCTCAAAACGCTCAACCTGGCCGAGCGCCTGCAGATAGCGGCCCTCTTGCGCCGTGATGTGCTCGTCAGCACAGGCCATCAGCGTGCTGTGCAGCGGCCCCAAGGTGAGGCCGTGCCCGTCAACGGCATATTCGCCGCCATAGTGATTGCAGCCCGCCAGGCCGCCCACGCCGCCCTCATCGAACTGCAGCGTCACCTCGCTGCCCTGCAGCGCCACAGCATCGCCGAGTTGCGCCAGCGTCCAAGAGGTGCCCGCCAGTGGGTCGCCCTTGAGCCCACCCGGCCCGATGCAGCCGGCCATCAGCCCCGCCAACAGCGCCACCAACACCAGCAACGCTGCACTCCACAATCGCTTGCTCATATCGCTCTCCTCTATGGGTATCCCCAAGAGGACGCTCTCTACAACCCCATCGTTCCCCTGCAGATCATCGCTCTGCACACTCAAGACGCGATGATGCCGTCCAGGTCCCACAGGTCGCGCCAATCCTGGCCCTCGCGCCAGAGGAACACCTGCCCCTTGATCAACCGGCAGTTACGGTCGAGGCCCGCCATGGCGGCCATCTCCTCGGGGGTGAGGGGGTCTTGCGTCACCGCGCGCAGGTTGGCCAGGTAGTTGCGCCGCCTGGTCGACATGGGTATGGGCACCTGACCACGCTGCACCGCCCATTTGACGCACACCACCGCCGGATGCACGCCGTGTGCCGCGGCGATGCGCATCACCACAGGGTCCTCGATGTCGACGGTATCCTCGGGCGTGCGGTCGCGCTCGGGCCGGTTGGGCGAGCCCAGCGGGCTGTAGGCGATGGGCACCATGCCGTGCGCCCGGACATAGTCGAACAGCTCTGGCTGCTGGAAATGCGGATGCAGCTCCATCTCGTTGGCCGCCGGCGAAATGCGCGCATCGCGCAGCAACAGCTCTAGCTTGGGGATGGTGGTGTTCGACGTGCCGATGTGCCGCACAAGCCCCAGTTCTACCAGCCGCTCGAGTTGTCGCCAGGTGCGCATGTACGCCTCATGGATATAGGGCCGCGCGTTGGCCGCCCGAGAGTGCACATCTACGCCCGGATCGTGATGGTTGGGAAACGGCCAGTGGATCAGATACAGATCAAAGTAGCCGATACCCAGATCGGCCAGCGACTGCCGGCACGCCGGGATGACGTCGTCTGCGGCGTGCTTGTCGTTCCAGAGCTTGCCGGTGACCCACAGTGCCTCACGCTCAATGCCACCGGCCACGACTGCACGCAGCGCCTGTCCGATTTCGGGCTCATTGCCGTACACCATGGCGCAGTCAAAGTGGCGATAGCCCACTTCAGCTGCGCCCAGCACTGCTTCAGCCACCTCGCCGGGCGCAGCGTGGTCAGAGCCAAAGGTGCCCAGCCCGATGCCAGGCATCCTGGAGCCACTCTCCAGCCGCACTTGCGGCACCACATCCGGGTCAATGCCATCCTCTGCGGGCCGATAGGCCCGGGGCTGCCATGCCATTGCCACCCTCCTGTCGCGTCTTGTCACACCCATTCTGCGTGCGAACGCCGGCCGCCGCAACTCGCGCCCGCTGCGCGCGTTTGACGGGGCTCTGACAACTGCGTATCATGGCATCACAACTCTATAGACGGATGCGAGTGCGTCCACGCCCGGATGCGTGGCGCGCGCCGAGCCCAGCTCGTGCGAGGGGGAAGCCGGTGAGAGTCCGGCGCTGTGCCGCAACGGTAACTGAGGTAACGCCCCAGAAGCCCGATGACCCGCTCACATCCCTGCTTGAGATCGCCCTTCGAGCTAGAGGGAGCCAAGCGCCGTTTCGCAGCCAAGGCGTCAACGAGCGGCCTATCCCCGACGGTGGGTAGGCCGTTTTGCTTTGCCGGCCAGGCCATGTTGGCGGCCAGGTTTCTTCGAGCCGCGGGGGCACCGCCGGCGCTACGAGCGCCAACAAGCCATCTGGAGGCCAGCCATGCACCGTTCGCTACGCACGCTCATCGCCCTGTTCATCGCCGTGGGCCTGCTCGCAGGCCTGCTCAGTGCCTGCGCCGCCCCCGCCGCGCCTACCGTGCAGCCCAGCGTAACACCCACGCAGGCCATGCCAGAGGTGGCGCCCGCGGGCAGCTTTCCGATGACCGGCACCGACGACCTCGGTCGCGAGTTCAGCCTGGACGCACCGGCGCAGCGCGTCGTCTCGTTGGCGCCCAACCTCACCGAGATCCTCTTTGCCATCGGCGCCGGCGATCAGGTGGTGGGCGTCACCACCTTCTGCAACCATCCGCCCGAGGTCGCTACGCGTACGCAGGTGGGCGGCTTTACCAGCGATACCATCGCCATCGAGCAGGTCGTGGCCCTCGAGCCCGACCTGGTGCTCTCGACCGGCGGCTTTCAGCTCGAGACCATCGAGGCGCTGGACGCCCTCGGCATCCCCGTGCTGGCGCTCGACCCCAACACACTCGAGGGTGTGGTGGGCGCGATCGGCGCTATCGGCTGGGCCACCGGCCATGGTGACGAGGCCATCGCCCTGGTTGAACAGATGACCGCCCGCATCGACGCCGTCAAAGCCGCCGTAGCAGACATCCCTGCTGACGAGCGCCTCACCGTCTACTGGCAAATCTGGGACGAGCCGCTCATGGCCGCGGGCCCCAGGTCCTTTCCCGGCGAACTCATCACGCTGGCGGGCGGCGTGAACATCTTTGAAGACACCGACGACTTTTACCCCACCGTGGCCGCCGAAGAAGTGGTGACGCGCAACCCGCAGGTGATCATGGGGCCAGACATGGCCGGTCCAGCCCTCACCATCGAGACGCTCCAGCAGCGCCCCGGCTGGGGCGCCCTCGACGCCGTGCAACATGGGCGCATTCACGTGATCGCCGATGACACCGTCTCGCGCGCGGGGCCGCGCCTGGTCGATGCCCTCGAGGCCATCGCCACGGCCCTGTATCCCGAGCGGTTTGGCGAGTAGCCGCAATGAAGACGCACCGCCCCCATCTGCTCTGGTTGCTGCTGTTGACGGCGCTGCTGCTCGTCACGGCGCTGCTCAGCCTGGGCCTGGGCGCGGTGCGCCTCTCGCCCGGCACGGTGCTGCGCGCCTTGCTGCGCCCTGCCGAGGCCGACCGCGTGGTGCGTACCATCGTGTGGGACCTGCGCCTGCCGCGCATCTTGATGGGCATGCTGATCGGCTGCGGGCTGGCCGCCTCGGGCGCGGCCTTTCAGGGCCTCTTTCGCAATCCGTTGGCCGACCCGTTTGTGGTAGGCGCCTCAGGCGGAGCCTCGCTGGGGGCCACGCTGGCCATCGTCTTTGGGGCGCGCTGGGCCGCGGTAACAGGCACTGCCCTGGGCGGCTCCGGCCTGCTGGCGCTAGGGCCGGTGCCCATCGCCGCGTTTGTGGGCGCGCTGCTGGCCGTGGGGGTGGTGTATGCCATCGCTGAATCGGGCGGCGGCGCGCCTGTGGTGGCGCTCGTTTTGGCGGGCACTGCCTTGAGCACCCTGCTATCGGGCATCGTCTCGCTGCTGATGACCACCTCTGACAGCCACTTTCAGGCCACCTATGCCTGGCTGTTGGGCGGCCTCTCGGGTCGCAGCTGGTGGCACCTGAGCGCGACGTGGCCCTATCTGCTGCTGGGCACCCTGGCGCTGTGGCTGCTGAGCCGCCCCCTGGATGCTCTCTCGTTTGGCGAAGAGACAGCCCAGAGCCTTGGCCTCGCCATCGGTAAGGCGCGCGGGCTGATCGTGGTTGCCACCACCCTCACCACCGCCGCCGCTGTGGCCGCGGCGGGCGTCATCGGCTTCGTGGGGCTGATCGCCCCGCACGTGGCGCGGCTGTTCTTTGGTGCAGCCCATCGCCGCCTCATCCCCGCCAGCGCCCTGCTGGGTGGCCTGCTGGTGCTGCTGGCCGACGACCTGGCGCGCACCGCCTGGGCGCCCCTCGAGGTGCCCGTGGGCGTCATCACCGCCGTGCTGGGAGCGCCGTTCTTTCTCTACCTGCTCAAGGCGCGCCAGAAGCATCTGGGGGGTGGCCTGTGACGTCGATCCGCGGCGACGAGCTCACCTTTGCCTACAACGGCGACGATGTGCTGCAACGCCTCACCATCGAGGCGCACCCCGGCCAGGTGCTCGCCATCATCGGGCCCAACGGCGTCGGCAAGACCACCCTGCTGCGCCTGTTGGCCCAAACGCTCGCCCCGCGCGAGGGCCATGTCTTTCTGGGCGAACGTGACCTGGCCGACCTGAGCCAGCGCGCCGTCGCGCGCGATCTGGCGCTGGCCCCGCAAGAGGACCCCGCCACGTCGCTGACGGTGGCCGAGGTGGTGGCACTGGGCCGCGCACCTCATCGTGGCTGGCTGCTGCCGCTCAACCCGCACGATCAGGCCGTCATCGAGGCCGCCCTGGCGCGCACCGGCCTGGCGCCCCTGCGCGAGCGCCGCGTCTCGGCTCTATCCGGAGGCGAGCGCCGTCGCGTGGTGCTGGCGCGCGCCCTCTGTCAAGAGCCACACGTGCTGCTGCTCGACGAGCCCACCGCCTACCTCGATCTGCGCTATCAGACGCAGGTGCTGCATCTGGTGGCAGACCTGGCCCATCGCGACGGCCTCACCGTGGTGCTGACGCTGCACGATCTCAACCAGGCGGCCCTTTATGCCGACCGCCTGGCCCTGCTCAGCGATGGTGCCCTGGTGGCCACCGGCGCGCCAGACCAGGTGCTCACCGCCGACAATCTCAGCCGCGCCTACGGCCTGCCGGTGCAGGTGAGCGTGCACCCCATCTATGGCACGCCGCTGGTGACGCCGGTGATCGACACGCCCGACCGCTAGCCCGCGAGCAGCGCGCCCAGATGCTCCAGGCAGCCGATGCCCGGCTCGGTCTGGCGCGTGGCCAACGCGTCCATCAGCTCCACCACGGCGGCGTTGATCGGCGTGGGCACGCCGATGTGCTGCCCCTCGGCCACCACGTGCCCGTTGAGCTGCTGCACCTCGGTGCGCCGCCCTTTGAGCACATCTTGCAGCAGCGAAGGCCTCCCCGGTGCTGGCAGGCGTGCCGCCTGCTCAGGCGTCAGCCCGCGTTGCGCGTGGATGGCCCCCACCAACTCGCTCAATGCCGCCAGCCCGGCCCGAGTGCCCGCAGCCACAAAGCGCTCGGGCGCCATGCCCAGCACCGCCTCGAGCGCCACGCCCAGGCCGGTGGCCACGGCGGCCGCCTCATAGCCCAGCGCAGCCTCCACACGGTCGCGCAGGCGCTGCTGATCGGCATCCAGCGTGGCATCGCCCAGCAGGCCCGCCAGCGCGTTGGTCATACAGTTCCAGACCATCTTGGCCCAGCGCACGCCCCAGATGTTGCCCGTCACATCGCTGGGCCCTACGGCGCTCAACAGCTCAGCCGCCAGCTCGGCGCGCGGCGTCGACAGTCCGTGCAGCTCGCCCACGGTGAACGCATGCGCCTTGATGTCTGTGCGCACCGCATGCCCTGGTCGATACATCCCCGCGCTGATGGTGGCCACGCAGCCCACGGTGCGCGTCCAGCCCACCACACCTGCCACCGCTTCGTCGGGCAGGGCGTTCATGGCGGCCAACATGCAGCCGCCCGGCTTGAGATGCGGCGCGATCAGGTGCGCCGACCAGACCGTGTCATAGCCCTTGACCGACAGAAACACCAGGTCGAACGGCGCGCTGATGTTGCTCACGTCGCTGATATGCAGCGCCGGCCCCTCGACGGTGAACGTCTCGTCGATATCGCTGAGGGTGAGCCCCTGCGCCCGTATCGCCTCGACGTTGGCGGCCCACTGGTCGATCATGGTCACATCGTGGCCGGCGCGCAAGAGGTTGGCGGCGATCGTACCGCCAATGCCCCCCACGCCCACCATTGCGATTCTAGGCTTCATCCAATCCTCCTGACGGTCTGATTGCGGCCATTCTAGCGAGGGCTCAACGTACCGTCTAGCGCCCCAGCGCAACAGCGCGCCACCGAGGGGGGCTTCTCAGCGGCGCGCCTTGAGGTTGTGTCTGAGCTGCTGGCTACTTGGCCACCACAAAGGTGCCTGCGGCCTTGTCGCCCACGCGCTGCTTGGTCTGCGAGCTGGCCACGGCGATGATGCCGATCAGGTAGGCAAAGGGCAGCGCGTCGACAATGCGCAGCAGGTTGCGCACCAGAGACTTGCCAAACCCCGGCTTGTTGCCCTGAGCGTCGACGATCTTCATGCCCAGGATGCGCTTGCCCAGCGTGCCACCACCGGCCTCGAGCACCAGCGTATAGGCCAGGCTGATGACCATCATCAGCATATAGGGCCCGGCAAAGGCCGCGGTGTCGCCATAGGCCAGGGCGCGCCCCATCTGATCGCCAAAGAGCACACCAACCAACACATAGGATGGCAGGCCCACGATGATACCGTCGATCAACAGCGCAAAAAAGCGCGGCGCCAGCCCTTTGTAGACCCACGCAGACTGCGCGCCAGGCCACGGTGCGGCGAGGCCAGCCGTGGGGCCCGCCACATAGCCGCTGTCTGCTGCCGTACTCGTCGCGCTAAAGCCATAGCCGGCCGCCGGCGCTGGGCCGCTGCGCACGTCATAGGCTGGGGGCGCATAGGCAGGCGCGGGTGGCGGCCCATAGGCAGGCGCCGCTGGCGGGGGCGGCGGCCCGTAGCTGGGCGGTGCGGGCGGGCCATAGGTGGGCTGGCTGTAGCTCTGGGCCGCGGGCGGTGGCGCGGCCGGCGCCACTGGTTGAACCGGTCTGATCGTTTGAGCTGGCGCCACAGACGGGGGCGCAGCGGCCGGCTCTGCCGCCGTGGATGGCGCCGTCAGTCGCGTGCCACACGAGGGGCAGAACTTGTTGCTGGGCGGCACCGTCTCACCACAGTTCGGGCACTTTTGCTCCAGCCTGGCGCCGCACTGACCACAGAACTTGCTCCCCTCGGCGTTCTCGGCGCCGCAGTCGGCACACTTCATCTCCTCACCTCCCTCGCGTTGGCGCTAGATGTCCAGCTTCCACCCGTCATAGGCCACGGCGATGTCATGCGGCCCAAACAGTTCACACAGCTCCTCATAGGGCGGGTTGTACCCGTGCGAAAAGTGCTGCGCGATGAACAGTGCACCCGGCTTGAGCAGGCCCTCGGCCTCAAACGCCTCGCGATAGTAGATCACATCTTCAGCGTTCATGTGGCCGCCACTGGGGCCATAGCCCATCGTCTCGTCGATGATCACCGCGTCGAACTTGAGCGTCTTGATCCTCTCCCAGGTCGCCTCGGGGTAGCGCCCCGTGTCTGTCGAGTACAGGATGCTGCGCTTGCCGTCATCGATGGCATAGATGGTCGGGTAGGCCGTGCCGTGGTTGGCCGCCAGCGGTGTGATGGTGTAGCCATCGCGCCAGATCCTGACGCCATGCCTGACGTCGGCCATCCACAGACGGTGGTGCTCGTTCTGCCGGCCCCACATGGCCTCCATCCGCGCCGTGGCATCCCACGGGCCCAGCACCGCCATCGTAGGCACAGGCGTCTTGGCAAAGGGATAGGCGCGCCAGCTCATCTCCACGGGGTCCAGATGATCGGTGTGGCTATGGGTCATCAGCATGGTGGTGACCTTGTCGAGGTTGGCTCCGTATAGCGCGCAGGCCGCCACGATATCGTTGCAATCGATCAACAGATTGTCGTTGACCAGCAGCGAGCTGCGCAGTCGCAGGCTGCGCCCGCCTCGCTGTCGCGCCAGTTCGCAGTTCTCGCAGTGACAGAACGGCGCTGGATACCCTTCGGCAGCGCCCGTACCCAGGAAAAAGAGCCGCACGATGGACCTCCTCTGCATGGCAAGATGGCGCGAGTATGCCACGCACCTTTGGTGAAAAGCAAGCGGCCGCCCAGGTGCCTTGCACCCAGACGGCCGCTACGGTAACGCGATGGCGCTAGTAGAGCAGCACGCCGCCATCGGCCACGGTCTCTTCGGCCTCATCGCCTTCATCCTCACTGACCAGCGCACCTTCATCTATCGCCTCATCGGCCACAGCTGGCGGCACCTCATCCTCGCGCAGTACCTCGACGAGGCTCAGGCTGACCTGCTCCTTGTCGCGGTCGACATAGAGCACCTGCACCAGCACTTCAGAGCCCACCTCAACATCGGGGTCGGCCAGGCCATAGGCATCGCCGATCTTGGAGCTGTGCACCAGGCCCTCGACGCCCTTGCCGATATCGACAAAGAGCCCGAAATCCACCACGTTCGTCACGCGGCCAGACACGGCATCGCCGATGTTCAGGTTCGCGGTGACCTCTTCGAACGGGTTCCCTAACAGCCGCTTGCGACTCAGGCCGACGCGCTGCCGCTCGATGTCGACGTTGAGCACCTGCACCTCGATCTCGTCGCCCAGAGACACCACCTCAGAGGGGTGCTCCACGCGCTCCCAGGCCAGCTCAGAGATGTGCACCAGCCCATCGATGCCGCCCAGGTCGACAAAGGCGCCGAAATCGACGATGTTCTGCACCACACCCTTGCGGATGTTGCCTGGCTCGAGCTCGTGCAATAGCTCGTTGCGCAGCTTGCGTTCCACGGCGCGCCGCGAGAGCACCAGTCGGCGCCGGGCCTGATCCACGTCGATGACTGCCAGCTTGAGCTCGCGCCCCACCAGGGCCGCCTTGCTCTCCTCTTGCTGCCCGTGTCGGCCGCCCGAGGCCAGCGAGCCCAGGTGCGAGTTGGGCACAAAGCCGCGCAACCGGCCGAATGTGACCACCACGCCGCCGCGGTTGAACTCGGTCACTTCACAGGCGACCATCTCGCCGCTTTCGTGCAGCTCCACCGCCCGCAACCAGTCCTCGCGCTGCAGTCCCTGGTTAAAAGAGACCGGTATCAGATCGCTGGTGTTGACGCCGCGACGCATAACCATCACAGGGATTGTGTCGCCTACTTCGAGCTTCTCGACGCGCTCGGCCGAGACGCGCTGCAGATCGCGCGCCGGCACCACAGCATCACGCTTGGCACCGATGTCGACGATCATATCACCGCCGTTGCGCGCCAGGATGACCGCTTCGATCACCTCGTTGGGGCGCGGCAGGGCATAGTCGTACTCGCCACCCAGCAGTAGTTCTCTAAAGCGCGTTGCCAGATTCTTTTCGTTGAGCATACCTCTCCTTCATTGAATGGATTCGAGACGTGTCGGCTCGGCCCAACCGGATGGACACACGCTGGCTGGAGCCAATCCTTGTTCTCGCTCACAGAGAGGGTTCAACGAACCAACTGGCAGCAAGGGGATCGCGCATCTGCGCGACGATCTGACACAACCGGTTGTGGCCTGGCGGCCACAGCCTCTACATACAGTATACCACACTCGGCACGATCTGTCAGATGCGCCTCCCAGGCCCCCAGAGGTGCGCCGCAATCCGCAGCGAGGGCCCCTCTGGGCCCTCGCTGTCTTGCTCGCGATGAATGACTGCGCTCAGAAGGGCGCCACAGCCGTGCCGGTGCGCGCCGCCTCGTAGAACGCCAGCGCCACGCCAAACGCCTTGCGCGCCTCGCGGATGCTCATCATCGGCGCCTTGTCTTGCTCCAGGCAGTCGATGATGGTTGCCACCAGCCCTGGCGGGGTGGGCCCACCGAACTCGCCGCCGGGGCGCTCAAAGGCCCAGCCCTCGGCGCCGCTGGCCAGCACGCCCATGCCGGGCATACGCAGGCCGTCATCGATCATCTCACCGCCCGTGCCGATGATCTCGGTGCGGCGCACGCTGTTGGCCTTGGGCGAGGGACCCGTCTTGCGGGGCGAGTTGATGGTCCACGAGGCCTCTTGCGTAGCCATGATGCCGTTGGCAAAGGTGTAGGTAGCAAAGCCATAGTCCTCTACCTCGAGCTCTTTGTGCACATAGTTGGCCGTGCGCCCCTCGATCCTGACGATGTCGCTGCCGGCCAGATAGAGCAACTGCTCGATGCCATAGATGCCTTCATCGATGAACGAGCCGCCGGGCACGCACTGCGGGTCGGTGAACCAGCCGCCCCGCCCCGAATGGTACCAGTCCTCAGCGATAGACCAGCGGCCGGTGCTGTGCATCACCACCACGTCGCCGATCTCGCCCGCGTCGATGCGCCGCTTGAGCCCCGCCGAACGCATCACGCCGGCATGCTGAAAGCAGACGCACACCACGCCCGAGCGCTCAACCGCCTCAACCATGGCGTCGGCCTCTGCGATGTTCATGGCCATGGGCTTGCCCATGATCATGTGCTTGCCGGCCTGCGCGGCGCCGATCACGCACTGGGGGATGTCGCACACCGGCGGCGCGATGTGGACGATGTCGATGTCTTTGCGCTCCAGCAGCGCCTCATACGAGGTGTAGGCGTCAACGCCGAACGTCTGCCCAAACTCGTTGGCGTGCGCCGCGTTCAGGTCGGCCACCGCCACCAGCTCGGCCTTGGGATACTCGGGCAAGGCCCGCGCCAGGCCATAACCTGAATACCAGTGCCCCAACCCTAACACCGCCACGCGCCACTTTTTCGCCATGATGCACCCTCCGCCACAGTTTGTCGGCCAAGCGGCCAGATGCGTCTATCCTATACCGCCTCGTGGTAGGCGCGCAAATGCCCGCTCAGCCAGCTAGCGGCTTGCCGGGTAGCCAGGGCTTGAGCAGCGGGTTGACGATCGACACGCCATAGCGCGGCAGCACCTGCCTGGCCACCAGCTCGCGGTTGACCAGCAGCACGCCCAGGGCCATCCCCTGCACGATGTGCCTGCTGATATTCAGCCCGACGGCAATGCCGTTGGCGTCGCCCCCGTAGATGAACGGACCGATGGACAGATTGAGCGGGTCTAGCAGCAGGCAGAGAGTGGTGAGGTAGAACGCCACGCCGCGCAGCCAGGGCTGCTCCAGCGTCGCGAGGCGGGTCGCCCCCCACAGCAGGCCATAGCCCAGCAACACCGTCGCCACGTTGCTCACGCCCGAGATCAACGCCCAGCGCAAGCCCGAGCGCTGGGCCACCGTGGTGCGAAAGGTCACTTCGAGCCCGAACGGCCGCACGTGAAAGGCCTCAAACTCGCCAAACAGCAGGCCCATGACGACGTGAGCGCCCTCGTGCAATAGCGCGAACACCAGCACGGCCAGCAGAAACGCCAGCCAGCGCCTGGCGACGCCGCTCATCGCCACACTACCATGGCCAGCACGCCCAGCACCACCAGCACCGCGGCCGCCACCGCCACGATGACCGACACGCGCTGCGTGCGGTGCTCACGCGGCGTCAGTGGGCGCAGCTCGTCTTTGTGGCGCTGTTCAAGGGCCGAGCCTATGCCAGCGCCGATGGGCAGGCCAATGGCGGGCCCGATGCTCAAGTATGACATCTTTCCTGCGGTGATGAGATCGAGCACCATCGCCAGCGCCGAACCGAACGCCATGCCCAGCGCAACGCCCATGCCAACATAGTAGCCCTCTGGCCGACCCGGATCTTGGGCCTGCGCCTGCTCGCGGGCGCCGCGCCGAGACAGCAGTACGGCCACCAGCAGCAGGCCCAACACGCCCAACGCCACCACCAACCACGCACTCGCTCCCATCATCAACCTCCAGCTGTGCTTGTGCCCAGCCTAGCATATGGCCAGGCATTCGACCTCTGGCAGCCGGCCAGCCCGCCACCTGGTCGCCTGGCCAGTCTCGTTAGCGAGAGAACACGGTAATGCCCAGCACCGCCAACACGCCCAGCACAATGGCGCCCAGCCCCAGCGCCACAGCAAAACGGCGCATCTCCAGGTCTTCCGAGTTGAGAGGCCGCAGCTCGCCTGCGTGGCGACGCTCCCACAGCCAGCCCAGCAGCGCCCCGCCTGCCAGCCCCAGCGGCACGCTGACGACCACAGCCAGCAGGCTGCTGTCGGTGAGCGCCACCAGCAGCGCGTCAATGGCCAACCCCGCGGCCAACCCCCAGGCCAGCCCGCGCCCCCGATAGTACCCCTGCGTCTGGCGCTCGCCGCTGGCCATGGCGCGTTGATGGCCCTGCCAGGTGGCCAGGGCAATTAACAGCGCCGCGATCGCCGGTATCACGGCTTGACTCATCGCTCTCTCCTCTACAATCGGGCCTCAAAATGGCCTCGACGATTTGCAGCCACACATGCTCGCGCTATGCTCATGGCGCCACAGCACGCCATCACACAGGGTGACTATACCATGCGCATGCCAGCAATCAAGGCCCGCGACGTCAGACGTTTTCTGATCGGCGAGCGCTTTCCCACCAGTTACGAGCTGCACGAACGCCTCGACACGATGCGGGCCCTGGCCGTCTTTGCCTCTGATGCCATCTCGAGCAATGCCTATGCCACCGAAGCCATCATGAGCGTGCTCATCCTGTTGGGTAGCGCCGCTCTGCGTTATACCCTGCCCCTGGCACTGGCGGTGGCCTCGCTGATCTTGATGGTGGTCTACTCTTACATACAGACCATCTATCACTATCCGTCGGGCGGCGGGGCCTACATGGTGGCCAAAGACAACCTGGGGCGCTACCCCTCGCTGCTGGCCGGCGCGGCCCTGCTCATCGATTACGTCATGACGGTGGCCGTCTCTTCGTCGGCTGGCGTGCGGGCGGTCACATCCGCCTTTCCTGAGGCGACGGAGTACCGTGTGCTGATCGCCCTGGCAGCCATCACACTGATCGCGTGGATCAACCTGCGCGGCGCTCGCGAGAGCGGCACCATCTTTGCCGTGCCCACCTATGCCTTTGTGGTCGGCGCGGTGGTTGTCATCCTCATCGGCCTGGTGCGCCACCTGGGCCTCTTTGGCACGGCGCCCCTGCCGGTCAACGCCACCACGACGCCGCCCGTGCGCGACGCCACCGGCCTGGCGCTGATCTGGCTGCTCTTGCGCGCCTTTTCGGGCGGCTGTACGGCGCTCACCGGCATCGAGGCCATCAGCAACGGTGTCCAGGCCTTCAAGCCGCCCGAGGCGCGCCATGCCACCCACACCATGATCGCCATGGCCATCATCGCGGTGACGCTCTTTTTGGGCATCTCGTTCTTGGCCACCACCATGCATCTGACGCCCGAGGAGCTTGGCGAGAGCATCCTCTCGCAGCTCACCCGCCTGGTGGCCGGCCGCGGCTGGCTCTACTACTGGGTGCAGGTGTTCACCGCGCTGATCCTCTTCCTGGCGGCCAACACAGGTTTCCAAGACTTTCCGCGGTTGAGTTACATCCTGGCGCGCGAGGGGTTCATGCCGCGCTGGCTGCAGAACCGTGGCGACCGCCTGGTGTACAGCTCAGGGATTGTGGCGCTGGCGCTGCTCTCGGCGGGGCTGGTGCTCCTGTTCCGGGCGGATGAGATCGCCATGCTGCCGCTCTATGCGCTGGGGGTGATGCTCAGTTTCTGCCTGTCGCAGGCGGGCATGTCTCACCTGATGGCCCGCGTGGGCCGGCTGGCGCCGGGCGAGAGCCTCAACACCGGCGCGACGGTCGTCCACTACGAGCCCAACTGGCGCTGGAAGCGCGCCCTGAACATCGCTGGCGCCGCCATTACCGGCGCCGTCTTTGTGGTGCTCGTGGCAACAAAGTTCGTAGAGGGCGCCTGGGTGGTGGTGCTGGCGCTGCCTGTCATCGTCTACTTTTTCGAGCGCATCCACCGCCACTATGGGCGCGTGGCACAGGCGCTCAGTGTCGAACGGCTCGACGAGCGCGAGCTGAACGTCATCGCCGACGTGGCCATTGTGCCCATCGGCGATATCCACCGGGGCACCCTGCTGGCGCTGCAGTACGCGCGCCGCATCGCCAGCGACGTACGGGCCGTCTGCGTGGCCACCTCGCCAGAGGCCCGCGCCCGCGTCGAGCAGCGCTGGCGGCGCTTTCCTTCGGTCACCGGCGGGCTCGAGCTGGTGGTGCTCGATTATGCCTACCGCGACCTGTTGCCGCCGCTGGTCGACTATGTCGCAGAGCTCAGCGCCAACGAATACCCGGGGCGGCTCCTCACCGTGGTGATCCCCGAGTTCTTGCCCGCCAACCGTCTGGCAAGGCTGCTGCACAACCAGACGGCCTCGTTTCTGCGGCGCACGCTGCGCGAGCACCCCGATGTGATCATCATCGACGTGCCCATCCACGTGCAAGATCGTGGCTAGGGCGGCCTAGCGCCCCGAACCCCCTGGCCGCCAGCTGCGCCTGCCGTTGCGTCGCGACGAGCGCACGCCGCGCTGAGGCCCAGCCTCTGGCTCGGCCGCAGCCTCGCTCGCGGGGGCCTCTGTCGCTGGCCTGCCGCCGCGCCTGCCTGCGCCCTGCCGACGCTGCCGCGCGACCTGCAGCGCTCGCGACCGCACCGATCGCTCGGGCTCGGGGGCGTCATAGTCAAAACCATCGAGGCGGCGCCGCTCGAGCTTTTGGCCCAGAACCCGCTCGATCTCGTCGATCATATCGACGTCTTCTTCGGTGGCCAGTGTGTAGGCCTCGCCCAGGTGCTCGGCGCGCCCCGTGCGCCCGATGCGGTGGATGTAGGCGTCTACGGTGTCGGGCATGTCATAGTTGACCACATGCGAGATCTCGGTCACGTCGATGCCCCGCGATGCCACATCGGTGGCCACCAGCACGTCATAGCGCCCGTCGCGAAAGCCATCCAGCGCCCGCTGGCGGCTGCCCTGGGCCATATCGCCCTGCAATGGCGCCACGCGATAGCCCTCACGCTCGAGCTTGCGCGCCAGGTTGCGCGTGCGGTGCTTGGTGCGCGCAAACACCAGCACCCGTCCGGTGGCCGTGCGTCGCAGCAGCTCGACCAGCAGCCCCGTCTTGAGATGGTGCATGGTGGGATAGAGCACATGAGACACCGTCTCGGCCGGCTTGATGATGCCGATCTGCACCATCTTGGGCTGGCGCAGCACCGCGTCTGCCAGGCGGCGGATGTCGTCGGGCATGGTGGCGCAGAAAAAGAGGTTCTGCCGCTCGCGCGGCAACTGCCGTAACACGCGGCGCACATCGGGGATAAAGCCCATGTCGAACATGCGGTCGGCCTCGTCCAACACCAGCACCTCGACATGCGAGAGGTCGATGTCATCGCTGCCGAGATGGTCAAGCAGCCGCCCAGGGCAGGCCACCACGATCTCTACGCCGCGCCGCAAAGCCTGCAACTGCCGCTCTTTGCTGACCCCACCATACACCGGCACGCTGCGCAGACGCAGCCCCTTGCCCAGCTCGCCAATGACGCTGTGCGTCTGCTCGGCCAACTCGCGCGTGGGCGAAAGGATCAGTGCGCGCACCTGTCCACGCGGGCCCTCGAGCAACCGCTGCAGGATGGGCAGCACAAAGGCCGCCGTCTTGCCGGTGCCCGTCTGTGCCAGGCCCAGCAGATCGTGCCCCGCCAGCACCAGAGGAATCGCCTCTGCCTGGATGGGTGTGGGCTCTTCAAAGCCCGCGGCGGCCACGTTATGTAGAATACGAGAATCGAGTTCAAAGGGGTGAAACGTCACCATCGGCTCCTTGGCTATTGCGAGCCAAGTCGCACGCTTAGCTCAGTCTCATGATGCGGCCCGTGGGCATTGCCCGCGGGCCAGCCTTTAGTATACCCCCAAATGGCCCATAGCCCACATCGCCAGGTAGCCGCATCTTGACATTGCCTCGCACCCTCTTAGAATCGCTGTGGGGCAAGGTGTTCCGCACCATGGCGCGTCGGGGGCTGCCTTGCGCCGCCACCCTTCGCAAGGAGATATAATGTTAACGATTCTGATGGTGCTCGGCGGTCTGGCCCTGTTCCTCTATGGCGTCCACATGCTCAGCCAGGCCATGGAGCAGCTCGCGGGCGGCAAGCTACAGTCCTGGCTCGACAAGGCCACCAACCACCCCCTCAAGGCCGCCACCTTTGGCGCCGTGGCCACGGCCACGTTACAGTCCAGCAGCCTGCTGATGGTCACCATGATCGGCCTGGTCAACGGCAACCTGATGAACCTCAGCCAGGCCATCGGCATGATGCTCGGTCAAGAGATCGGCACCACCCTCACGGGTCAGCTCATCGCCTTCAAAGTTGGCGATATCCGCTATGTGGCCATCGCCGCTGGCTTTGCCATGATGGAGTTTGGCAAAAAGCGCAGCCTGCAGCGCTATGGTCAGGCGTTGATGGGCTTTGGCATCATCTTTACCGGCATGGAGACCATGTCGAGCGCGCTGCGGCCCCTGGCCGAAAACCCGATGGTAGCCGACTGGCTCGCCACCATCGGCCATAGCCCGCTCCTCGGCGTGCTCGCGGGGGCGCTGCTTACGGCCACCGTGCAGAGCAGCTCGGCCACCACAGCGCTGGTGATCGCCCTGGGGAGCGCCGGCCTGATCACCCTGCCGGGCGCCATCGGCCTCATCTATGGCGCCAACATCGGCACCTGCATCACCGGCTTTATCGCCTCGATGGGGGCCTCGGTCACCGCGCGGCGCGTCTCCATCGCGCAGATCCTGATCAACGTGATCGGCGTGATACTCTTCTTGCCCTTTATCCACCCCTATGCACGCCTGCTCGAGGGCACGGCCTCGTTGCTGCCGAGGCAGATCGCCAACGCCCATACCATCTTTAACGTGGCCGTCAGCGCCATCCTCTTTCCCTTTGTGCGGCCCATCGAGAGCCTGGCTAGCCTGATCGTGCCCGAGCGGCCAGCCAAGGGCAGACCCTCGGTGACGCGCTATATCAGCGATCACTTTCGTGGTGTGCCCGCCATCGCCATCATGGAGTCATCGCGCGAACTGGCCTTTATGGGCGACACCGTGCTGCAGATGCTCGCCCTGAGCCGTGAGGCGCTGCTCAACCCCGACGTCGACAAGGCCAACCAGGTGCTCGACATGGAACGCGATGTCGTCGACCCCCTCTGCGACGCCATCGAGCGCTTTGTGGATAGCGTCATCGCCGAAGACCTGGCCGACCACGAACGCGAGCAGTGCTTTGCCATCAAGAACATCAACGTCGACCTCGAGCGCGTGGGAGACCATTGCGAGAACCTGGCCGAGGCCGCACAAGATCGCTTTTATCACAGCGTGCCCTTCTCCGACGAGGCTCTGCGCGACCTCGACCATGCCTTTGCCCATGTCGAGCGCACCCTCGAGACGGCCCTCTCCGCAGTGCGCACCCGCGATCAAGACCTGGCCACGCTGGCGTGCCGCATGGAAGATGAGATGGACCGCATCAACCTGAGCGCCCGCCAGGGGCACCTGACGCGCATCCAGACGCAGGCCTGCAACAACGAGGCTGGCGTCATCTTTATCGAATCGCTCCGCAACCTGGAGCGCATCGGCGACCATGCCGACAACCTCGCCGTCAGCGTGCTGCGCAAGTAGTCACGCTTGTATCCAGCGAGAGCTTTGCGCCCGCCTCCACACAAGGGGCGGGCGCACGCCCGTTTCGGCGCCATACACTGCCGCATCGAGCCACAAGACGCCGGCTTGACACGCTTGGTCATCGCCACTATCCTAAAAGATAGGGTTTGGTTCTGAGCTGTCTCTCGGATAGACCGTCAGACCTGCCCTGGGCGACCACCTGCCAGGCTATGGCCTGCTCGAGATCGCAACAGCTCTGGATTGACGTCATGAGTGGCGCTGCAACCTCCAAGGGCAGCTCCACCGCTATGTTGAAGGCCACCAGGGCCACCGGCAACGATGCTCACCCTGGTCGGCTGACACGTTCTCTGGTGCCTCATAGTACGGGATCTCTGACTCGGGTCATCGCGATGTCGCGAACGCGCACCCGTCTCCCTCTTGTCGTCTCCGTTCCGCTGTACGCCTTCAAGGCGTCTCGCTCTCGATCTCTGGCCACGCCTCTGGCGGTCGGCCCGTCCTCAAGCGCTGCGAGCTTTGCTGTGCGGTGCACGTCATCGCCCTCGCGGGCCGCTCGAGAGACACTGCCATGGTACCTGCATCCGAGGCACCGTAGAGAGGAGACGTCTATGCGTTTCAGCAACCCTTTATCAGAGGCGCCCACTGTCCTTTCGCGCCGCACGCTGCTCAAACTGGCCGGCCTGACCACAGGCGGGCTGCTCGTGGCCGCCTGCACCCGTAGCGCCCCAGCGCCCTCCGAAGAACAGCCGACACCATCTGGCCAGGAGCCCGCCAGCAAACCGATCAACGAGAGCGATGCGCCTGCGCCGGCGGGCGATGCGGCGGCCGAGCAGGCTCCCGCGCCCGCTGATGGCCCGCGTCGTGGAGGCCGCCTGCGTTGGGGCACGGCCCGCGAGCCAGACGGCTTTCTGGACCCCGCCCTGGGCACCGGCCAGCCCCTCACCTTTGCCAACTGGATCTATGAGCCGCTCGTCAACATCGACGAGACCTTTGGCGAGCTGGTGCCGCGCCTGGCCATCGACTGGCGCGCCGAAGAAGGCGGCTCCGTCTGGGAGTTCGACCTGCGCCAGGGTGTGCGCTTTCACCATGGCCGAGAGTTTGTGGCCGACGACGTGGTGCACACCTTTGAGCGCATCCTCGACCCAGACTTTGGCTCGCCCGGCCGACCCGTTTTGAGCAACATCGCCGAGGTGTCTGCCGTCGACGAACACACCGTCCGCTTTCAGCTCGTCGCAGCCAACACTGACTTTCCCGTCAGCCTCACCGGCTTTCAGCCCAAGATCGTGCCCTACGACCTGACCGATGACGAGGTGAATAACGAGCCACGCGGCACCGGCCCGTTCCAGATCGAGCGCTATGCCAACGCCGATCGCATCGTCTTTGGCCGCAACCCGGACTACTGGGACGCCGAGCGCCCCTATCTGGACGAGGTCGAGGTGATCGCCATCCCCGAGGCCACCACGCTGGTCAACACCCTGCAGGCGGGCGACATCGATGCCGTCGATGCCGTGCCCGAGCCGCTCATGAGCCTCATCGAGGGCAACCCAGATTTGTCGCTGCTGTTTGGGCCGCCCATACAGAAAGAGTACATCTTTATGCGGCTCGACGTCGAGCCCTTTACCGATGAACGCGTGCGGCGCGCCTTCAAGCTCATCCCCGACCGACAGGCCATGGCCGAGCTGAGCTGGGCGGGCATACCGCATCACGTTAGCGACGACAACCCCGTCATCCCCACCAACCCGCTGCACATCGAGACCGACGTCTGGCAACAAGACCTCGAGGAGGCGCGTCGCCTGCTTGCAGAAGCCGGCTACGGCGATGGCCTCGAGATAGACCTGTGGGCCATGAACGACCAGTACGCCGTCATGGAGTTCTGCCTGGCCTATGCCGACTGGGCGCGTCAGGCCGGCGTCACCGTCAACGTGCAGGGCGTGCCCAGCGACCGCTACTATGCCGAAAAGTGGCTCGAGGTGTCATTTGGCACCGTCGGCTGGTCGCCGCGCACCACGGCCGATGAGCAGTTGCGCATCGCCTACACTACCGATGCCCAGTGGAACGAGACCCGCTATCACGACGCTGACTTTGACGCCATGCTCGATCAAGCGCTGGCCGAGCCCGACACCGAACGTCGCCAGGCGCTCTACGCCGAGCTGCAGCGCAAGCTCATCGCCGAGGGTGGGCAGATCATCCACGCGCACCATCCGGTGGCGTGCGCTGTGCGACAGAACGTGCACGGCTATCAGTATCACCCGCTCGACTCGGTTGACCTGCGCCCGGTGTGGCTGTCATGAGCCACACCTGCTCTGCTGCCAAAGGGGGGCGCCGCTAGATGCTTCCTCGTTGGTTACGCTTTGTTGTGCGTCGGTTTGGGTTGATGTTCCTGACGCTGTTTCTGGTCACCATCGCCATCTTTGGCATCGTCGCGGCCATGCCTGCCGACGTGGCCCAGTATATGCTGGGGCAACATGCCACCCCCGAGGCCCTGGCCGTTCTGCGCGAACGGCTGGGGCTCGACCAACCGGCTCATATACGCTATGTGCGCTGGCTGACGGGCACCCTGCGGGGCGATCTGGGCTACTCGCCCTACCTCGGTGGAGACATTGCCGCGGTGCTGATGACGCGCATTCGCAACTCGCTCTTTATGGGGGCCGTCGGCTTTGTTATCTGTGTGCCCCTGGCCATTGTGCTGGGGGTGCTGGCGGGCGTGTTCGCCGGCCGACTGGTCGATCGCGTCATCTCGATCACCTCACTGGCGGCGCTCTCGTTGCCCGAGTTCGTCAGCGCCGTGGCGCTCACGCTGATCTTGAGCACCTGGCTCGGCTGGCTGCCGCCGTCGAGCCTGATGGAGGCCGACGCTGCCCCCTGGGAGCACCTCGATCGGCTCATCTTGCCGGCCCTGACGGCCACGCTGGCCATCCTGGCCTATATCGCGCGCATGACGCGGGGCTCTGTCATCGACGTGATGAACCAGCCCTATGTGCGCACGGCACGCCTCAAGGGCCTGCCCAGGCGCGTGGTCATCTTCAAGCATGCCCTGCGCAACGCCCTGCTGCCCACCATCACGGTGGTGTTCAACAGCATGGGCTGGCTCATGGGCGGCCTGGTGATCGTCGAGACCTTTTTCGCCTACCCGGGCGTGGCGCGGCTGCTGTTGGCCGGCGTCGAGCGCAACGACCTGCCTCTGCTGCAGGCCACCACGCTGCTCATCGCCGTGATCACGCTGCTGGCCAACTTTATGGCCGACGTGGCCTACGCCCTGCTGAACCCAAGGATACGACTGTCGTGAAAAAAGCCATGTCTGTAGTTCAACATCTGGCCGCGCCTGGAGGCGCCACAGCCCGGGCAAGCGCCGAGCCCTCACCGCGCCGACGCCTGTCGGGGCTCAGCGGCCTGACCATCGCTGCCCTGCTGGTGGTGGCCATGTTCGTGGCCTTTGCGCTGCTGGCCGAGGTCATTGCGCCCTATCCGCCCAACCAGGTGCACATCACCGAGCGCATGCAGCCGCCCTCTGCCCGGTTCTGGCTGGGCACCGACAACATGGGGCGAGACCTGCTCTCGCGCGTGATCCATGGCACCCGCGGCGTGCTGGTCACCTCGGTGGTGGCGGCCATGCTGGGCGTGGTGGGTGGCACGCTCGTGGGCCTCATCAGCGGCTATGCGGGCGGCTGGCTCGACGAGATCATCATGCGCCTCGTCGACGCCCTGCTGGCGCTGCCATCGATTCTGTTGGCGCTGTTGCTGCTGGCCCGCCTGGGCGCCTCGCGGCTATCCATCGTGCTGGGCATCGGCATTGTGTATACCCCCACGGTGGCGCGCGTGGTGCGCAGTGCCGTGCTGGCCATCAGAAACGTCGAGTTTGTGCAGGCTGCGCGTCTGCGCGGAGAATCGACGGCCTACATACTCTTTCGCGAGATATTGCCCAACATCTGGAGCCCCATCGTCGTCGAAGCCTCGGTGCGCACCAGCTATGCCATCTTGCTCACCGCCTCGTTCGGCTTTCTGGGCCTGGGCGTCCAAGAGCCCGAGCCCGACTGGGGCCTGATGGTCAGCCGCGCTCGCGATTACATCCAGGTGGCCCCCTGGATGGCCATTGTACCCGTGGTTGCCATCTCGTTGCTCGTCATCGCCATCAGCCTGGTATCTGACGGCCTGCGCGAACGCCTCGTTGACCTGCCAGCCCACACCCACACAGACTAGAAGGGAGCCTATGAATCACACCCAGCCTGTTCAGGTTCAGATCCGTCATCTCTCGTTGCGCTACCCTGGCGGCGTGCAGGCGCTGCGCGACGTATCTTTCGACATTCACGTGGGCGAGACCATCGGTATCGTCGGAGAATCGGGCTGTGGCAAGTCTACCCTCGCCAGCGTGCTGGTGGGCGATGCCCCTGCCGCCCAAGAGCTGACCGGCAGCATCGTGCTGCGCGGCTCCGATGGCGCCGACGAGGGCGCCATCGAGATGCTCGGCGCCTCTCGCGAGGCCTTGCGCGAGGTCTGGGGGCGGCGTGTAGCCACGGTCTATCAAGACCCACAGGCCACCCTCAACCCTAGCTACACCATCGGCGATCAGATCGACGAGGCCGTCATGCGGCGCCCCGACTTGGCCCCCGATGGCGTCCGCCAGCGCACCCTGGAACTGTTGCGCCAGGTGCGCATCCCTGCACCAGAGGCCACTGCGACACGCTATCCACATCAACTCAGCGGCGGTCAACAGCAACGCGCCGTGATCGCCATGGCCCTGGCCGCCAACCCCGACCTGCTGATCCTTGACGAGCCTACCACGGGGCTCGACGTGACCACCGAGGCGCGCATCCTCGACCTGGTGCAAGAGCTGCAGCAAGAGGTTAATGCCGGCATTCTCTTTATCACCCACAACCTGGCCGTCATAGCGCAGATCGCCGACCGCATCGGCGTTATGTATGCTGGCGAACTGGTCGAGATGGGCGCAGTTGGCGAGATCTTTGCAGCACCGGCCGCTCCCTACACCGCCGGCCTGCTGGCCTGCATCCCGCGCATCGACCGCCAGAGCGCCAACCGACGGCTACGCACCATCCCCGGCAGTGTACCCTCTCCCTCTGCTCAGCCCATCGGCTGTCTCTTTGCCGAACGCTGCCCCTTTGTAGAGCCGCGCTGCCGGCAAGAGCGCCCCAGTCTGCGGCCCATAGGCGAAGAGGGGCACCTGGCGCGCTGCCTGCGGGCCGAGCAGGTCTGCGAAGAGGGCTGGCCACTCGATCGCCTGGCTCGCCAATCCAACAATGGCCCCAGCGACGACCGCCCCGTACTGCAGGGGCGCGGGTTGAGCAAGGCCTTTGGTCGTCGGGCGCGCAAGCACATCTTCTTTGGCCCCGTCGTTCGTCGGCCCGTCTCGGCTGTCGAAGACGTCTCCTTTACGCTCGCCAAAGGCGAGACGCTGGGCATTGTAGGAGAGAGCGGCTGCGGCAAGTCGACACTGTTGAACTGCATCGCCGGCCTGGTGCGGCCCTCGGCGGGCGAACTCGTCATGGGCGACGACGCCCTCGCGCCGGTGGTCCGCAAACGCTCCCAGCAGATACTGCACCGCCTACAGATGGTCTTTCAGAACCCCGATCTTTCGCTAAACCCACGGCACACTGTGGGCGCCATCATGCGGCGCGCCGTGAAGGTGCTCGATCGTGATAGCACCCCTGCCGAGCGTCGCCAACGCGTGGCCGACCTGCTCGGCCGTGTGGGCCTGGGCGAGCACTATCTGGCGCGGCGCCCCGCCGAACTGAGCGGCGGCGAAAAGCAGCGTGTGGCCGTGGCCCGTGCCCTGGCCGGCTACCCCGACGTGGTGCTGGCCGATGAGGTCACTTCGGCTCTAGACGTCTCGGTGCGCGCCGAGATCCTCAACCTGCTCAACGACCTGCAGGCAGACGAAGAGGTCTCGTACCTGTTCATCTCGCATGATATGAGCGCCATCCGCCACATCTCTCATCGTGTCATGGTGCTCTACCTCGGCATGATCATGGAGATGGGGCCTGTAGAGCAGGTCTTTGGCCCGCCCTACCACCCTTACACCGAGGCCCTCATGTCTGCCATCCCCGCGCCAGACCCCACCATCAAGACGAGGCGCATTCGCTTGAGCGGCGAGCTGCCGGCCACCCGTCCGAAGGGCTGCCCGTTTCATACGCGCTGCCCGCGCAGCCTGGGCGCCCTGTGCCAGCGAGAGTTGCCCCCCTGGCGCGAGACCGACGGCGGTCACGGCATCTTTTGCCACATCCCCCTCAACGAGCTGGCCGCGCTCGAGCCCTTGACCATGCCCGGCCCCCCTGCATAGGCGCCCGGCCGCCTTGAGACTTTCATAAGAGTCTCTTGAGCCTTTGCTAAGAGTCTCCTGCTACGCTCTATGCAGAGTGCACGGCAGGGCACTCTGCCCGCGACGCGATCGTCGATAGCCCCGTGCGCCCAGGGGGAGCCATGTCCGAGTTCATCGTCCTCATGAAAAAGTCGGCCCACCCCGAGCAGTATCAGGCCGTGGTGGGGGCCATCATGGCGCAAGACGGCCGCGTGATGATGCGCTTTCCCCCATACCTGATCTTTGCCACGGGCGAGGATGCGCTGTTACGCGCCCTGCGTGACGAGCCAGGCGTGCGACAGGTCACCTCGGCAGCCATCGCCAACCCAGAGCGTCTGGGCCTCGACGAGGCCGGTGCCCTGGCCCTCGAAGCATGGAACCTGCGCATGTCAGATGAATACCAGGCCTCAAAAGCTGCCCGCCCCGACGAGGGCGCGCCCTGGGACTATTACCAGCCTGCGCCTGGCGGTGACGTGATCCCGTTGGAAGATGCCGGCGCGCCCCTGGCCATGTCTGAACAGACGGCCAAGGCCGCGCCCGTCAACACCAGCCGCTACATGATCGGCGCCGTGGCCGTGGGCGTCATCATCGTCGATGGCCCCGCGGGCAGCACCGCTGCCTTTACGGCGGCCGAGCGCACCACCGTCGTGGCCGAGGTGCAAGAGGGCACCACACACCTCATCGACCTCTCGCCCGCCGGCGCCAACCTCAACTTTGTCTTTGACGTCCACACCGTCACCCTGGCCCTGGCCCCCGCCGCCGTGGCCAACGAGGCCCAGTGGCGCGACCCCGCCATGGCCACCCTGGGCTACGCCGCCGGCTCGGCGGGCATGTACGACTATCTGCACGACCTGCGCACCCACACCTGGCCTGCCATGTGCCCGGGCCCAGACTGGGCCTATGTGGCCTTCTTTACAAAGTACGCCGCTCCCTGGTTCGCCTACGCGGCGCTGGGCGGCCCGCGTGTGGTCATGCAATACTCGAACGACGGCTGGGGCCCTAACCAGATCGACCGCGTGTTCGCCCACGAGACGGGCCACATCTTTGGCGCCGCCGACGAGTACGCCTCGAGCGGCTGCACCCTGGGCGGCGCCTGGGGCTACCTGGGCGTGGCCAACAACAACTGCGCCAACGGCAACCCCGCCTCTATCGACTGCCTCATGAAGGCCAACACCTACAACATGTGTCAGTGGTCGGCAGGGCAGCTGGGCTGGCGCGATAGCGATGCCGACGGCGTTCCTGACCCCATCGACCTGGCCCCAGGCACCTACGCCACCGACGTCGGCATCAACCCCGGCGCGCCGTTCTACAACAACGCCGATCTCTGGGTGCGTAACGCCAACGATGGCGAGGCGACGCAGGTGCACCAGAGCCCCAAGAGCAACCAGGACAACTTTATCTATGCCAAGGTCCGCAACTTTGGCGCGGTGTCGGCCGAGGTCGTACGCACGCGCTTTTACATCGCCAACTTTACCGGCACCGAGTTCGTCTTCCCAACCGACTATACCAACCTGATCACCGCCAACGACACGCCCTGCCCCACTGTCTTTTCGCTCACGCCAGGCGCGTCGGCCATCAGCCATGTTCGCCTGCGCCAGGCACAGATCCCACCATCCACCTGGCACCCCTGCCTGCTGGTGCACGTCAGCACCGCCCAAGAGGCGCCCGTGCCCGCCGGCAGCCACGTGTGGGATACCAACAACCTGGCCCAAAAGAACATGGTCATCGACTATATCGCGCCCTCGCAGACGCTGGTGCTGCCGATCGTCTTGCAGAACGTCACCAGCCTGCAGCCCAACTTTGAGATCAGGCGCATCGAGATGCCCGCCACCGCCAAAGTGTCGCTGCAGTTCAAGAACCGCCTGTTGCGCCCGCGGATCATCGCGCAGCCGGTGGTCGTCGAGCGGCCTATCGCGGTGCCACCCATCGAGCCGCGCCTCATCACCGGCCTGCTGCCCCGTGCAGACGAGGCCACTGCGCCCGGCGAGGGTGGCGTCATCTCGCTCAAGCTGCTCAACGACACGGACGTCGAGCTCTACCTCGATGGCGAGCTGCAAGACCTCGGCTTTCACCTCGCAGCGGGCAGCGTCATCAGCGAACGGCCAGCCCCCGCGCCGCTGCCAGTTGCAGAGGTCCAAGAAGAGGCCGCCCCCGTCACCGAGCGAGCGGGGCGCCTGTTCATGCCACTGCCCACGGCCAAGGTCACCCGCTTTACGCTGCCGGTGGCCAAGGGCACCCGCGAGGTGGCCGGCATCAGCATCACCGCGCCAGCCAACGCCAATGTGGGAGACACCTACACCTTTGAGCTGGTGCAGTTCAACGATGAGGGCCAGCCTGTGGGCGGCATCACCTTCCAGATCAACGTCGTCAGCCGCATCTTTACCCTGCGCGAGCTGCTCACGCGCGTCGAGGTGCTGCGCCGCGTCGGGCTCGACCTGGGCAATGACGATTTTGGCGCCCTCGCAGACGCCGCTCAGGAGCTGATGGAGCTGCATGCGGCCGTGCATGGCGGCGCCGCCGCCGATGCGACCGCCGCTCGTAGCGGCTTGAGCGCGCTGCTGCGACAGGTCGCCAAGCCCGAGGTCTGGGGCTACCCTGTGGGCGCCCTGGGCGAGGCGGCCGCCGCGCTCGAGACCAACCCGTCGTTCGCGGGCGACCTCGATGCGCTGACGCTCTTGCTCTATCAGGCGCAAGAGCGGTTGCTGGTCGACCTGCTCTAGGCGCCAGCCCGCCCCACTGCAAGAGGGCGCGCGAGCCTCACTCGCGCGCCCTCGCTCTGCCCCACCGCTAGCGGCCCCGACGCCTAGGCAGTGCTCAGGATCTGCGCCAGTTGCGCCTCGAGCAGGCCGTCGGCCCGCTCGACCACACGCCCCAGCTCGGCCTCGCCGCGCACCACCACAAAGGTAGGCACCCGCTCGATGCGCCAGACATCAACCAACCCTGCAGCGTCGCGCTTGTCCCAGTCGGTGCCGATCAGGTGCAGCCGCTCCAGTGGCCAGCCAGCGGCCGACAGCGTCCACAGCAACCGCGGCACCTCGCGTCGACAGTCGCCGCACCAGGTGGCCACAAAGGCCCAGATATCCACCTGCCCACGCGCGGCTGCGATAGCCTTCAGCGCCTGCGCCTCGGGCTGGTAGGGCGGCGCCCAGGCCTCGGCCCAACCACGATAGCGCAGCAGCGCGTCCACAGACAGCCGCCCCTCGAGCACGTACGGCTGCGCCGCATCGGCCGACGCTCGCCCGGCCAGATGCATCAGCCCGGCAACGGTGGTCACCTCTCCCATCTCATCCTCCCACGCAGCGGCATTTGCCCGACATTATACCCCACCAGGGTTGCAGAGCCATCCTGTACTTGGCCGATTGCTGGCGCCTGTGGTATCATCTCCCTGTTTGACCCTGGCGCCCCGGTCTGCTCTGGACGCCTCGTGCCAACAGCCACCGGGCCCATTCGCACCCCAACACCTCAAGGAGACTGCGATGGCCTATCAGATCATGATCGTTGCCGACGACGGAGACCAGCTCGACGAGATCATCCATGCCTGGGCCGACCTGCACCTGGAGCTGGGCGCTCAGCTCGACTGCGTGCGTGTCTGGCGCCGCCCCTCTGAACGTCGCCACATCCCCATGCGCTATGGCTTTGAACAGCTCGACCGCCTGGGCGTGCAGGCTGCGGTAGCCCTGTTCGCCGTGGCCCCCGACCACGAGATAGCCGAGCGCTGTGTGACGAGCGCTGACGAGACGCTCTTGCAGATCGGCGGCTCTGAGGCCGCCTATGCCGTGGCCTGGCCGCTCACCATCGCCCGACAGATCGGTAGAACGGCCCCCCAGGGTAAAGGACAATGATCTGGTTCGAGTTTGCCCTTGCAGCGCTGATCATCGTCCTCGCAGCCGTCAAGCTCTCCGAGTTTGGTGACGTCATCGCCCAAGAGACCGGCCTGGGCGGCCTCTTTGTGGGCACCTTGCTGATGGCCATGGCCACCTCGTTGCCCGAGATCCTCACCATGATCACAGCCATCCGCCTCGATCATATCGACCTCACCGCGGGCGACCTGTTTGGCTCGTGCATGTTCAACATGTTGCTGCTGGGCGTGCTCGACATGGCCTTTTACCAGTCGCGCATTCTGCGGCGCGTGGCCCTCAAGCACGCCCTCACCGCCAGCCTGGGCACCATGCTGCTGGGCATGGCCGTCTTTTTCATTCTGGCGCGCATCGATGTACAGGTCGGCTGGGTGGGCATCGGCAGCCTGCTGATGATCGCCACCTATGCGGTGGGGCTCTATCTGCTGCGCAACAACGGCGCGCCCGGCATAGCCCCCGAGGACGAACCCTTGCCAGACGAGGAGCGCCCCGCCCACCGGCGCGCCCTGCGCAACGCCGTGATCGGCTTTGCGCTCGCAGCCGGCGTGCTGGTGCTCGCGGCGCCACACCTGGTGCGCAGCGCCGGCGAGGTTGCCGAGATCACCGGTCTGGGCGACGGCATGGTGGGCACCGTGCTGATCGCGCTGGTCACCTCTCTGCCCGAGCTGGTGGCCATGATCGCCGCCGTGCGCCTGGGCGCCCTCGACCTGGCGGTGGGCAACCTCTTTGGCAGCAACGTGTTCAACATGTTTGCGCTGGCCCTGGCCGACGTGTTCTACACCCAGGGGTCGTTTCTCAATGCCATCAGCCCAGCCTTTGCGCTGGCGGGCCTGCTGGCCATGCTGATGGCTGCCCTGGCCCTGATCGGCAATCTGGCGCAGGTCGAGCGCCGCATCTGGATCGTCGAGATCGATGCTGCGCTGCTCATCCTGGCCTATATTGCCGGCATCTACTTTCTCTACCTGCGCGGCATCGGCATCTAGCGCCGCCCGGCGCCAGCCGCCATAGGGCAACAGATGCCCCGCAGGTCTCTCGAGAGACCTGCGGGGCATTGTGTGCACACGTCAGTTGTTGAGCACGTGCACATCGGCGGGGGCGCATAGCAGCGTCACGGCGTCGCCCACGCCAAACTCGCCCAGCCCGCGCTCGCCGATGTTCTGCAAGCGTGCCACCACCTGCGCCCCCGAGGCCAGTCGTACCACAAAGCGCGTATCGGTGCCGATATAGACCACCTCTTGCACCACGCCGCCCAGGCCACCTGCATTGCTAGGCGCCAGGTCGATCTTCTCGGGGCGCAGCGCCAGGGTCACGGCCTGGCCCTGCTGTAAGGCCTCTGCGGGCTGGCGCGCCAACAGGCGGCCGCCCTCCAACGTCAGCCAGAGCCCGTCACCCTCGCGCAGTGCCACCTGCGCCGGCAAAAAGTTGGTCTCGCCGATGAAATCAGCGACAAAGCGCGTGGCCGGCCGCTCGTACACCTCGACGGGCGTGCCCACCTGCAGCACCATGCCGTCGTTCATCACGGCGATGCGGTCGCTCATCGCCAGCGCCTCTTCCTGGTCGTGCGTCACATACACAAAGGTGATGCCCACCTCTTGCTGCAGATGCTTGAGCTCGACCTGCATCCGCTTACGTAACTTGAGGTCGAGCGCGCCGAGCGGCTCGTCGAGCAACAGCACCGCCGGCTCGTTGATCAGCGCTCTGGCCAGCGCCACGCGCTGCTGCTGCCCGCCCGATAGCTGCGCTGGCTTGCGGCGCCCCACATCGGGCAGGCGCACCAGCTCCAGCGCCTCTTGCACGCGACGGTCGCGCTCGGCGCGGGCCATGCCGCGCACCCTGGGCCCAAAGGCCACGTTCTCTGCCACCGTCAGGTGTGGAAAGAGCGCATAGTTCTGAAACACCATGTTCACGGGCCGCCTGTGTGCCGGCACCTGGCTCATGGGCCGCCCTTCGATCAGCACCTCGCCCGCCGTGGGCGTCTCGAAACCGGCGATTAGCCGCAGCGTCGTTGTCTTGCCGCACCCCGACGGCCCCAGCAACGTAAAGAACTCGCCTGCCTGGATGCCCAGATCGACGCCCCGCACCGCGGCCACATTGACCTCGTCGCCCTTGGCGCCGCCAAAGGTCTTGGTCAGCCCCACCAACTCTACGGCCAGACCGCTCACTGTTTGACTCTCCGTGTCGCAGGCTCACCGCGCGTCCGCAGCCATTCGGCCAGCAGTAAAAGCGCCACCGAACACACCATCACGATGGCCGACAGCGTCACCACGATCGGCAGTCGGTTCGGAAAGCGCAGCTGCGAGTACACATACACTGGCAGCGTGGTGTCGGTGCCCGTCAGAAAAAAGCTCACCGCAAACTCGTCGAACGACGTCGTGAACGACGTCAGAAACGCCGACATGATGGCTGGCGCGGCGATGGGCAACACCACGCGCCAGAGCGTCAGCCAATAGCTGGCGCCCAGGTCCTGCGCCGCCTCCTCCAGGCTGGCGGGGAAACCAGCCAGCCGCGCCGCGACGATCAGCATCACATACGGCACGCTGATGATCACGTGGCCCACCCCCACGGTGAACAGCGACAGCGGCACACCCACCGTGCTGAACAGGATCAGTAGCGCCACCCCCAGCACCACATAGGGGATCACCAGCGGCATCGACGCCACCGCCAGAAACAGCCCCTTGAGCGCAAAGCGATACCGCATGGTAGCGATGGCCGCCATCGTCCCCAGCAGCGTGGCCACCAGCGAAGACGTAATCCCCAACAACAGGCTATTGCGCAGCGCCTTGAGCATCTCTGTGGCCTGGCCCAACGCCCTGAACCACTGCAAAGTGAACCCTTTGAGCGGAAAGACCATCAGCGGCGAGTCGTTGAACGCAAACACCACCAGCACCACGATGGGCAGATACATGAACAGCGCCAAAAGCGCATAGTAGAGCGCGCCCAGGCTCGGCCAGCGTTGCCGCTGCATAGCTAGACCACCTCCAGGTCTAGGCGCAGCAGCCGCGCCAGCCCCACCAGCAGGCCCAACAGCCCCAGCATCGCCGCCAGCATCACCAGGCTCATCAACGAGCCCATCGGCCAGTTGAGCGCCCGCGCAAACTGATCCTGGATGATGTTGCCATACATCACGCCGTCGGCGCCGCCCACCAACGCCGGCGTAACCCACTCGCCCAGCGTGGGGATGAACACGAAAAAGAACCCCGCCGCCACGCCCGGTACGCTCAGCGGCAGCGTCACCCGCACAAACGCCCGCCACGGCGGGCAGCCCAGGTCGGCCGCCGCCTCGAGCAGGCGCACGTCGATGCGCTGCAGCGCCGCAAAGATCGGCAGCGCCACAAAGGGCAGCCACGAGTAGACCAGCGCCACCACCACCGCCGTAGGCGTGTAGAGCAAGATCGGTCGCGGCTCTTGCATCAGCCCCAGCGCCTGCAACGCCACGCTGAACAGCCCCTCGGACCCCAGAATCAGCTTCCACGCCAGAATGCGCAACAAAAAGCTCGTCCAGGCGGGCACCAACAGCAGCATCATCAACGTCATACGTCGGCCGCCAGCCTTGAATGCCAGATGATAGGCCACAGGATAGGCCAGTATCACCGTCAGCAGCGAGGTCGCCAGGGCCAGCCAGGTCGAGCGCAAGAGCAGCCGCTGAAAGGCCTCGTTGGCTGCAAAGGCTCGATAGTGCTCGATGGTCCACAGCTGTCGCGCGGCGCCAAAGCTGCCCTGTCGTAGGCTAAAGCTGCCCATGTTGATCATGGGCAGCACAAAGAACGCGAGCAGCACGATCGCCGGCGGCCCAATGAGCACCCACAGCCTGCCGCGCGTGTTCATGCCGTCTCCGGGCCGCAGCAGGTCAGCGTTGTGCTCATTGCGACGCCTTGACCTCGTCCCACAGCTGCGTCCAGGCGGCGCGCTGCGCCTCGCTCAGCGACTGGAAAAAGACGCTCTGGCTCAGCACCTCGGGCTGGTCGAGATTGAACAGCTCCACCAGCTGCGGGTCCGTCAACTCGGCCACCTCTGCGTTGGCCGCGCCATAGCCGTACTGGTTGGCCATCTCGGCCATCGACTCGACCGAGATCAGCGCGTCGATATAGTCGTGCGCCAGGTCGGCATTGGCGCTGCCCTTGGGTATGGCATAGCCATACACCCAGGCGATGCGCCCCTCTTGCGGCGTGATGTACTCGACCGGCACGCCCGCGGCCGCCACGGCCACATAGGCATCGGGCCAGCAGTTGGCGCCCACCCACACCTCGCCCGAGGCGATCTGCTGGTTGATCTCGGTATAGTCGCTCCAGTAGCCCAGCAGGTTCGGCTTGAGCTCGATCAGCTTTTGCTTGACGCTGGCCAGCTGCGCGTCGGTCAAGGCATAGGGGTCATAGCCCAGCGCCAGCGATGCTGCCACCACGGCGGCCTCGGCCGAGTCGAGAATCGAAACATGCCCGGCGTACTGCGGGTCCCACAGGTCTGCCCACGAATCGGGCACCTCGGCCACCTTGTCGGTGCGCACGAGGATCGAGTCATAGCCCCACTCCCAGGGCACCAGATATTGCACGCCATCCACCTGGCCCATCTTGGCCAGCGGCTCCATAATGCCGCCCCAGTTCGACAGCTTGCTGGTGTCGATGGGTTGCAGCATGTCGTTTTCCACCATGATCTCGAGCCAGCTCACATTCGGGTGCACCAGGTCGGCCTTGAACCCGCTCTGCAGCTTGGCATATGCCTCGCTGTCATCGGCAAAAAAGGTCCACTCGACCGGCACATCGGGATGTTTGGCCTTGAAATCGGCCCAGAACACCTCTTGCTCATAGCCCGACCAGTCGAGCACCACGAGGCCCTCGGCATCGCCCCGGCCACAGCCCAGCAGCGCCAGCATGCTGCTCAACACCAGCACCATACCCAACCACCGCCACCATCCACGCCGTGATAACATACATCCTCCCGTCTTGACGTCTGCCCTGGCCAGCGCCCACGCACCCCACAGGTGCGCCAAGACGCGGCGCAGGGCCCCTGGCCCGCAAACACGAATAAACAGCAGGGATTGAGAGCAGACCACCGGTCTCGGCGGCAGACGCGGCTTTGCGCAGCAAAGCAGGGCCCACCGGTTAGAGATGGTCAGATGACGGGGTCCGCCATGGACCTCGTGAAGGCCAGACACGCGCCGGCACGCTGCCAGTCATGTTGCGTGTCTTTGAGGCCGGCCGCGCTCTGGTCGCAGCCGGTGGCGCCATTTGGCGCTAAACGACAAGCTAGCCCACGCGTCACGGGGATGCGACGCCTCCGAGCCAACTTGGGGGCGAGGTTACCCTCGCATACGGCGCTATTATAGCGTCGCAATCGGCAAATGCAATATCGTCGAGCGCTTTCATGCGCTCCAGGCGACGCGGCCTCAGCCGCCGCGGTGGCGGTGCTGGTGGCCGCCACGCACCCTATCTTGCCCGCGCTGCTCACCCGGCGAGCGCTCTCTGCTGCGCGCCAAACGCTCCAGGGCCCACTCGATGGCCGGCAACGCCGCCCGCCCGATGGCCAACAACGCAGTACCTACGGCAGCCACAACGCCCGGCTGCCGCACCTGCAGCGCCTTTGTTGGCGACGTGGCAGGCAGAGCGGGCGCTGCCTCAACCGCCTCGGCCCACAGCAGCGCATCCTCGGGGCAGGCCTCGATACAGGCTCCACAGCCCGTGCACCGCGCCTCGTCTATCCGTGCGCGCCCTTTGTAGATGGCAATAGCGCCGGGCTCACAAACAACAACGCACCGACCACAGCCGGTGCACCGATCGATATCTACACAAAGCATGGCGATGCTCCTCGCCTGATCGGCCCGCTTGGCAAGGCGCTCGCGGGCCAGTACACTTGTCAGTGTGCGTGTGGAGACCGCGTGCGGTCTCCACACGCCACCCCGCAGGGCGAGTCTCAGCCCGTCAAGCTCACTCGCCCTGTTCCTCTGCCTCACGCTCGAGCCCGGCCAGTTCCTCTTCCACGGCGACGAGCTCGTTGCGCAGCCCCTCAAGGTGCGCTTTGAGCATCTCGGCCCGCTCGGCGGCTGTGGGTGCTGGCGGGTAGCCCTCTGGCCCCCAGTAGCCCCCAAAACGCGCCCAGCGTGGCAGCCCGGTGGCATGGTACCCGTAGCGGCGGCCATAGCCTCCGCCCCAGGCGCCCCGCCCCCAAAAGCCGCGTCCGCCCCGGCCAAACCAGCGCCCGCCAAACCCGCCATCGACATAGCCCGGCGCGTCATAGCCAGCGCAATAGCCCATTCCTCTGCCTGTCATCGGCCCTGCACCCCAGGGCCCTGTGCGATCTCCTCGTGGCATGTGATGCCTCCTTGTATGTAGATGCTGTCTCTTGTAGCGCGGCGTCCATCGCCAGCGCCCACCAAACCCGCCCTGGGCAGTCCCAGGTGCGTCGTACCGCTCGCGGTAGGCCCTGCGCCTGCCGCCCATCGACCGTGCAACCCACGGCCCGGTATATACTCGCCGTCTCAAATACGCTCTCCTTCTGTGTACGTTCGCTCTCGCGGCGCGGCATCCGTCACCAACGCCAACACTCACCTGCGCCAGCGGCGCCCACGGCCCGCCAGCCGGCGTCCGCCCATAGGACGACGCCTCCGGCCAAAGAGCCCTGTGCCACGGCCAAACAGGCCACCGAACAACCCGCGACGAGTGGCGCCATCGCCGCAATCGCCCAGACCTCTGCCAGTCATCGCCCCCGCACCCGAGGGCCCGGTTCCATCTCTCAATGGCATGTCATTTCCTCCTTTGCACACAAACACGACATCAGCCGCTGCCCGTCACTGCCCAAGCATCGGCTTGAGCACAGCCCAAAGCCCCCGCAGGGCCTGCGCCAGCGGCCCGTCTGATGCCTCGGTGACGGTGCGCCCCTGGCGCATGGCCGCCATGGCCGCGTCGTCATAGGGCAGCACGCCCAGCATGGGCAGATCCCGCTCGCGACAGTAGGCCTCGATCTCGGCGCTGCGTCCAGGGTTGATGTCTCCCTTGTTGATGACCACGGCAGCCGGCACCCGAAAGTGCGCCGCCACGCCCAACACGCGGTCCAGGTCGTGCTGGCCCGACACCGTCGGCTCGGCCACCATCAGTGCCAGATCGGCGCCTGTGACGGCGGCGATCACCGGACAGCCAATGCCCGGCGAGCCGTCGATCAGCACCCACCTGGCGTCGCGGTCTTGGGCCAGCACCTGCGCCTGATGGCGCACCAGACTCACCAGCTTGCCCGAGTTCTCTTGCCCGGCGAACAGCCGAGCATGCACCAGGTCGCCCAACCGTGTCATCGAGCGATACCACTCACCACTCTCGGCCGGCTCCATATCGATGCACCCTGCCGGACAGGCATAGTGGCAGGCCGCGCAGCCCTCGCACGCGATGGCGTCGACGGTATACACACCATCAGTGGCCAAAACGGCATCGTAGCGACACACGTCCTGGCAGGTGCCACAGCCAATGCAGGCCGTCTCGTCGATCACCGCCTCGCTGCCGCCAACAAACCGCTCGCCGTAGAGCACCTCGGGCGCCAGCAGCAGCCCCAGGTTGGGCGCGTCCACATCAGCATCGGCCAGCACCAGTCGGCCCTCAGTGGCCATCAGCTGCGCTAGCGCTGCCACCACCGTGGTCTTGCCGGTGCCTCCTTTGCCGCCCAACACCACCAACTGCTTCATGGCCGCGCCTCCTCAGCCAGCGCCAGCAGCGCGTCGAGCGCCGCCTCAAACGTCGGTCGATACCTCGGCAGAGCGGTGACCAGCGGCTGCCCGTCAGAGTAGGCCGCGGCTATCTCGCGCTCTAGCGGCAACCGTAACAGCACCGGCAGCCCCTCTTGAGCACAGTAGGCCGCCACCGAGCCATCGCCGCCGTCGTCGCGGTTGATGGCCACGCCCACGGGCAGGCCCAACACATCGCGCGCCACCTCTACCGCCATGCGCAGGTCGTGCAGGCCAAAGGGCGTCGGCTCGGTGACCAGCAGGGCCGCATCGGCGCCACGCAGCGCCTCGATCACCGGGCACGCGGTGCCAGGGGGCGCGTCGATGATGGTCAGCGCCTCTCCGTCCCAGCCGCGTCGCTGTGCCTCGTGCTTGAGCGCCCGGATCACCGGCGTGGCCATGGCCTCGCCCACCTGCAGCTCGCCCTCGCCCAGGCGTAGCCCGGCTGCCTGCCCCAGCGTCACACGGCCCATGGGCTGTGGTTCTTCTGTGATGGCACCGGCCGGGCACTGCAAGGCACAACTCCCACAGCCATGGCACAGCTCGGCAAACACCAGCGTCTGCGTCGGCAGCGCCGCGATGGCGTTGAACTGACACACCTCGGCGCAGCGGCCACAATGGGTGCACAGCGCTGCATTTACCACCGGCACCAATCGCTCCACCGCCACCGTCTCGCTGACCTCGGCCCGCACGAATAGCGCAACGTTGGGCGCCTCGACGTCAGCATCGAGCAGCGCGGGCAGCGCGTCGCTGCCAGTGGCCCGCTCAGCCGCCACCAGCGCCAGACTGGTGGCCACCAGCGTCTTGCCCGTGCCGCCTTTGCCACTGGCGATGACCAGCCTCACAGGCCCCTCCCGCGGCCCATACCGCCGCCCATGCCACGGCCACCGCCCATGCCTCCCATCGGGCCGCCCTTGCCGAAATCCTTGGCCACCGACGGGCCCGTGAGCGCCTCGAGCTGGCCGGCCTGCAGCGCGGCCACCACTTCAGCAACGGTGCCGCCGGTGGCTGCGTACACGTCTACGCCGGCCGCGTTCAACACCTGCATGGCGTTGGGGCCCACGTTGCCGCTGATGACCGCCTGCACGCCCTGCTGCACGATGTACTGCGCCGACTGGATGCCCGCGCCGCCCGACGCCCCCAGAGCGGGGTTCGCCAGGCTCGCCACCGCTTGCGTTTCGGTGTCGACCACCACAAAGCAATTGCAGCGCCCAAAGATAGGGCTAACCTGCGCCTCTGCGCCCGGCGCCGTGCTACTTACCGCGATCTTCATCTGTCCTCCTGTGTTCTGTCTTGTGCCGGTGCCGAGCGTTACGCTGCACGCACCAGCCGCGTGCCGCACTTGGGGCATGTGCGCATGGTGCAGGGCTGCGTACGCACATGCTCTTCACGGTGCCCGCACTTGGGGCACACACAATACCCGCCAGGCCCTGCGGCCCAGCCGCCTCCGCGGCCACCGCCTGCGCCCTGGCCCAACCCTGCACCGCCGCCTCTTCCTCTGCCCATCTCTTGCCGCCTCTCTGAACTCGCCCCGTGCGCCCTTGCGCGGGGCCCAACACCTAGTGCAACAGCTCGGTGTGGTCGATGAGCGTGCCGGCCGCATAGGCCAGCGCGGCCGCGTCCACCTCGCCGATGTCTGTAACCACCGGCTTGATCCCAACCTGTTCCATGCTCTGATAGGCCCCATAGCCCATCCCTCGGCACAGCAAGGCCTCACAGTCGTCGATGACGGCGGCCATGCTCACATGCTTGCTATGGCTGTCGGCACCCGTGCCGCTGCGCCCCTGATCATCCACATGCTGCGTGTGCCCAAACTGCGAGTGCCCGATCTTGGGCCGCAGCTCACGCGCCACGATCTGGCCCTCAGCCACCGTCAACACGGCATAGTATTGCGCTCGCCCAAAATGTGCGCTGATAGTCTGGCCGTCATCGGTTACACAGGCGATCTTCATCCGTTACTCTCCTTGCTCTGAGTGGTGCTGTCCTTCGATCCTAATCCTGCTCGGCAGCCTCGGGTGACGCTGCGTGCGTCTCGGCATACACGTCGATAAACCGACGCAACATGCGCTCTGTCTCGCGCAGGTCGTCGATCCACGCCAACAGGTAGGCATCTCCGTCGGGCGTCAGGCGGTAGACACGCCTGGGCGGGCCCGCGCTTTCGACGGCATCGCGCGTCGAGGCCACCATACCCTGCTCTTCCAGGCTGTACAGCACGCGATAGACCACGCTGCCGTCCACGGGATAGTTCTCCAACCCGAGATCGTTCAGCTCGGCGGCAATGCCATAGCCATGGTTGGGCCCACGGTGCAGCAGCAGCAGCACCGCTGGCTCAAGAAAGCGCCGAATGCGCCGCGGCCTGCCACCGCCACGCCCACCGCCACGATGCCGCCCAGGCCCTCGTCCAAACATGCTATACTCCTGCTAGTTGTTCTTGGCTATTTGCTTATTGCAAATAGAGTATAGCATATAGCCTGTCGCCTGTCAAATGTGCGCTTGAGGCCTGGTTGCGTTCGTTGGGCGCACGTTGCACAATAGCGCATCTCTGACGTGAGGAGCCGCCGTGACCACAACCTCGCCCTCATCGGCCGATGTCAGCCGCACCTACCGCGTCACCATGTCGCTCTGGCGGCAGAGTCTGGTGCTGCGCCAGCTCGGCCTGGCCCTGGGCAGCGGTGTGCTGCTGGTGGCCCTGTTGCTGATCGCTCTGGGAGACCCGCTCACCTGGGCCTATGTGGGCAAGGTGCTGGGCATTGCGGGGCTGGTGGCCGCTACGCTGCTGGTGTTGGCCGTCATCGCCATCGGCGTGTTGTATGGCGGCCGCTACGAGATGATCTACCGCCTCGACGATGAGGGCATCGAGGGCCGCCCCGCTGGCGGCACGGCGCGGCGCAACCGCGCTGTCAACCTGTTGCTGCTGCTCTCGGGGCGCCCCACTGCCATGGGGGCGGGGCTCATGGCCGCCTCGCGGCAGGTAGAGCGCGTAGCCTGGCGCCAGGTCGAGCGCTGCGAGCAGGATGCTCGCGGCCACGCTCTATCGCTCTATGCTGGTCGCAAGCGCCTGATGGTGGTCTTTACCGATGCGGCCACCGCACAGGCGCTGGCCGCCGATATATCGGCCTGTATGGCCAGAGCCCAGGCCGGGCGTCAGCGCCCCACCTGAGCTCTGTTCGTTGGCCGTTGGCACGCGCGTCAGGCGTCCTGCAGCGTCACCACGCCCTTGATGTACCGCTTCTCCTGGCCCGCTGCCACGCTGGCCAGCAGCGCGCCCATCTCGTCGAGCGAGACCACGTGTGTCACCAGCGGCCTGGTGTCTATCCGGTCGGCCGCCAGCAGGCGAATGGCCGTGGGGAAGGGATCGCGCAGGCGCGCCGCCGGCGACGAGTTGACCACCGTATAACCCAGCATGTGCCAGGCGTCGCCGCTGATGGTTACATCGCCGTGGATCCAGCCAAAGTTATTGATGCGCCCGCCGCGGCGCACCAGCCGCTGCGTCAGCGCAAAGCCGGCCTGCGAGCCCGAGGCGTCAACCACGGTATCGATCTCGAGCGCCTGCAGCGCAGCGATCTGCGCCTCGGCATCGGCCTGCAGCGGGTTGAGCACCGTGTCGGCGCCAAACTGACTGGCCAGCGCCAGCCGCTCAGGCGAGACATCGGCCGCCACCAGCCGCTCGGCAAACGAGCGCGCCAGACACTGCACCAGCAGCAGCCCCATAAAGCCGCAGCCCACCACCGCCACGCGGTCGCCGATCTTGAGGTCGCAATGATCCACGCCCGTCACCACGCAAGAGAGCGGCTCAACCAGCCAGTAGATGTCCTCCAGCTCTGACTCGGGCATCTTGTAGGCGCTGCTGGCGGGCACGTTGGCCAGCCCCGCAAAGCCGCCGGCCGCCACACGGTCGCCCTCTTGCAGGCCTTTGACGCCCGGCCCCACCTTGACCACCCGGCCGATGCCCTCGTGGCCTGGCGGCGCCGCCCACGTCACCTGATTGCCGCTGCGGTAGGTGTTGATGTCCCACGCGCAGATGCCGCAGGCGCTGCCACGCACCTGCACCTCGCCCGGACCGGGCTCGGGCACATCAACGCTCACCACCTCGAGCCCGCCGCCGGGCAGATACTGGATCGTCCTCGTCTTCATACCGCTCCTAACAAGTTGATATAGAGAGTATGCTTAGTATGACCTAAGCACGACCATACACCACTCGCGCTACCTGATGCGCCTTGATGTACTCCCAGTCGAGCGTCACGCCCAGGCCGGGCCCCGTGGGGGCATACACATTGCCCTGTGCGTCGATGGCGTCCAGCCCATCCTCATAATCGGTATAGGCGGGGCTGAAACTGCCCGGGCTCTTGGGGTTCAACAGCCCCATCTCGTAGTAGTTGGTGTTGCGCAGCGAGGTCATCACATGGCGGATGGCCGGCCCACAGCCGTGCATCTCGATGTCGAGCCCCAGCCCCTCGGCCGCGTGGGCCAGCTTCATCACGCCGGTGATGCCGTCATAGCCGATGTCGCCCCGGATAAAGTCGGTAGCGTCGGCCAACGCAAAGTCGACGTGCGGCTCGAGCGTGCGCACGTGCTCGGTCATCAGCAGTGGCGTGCGGATGATCTGCCGCAGCTTGCGGTGGGCAAACTGCGAGATGCCGCCGTCTTTAAAGGGGTCTTCGAGCCAGTAGAACCCCGCTGCATCACAGGCCCGCCCCACCTGAATGGTGTCGCCAAAGGTGTTCAGCTCGCAGGCCGGGTCGAGCATCAGGTCCATGCGGTCGCCCACGCGTTTGGCCACCGCCTCGATGGTGGCCACCTCGAGCGCCACCTGAGAATCGCCCCAGCCGTGGATCTTGAAGGCCGGGTAGCCCTTGCCCAGGCACAGCTCGGCATAGTCGGCATACGCCTCGGGCGAGCTCAACCCGCCGTTGTGGTCGCCATGGGTGGTGCTGGCATAGCATTTGAGCGGGCGCACATGGCCGCCCAGCAGCTCCCAGATGGGCGCGTCATAGTACTGCCCGGCGATATCCCACAGTGCCACGTCGATCACCGACAGCCCCACCCGCGCGATCTGGCGCAGGGCGCGCTTGACGTCTTGATTGATCTTTTCGCGCTCAAAGGCATTCTGGCCGATGAGATAGTCGGCAAACATCGGCAGCGTGGCCACGTTGGCGCTGCTGCTCAAACAGTGCCCCGTGAGCCCCTGATCGGTGTGCACCAGCACCAGCGTGTTGGTGCGCGTAAGGGTGCTGCCAGGCACGTGCACCAGGTTAAAGCCGTTATAGTCGGTGCCCAGCTCGTGCAGCTTGTAGCTGTACTCGATCACCTCGATGCTCGTAATGGCTGGCCTCGCGCCCATGTCGCCCTCCTCGTGTGCTCATCTCCACGTCTGGCGCCATCATGCACCGCTGCGCGCCAACGCGCAAGCGCGCGTTCGACCTTGACATGCTCTCATACCGCGTTATAATGACCCAAGTATCACTGCGTAGGCCTGCGGTCGCAGGCTCACAGCACAGAGTGACATGGACGAGTATAGTAGTCAGAGCGACGAACAACCGAACCAACGTTACACGATCGTAGGGTCATGCCCGGCGGTCTGATGCCATAGCCCCGTCTCTCGACCTCCGAGAGCGCGTTGTGACGTCAGGTCGCAGCGCGCTCTGCTGTTGTCAGTGGCAGCCATCCAGGCTGCCACACAGCCAGGAGCGCCTCTTGGCGCCCGCAGGAGGTCACCATGGCAGTACACCTCAGCCAACTCATCGGCAAAACCGTGTACGATGAGCGCAATCGTGCGCTCGGTCGTTGCCTCGACGTGCTCGTCGAAGAACGCTCGCACGCCACGCCCATCGTGTGCGCCCTGGCTGTGCGCGCCTCTGGCGCCCAAGAGCTCCTTGTGCCCGCCCAACAGGTGGCCTGGCTCGCGCCCGCCATCATCCTTACCACCGACGCGCCCTCAGAGTACCTGCCACGCGGCAACGAACTGTGGCTGCGCAAGAACGTCCTCGATCGCCAGATCGTCGACCTCGAGGGTCACCAGCTCGTGCGCGTCAACGATATCCAGCTCATCCGCCGCGGCGACGGTCGCTATCTGCTCGGCTCGGTGGCCGTGGGCGGCGCCAGCTTGATGCGCCGCCTCGGCCTCGAAAAGCTCAATGACCTCGGTCAACGCGTCATCGGCTCCAAGGTGCCAGATCGCTACATCCCCTGGACCGAGGTGGCCGCCGTGCAGCCTAACGCACCCATCCGTCTGCGCGTCAGCCGCGAAAAGCTTCAGGCCATCAACGCCGCCGACATCGCCGATATCGTCGAAGAGCTCGACCGACCGTCAGGTGTTGCCCTGCTCGAAATGCTCGATGACGAAGCCGCCGCCGACGCCATCTCTGAGGTCGAAGATGAGCTGCAGCCCGCGCTGCTGGCTGCTCTGCCCGCCGCCCGTGCCGCCGACGTCCTCGAGGCCATGGACCCCGACGACGCCGCCGACCTGCTGGCCGCCCTCGAAGAAGAGGACCGTCAGGACTATATGTCGCTGATGGACACCGAGGAGTCGGCCATTGTCGGCAAGCTGCTGGCCTACCCCGTGGACTCGGCTGGCGGCATCATGACCACTGAATACACCACCGTGCCCGCCGACCTCACCGTGGCCGAGGCCCTCGTGCACCTGCGCACCTCGCCCCAGGCGCGCGAAGATGAGACCATGTACTATCTGCACGTGGTCGATGTGAGCGGCCATCTACAGGGCGTGGCCTCGCTGCGCGACCTGGTTATGGCCGACCCCGATGCGCGCATCAGCGAGATCATGGAGGGCTCGCCCGTGACTGTGGACGTGCTCACCAACCAGCTCGACGTGGCCCAGGTGGTGGCCAAGTATAACCTGCTCGAGGTGCCCGTGGTCGACCAGGAAGGCGTGCTGCACGGCATCGTCACCGTCGACGACGCCATCGACGCCGTCATCCCCACCGCCTGGAAAAAGCGCCTGCCACGCTTCTTTTAGCGTGCAGCGGCTGCACCATCGTTCGACACTGGAGGTCGCCGCATGAAGCTACCAACCCGTTTCTCCAGGGCCGTGCGCCGCGGCGCGCAGCGTGCCATGATCTATGCCAGCATCCTGGGGCCAGGGCTCATCACCGCCAGCGCCGATAACGACGCGCCGGGCATTGCCACCTACTCGATGGCCGGTTCTCGCTTTGGCTACAGCTTTTTGTGGATCATCGTCTGGATCACGCTGGGCGAGGTGGTGGTGCAAGAGATGGCCGCCCGCATGGGCGCCGTCACCGGCAAGGGCCTCACCGACCTCATCCGCGAGCGCTTTGGCCTGCGGCTGACGTTCTTTATCATGCTGGGGCTGGTGCTGGCCAACCTCGGCACCACAGCCGCCCAGTTCGCAGGCGTGGCCGCCAGCGCAGAGCTGTTCGGCGTGAGCCGTTACATCGCCGTGCCGGTGGCGGCGGCCGCCGTCTATCTGCTCGTCACCCGCGGCAGCTATCGCAACGTCGAAAAGGTGCTGCTGGTGCTGTCGATGTTCTCTGTGGCCTACATCGCCTCGGCCATCCTGGTCAAGCCCGACTGGAGCGAGATCGCCCGTCAGGCTCTCGTGCCGCGGCTCCAGTTCAGCACCGACTACCTGCTGGCGGTGCTGGCCACCGTGGGCACCACCATCACGCCCTGGGCGGCGGTGTACATGCAGGCCACCGTGGCCGACAAGGGCGCAGACATTGAGCACTTTGGCCATACACGCCTCGACGTGATCAGTGGCGCCGCTCTGGGCAACGTGGTTTCGGCATTCATCATCATCAGCACCGCCGCCACGCTGTTCGTGCGTGGCATCACGGTCGAATCGGCCGAGCAGGCGGCTGTGGCGCTGGCGCCTGTGGCGGGCCAGTGGGCCGAGATCCTCTTTGGCGTGGGGTTGATCGCCGCCTCGCTACTGGCGGCCTCGGTGCTGCCGCTGGCCACCACCTATGCGGTGTGCGAGGTGATGGGCTGGGCTCGCGGCCTCAACACCCGCCGGGCCGACGCGCCGGCCTTTTACGGCCTGTTTGCGGGGCTCATCGTCATCAGCACGCTGGTGGTGTTGATCCCGGGGCTGCCGCTCTTTCTGTTGATGTGGCTCTCGCAGGTGGCCAACTCGCTGCTGCTGCCCATCGTGCTGGTGGTGATGCTCCTGCTGGCCAACGACCAGCTCATCATGGGCAACTGGCGCAACCGCCGCATCATCAACATCATCACACTTGTGCTCGCCGTGCTGGTCACCGCCGCCTCGCTGGCCCTCTTTTGGGCGGGCTGACGCCGCGGTCTACGTCGCTCAAGCTCAGGCCTCGGCTTGATGCGGGTCGCGCAGGTAGGCCAGCGACACCGCTAACGTGACGAGCACCAGCCCCAGAGACACCAGCCAGGGCAGCCTGGGCCCGCCGCTGTAGATGTAGCCAGCCACCAGCGAGGTTGCCATCAGCGGCAGCGTCACCAAGTAGCCCAGCGCTGGCCCCCCCGTGCCGCCGCTGCTGGCGCCGATCATCACGCCACCCTGGCCGATGGCCGCGATCATGCGCCCGCGAAACTCGCGCGGCACCGTGTCGGCCAACAGCGCGATGGACGTGGGGATGAACAGGGCGTTGGCCACGCCGATCACCAGCCGCACGGCCAGCACGCCGACATAGCCCTGCACCACAATGAACAGCGGCAAGGCCACCGCCAGCATCAGTAGCGAGGCGATCATACAGCGCGAGCGGCCCAGCCGGTCGCCCAGCACGCCTGCCGGCAGCAGCGTCAGGTTGCGCACCACCGTTTCGAGCAGCAGAATCGAGCCCCACTGTGTAGCGCTGAGGCCCATCTCTTCGACGGCATACACTACCCAAAAGGGCCCCACGATGGCATTGACCGCAAACCCCAGGACGGCGATCACCAGCATGGCGCGCACCGAGCCCGACATGGCCCGCACAAGCCGTGGGACGTCATTATACGTGTCGCGCAGCAACCGCGGCAGCATCGTCAGGCGAAAGCCGTCGCCCGTAGCTGGCTGCGTCTCGCGCAGCCAGCGCAGCGCAATCACCCCAGACACGGCGTTGGCCAGCGCCATAAAGCCATACAGGTAGCGCACGCCCGGGTCGACGCCCACACCATCGACCACCAGCCCGGCGACCCATGGCGCCGCCATGGCCGGCAGCATCGAGATGGTGTTCATGATGGCGATGGCCCGGCTACGCTCTTGCGGCAGCGTCGAATCGGCAATCAGCGCCGATGAGGCGGGGAACTGCATCGACCCTACGCCCATCAGCAGCGCTGCCAGCAGCAACCACTGCCACGTGGGTGCAAGGGCATAGATCAGCTCGATAGCCGCCGAAATGAGCATCATGGTGCCCACCAGCTTGACGCGCCCCACATGGTCGGCCAGATAGCCCCCCAGCGGAAAGACCACCAGCCCCAACAGCGGCGCCAAAGAGCCCACCTGACCGATCTGCTCGGGCCTGCCCCCCAGCGCCAGGATGTACAGCGACAGATATGGAAAGGCCATCTGCCGCCCAAAGTTGCCCAGAGTAAAGATGGTGGCAAACACCGCCACGTTGCCGCGCATGTTCCGCTGCACGGCCTGCCAGGTACCCGCCACCACCCGCTTGACGCGATCCATCCGCTCGGCTCCTCAAAAGATGCGGCCAGTATAGGCCAGACGATCGCGAAATGACACATCCCCGGCCGCCGCGACGGTCGGGGATGTGCATCTGGCGCTGCCAGCGCTCAGCTCTCGGCCAGGATGCGGTCCACGATCGGCTGACGGTATTCTTTGCTCAACGTCCGGAAGTAGGCGCTGTATCCCGTCACGCGGATCATCAGGTCGGGGTGCGTCATCGGGTCTTCGTGCGCCTCGATGACATCCTTCTTTGACACCACGTTCATGTTGATGAGCGTGCCGCCTTGCTTGTTGTGCGTCAACACCAGCGACTCGAGCAGCTCGAGCCCGCCATGGCTGCGCACCAGGGTCTCATCAAGCTCGATCTGCAATGGCGTGGTGTTGCCCCAGCCCGATTGCACCGAGGCCACCGCGTTGGCCTTGGCCGTAGCGGCGTTGCCGCTGCCCGGCACAAAACCCGGATCGGGATCGGCGCTGTGCGAGATCGGCTCGCCCGCAACACGCCCGTTGGGCGTGGCCGGCAGGTGCTTACCATAGGTGTTGGTGGCCCCATGCGAAAAGAGGCCCGGCACAGTGCGAAAGCCGTGCGGCGTGGGCGTGTCGGCCACCAGGTGCGTCCACAGGTCGGCAATCCTGACGGCCCACTCATCGGCGCGCGCGTTGCCCGAGCCATAGCGCTTGATGCTATTCATCATATAGCGCACGCGCTCGGCGCCCTCATAGTTGTTGCGCAGATGCCCCACCAGCTCGCCAAAGCTGACGCGTTGCTCGTTGAACACGCGCTGCTCGATGGCCGCAAACGAGTCTGCCGTGGTGGCCAGGCCGATGGCATCCATCGCCAGATCGACGATGTCTACGCCGCCCGCCGAGGCGTCCACGCCCCGCTCGATAGGCCCATGGCAGAACAGGTTCAGCACGATCTCGGGATAGTTGCGCGCCTGTCGTTCCATGTGGATGTCTTTGCCGCGCTTGACGATAGCCACCACCTCAGCCAGGAGGCGACTATAGCGCTCCCACAGCGCCTCCATGCTCGGCTCGGCTTCTTCGGCCGCCACCTCATCGATGGCCAGCAGCATCGGCTTGACCAGGTCGACCCGCGTGACATCCTGCAGGCAATACTCGACGCCCGGCAGCGCCGTCCAGTTGCAGCCCACCTTGGCGCGCATGCGCGCCAGACCGTCGGTGTGCCCCAGCTTGACGAACCCACTGTCGAGCCCGCCCGATAGCGCAAAGCTGACGCCGGTGCCATCTTCGATCATGTACTCGAGCGCTTTGCGCAACAGCGAGCGGTCCATCCCATCCCACACGCGCAGGGCAATGTTCGAGGGGATGTGCAGCGCGTGCATCGCATCGAGGATGCGGAATGACATCGGGCTCGTCAGGTCGTGGCCATCGGCCGCCTGCCCGCCGATCTGCGAATAGTGCGGATCGTTAAAGAACAGGCTGCACAGGTGCCAGACCACCGACTCGTCGGTCTCGATGCCCGCCGCCAGGTCTTGCTCATAGTAGGGGCGCAGCAGCTCGTCGAGCTGGCCCAGCGCGCCGCCCAGCGCCCACATGCGATCGACGCTCTGCGCATAGGCGATAAACTGGCAGGCCTCGCGGAAGGTGCGCGGCGGGTTCTCGATCACCCACTCGCTGGCGTCGGCGATGGCCAGCAGGTTCTCGCGCAGGCCCTCGTCCTCTTCCTCGGCCGCCAGCTCGCGTGCCGCTGTCACATGCTTGGCGATCCACTCCTGGATGCCCAACACCAGCTCCTCGTGCCCGTCGTAGAACGACGTGTCGGTGGGCCGGTTCAGCTCGCGGTAGCGGCGGATCTTGGCCAGAATGCCGCCAAAGCCCAGGTCGAGCCCGATCTGCATGTCGGGCCCAAAGTGGTTCACCGCGCCCACGCCTGGCGAGATGATGTTGTACTTTTCCATCAAGGGCACCAACTCGATCGGGCGGTCTTCGGGCCGCCAGTTGCGAAAGTAGCGCTCCTCAACCGGATCATCGCGCTCCTCGCCTGGCATCGGTTTGCTGTTGGGCAGCATGCGCTCCAGCCGCCAGCCGGCCACCCCAGGGATGCCCTTGTACACCCAGCAGCCCGCCACCGAGCTCATGGGGTGCACGTACACCGGATGCGCGTTCAGCCAGCGCCGAAAGCTGATGCCGATGGCCCTGGGGCCCCACACCCCGCCCGATGGATGGTCCGAGTAGGGCTCGAACTCGATCGGCTCGTCCCACGGAATATAGCCGTGGTCGTCGGTATCAAAGTGCCCAAAGCGCTGCACCTTGATGTCGGTGTGAAGGTTCTTGGTCTCTTTGAGCGCGACGATGCGCTCTGCATAGGTTGGGCTGATCTTGACCTCTTCGCGAACTGTCGCCATGACCGTTGCCGTCCTTTGGTGATGGTGGTGTGCGCCTGTTGCCCACGCGCAACATAACACGCATCTTTGATCATAGGGCCATCTGCCCCAGTGTCAAGCCCCACAGGCTACCAGAGGCCGGGCAGCAGCGCCCTGCGCTCGGGCGGGTAGTTGGCAAACTGCTGACGATACCAGCGATGGTGGGCCCGCGCCCTCGGCGCCAGGTTGGCCGCCGTCCAAACGGCAAACGATAGCCCCGCCAGCGACCAGGTGGCGAGCGCCCAGCCGCACCATTCCACGATCTCCCCCAGATAGTTGGGGCAGCTCACCCACCGAAACAGCCCGCCCTCCGGTATGCCATAGCCGCTGTTCTGGCCGCGTGCTCGTAACGCGCGCAAACGCGCATCGGCCCAGACGTGCGTGGCCAGCCCCGCCACAAACAGCGCTGCGCCCAGGGCAAAGCGACCATCGCTCAGCCAGGTGGCCGGGTACGGCTCGGTCGCGCTGAACAGGTGCCTGCCATTGAGGTAGCCGTTGACACCGTTGAACAGCGCGCCCATCGCCACCACGCTGAGCGGCATCGGACGCCGCGCCGAGCGACGCACTGCCGGGTAGATCAACGCGCGATAGAGGTAGTGACTTTGCCACATGCCCAGCCAGACCCAGTCGATGGGGGCCGCAGGCCGGCCCTTGAGCGCGAACCACAGCGGCAGAGACAGCGTCGCGGGCGCTTCCATCAGCACCCAGCCCCACCCATCGCCAACCACGGCGCCCCAGCCCCGCCGCGCATGCCGACCATAGGGTGCTGTGACCAGCAGCAACACCGCAAACACCATGACGGCCAGAGCGGTCCAGCCCAGCACCAGCCCCTGGAACATGCGCGATGCGCTCATCGCCACTCCTCGTCCCGCGCCGTGCAGAACGGTAGACAGGCGCGCGAGATTGCCCTATATTACCGTTACTGGATGGCCGTGCACACTGTCCCTGGGGGGAGGGGCGCCATGCCGCTGGCCGTCGTCGCTCTGCTGTGCTATCTGCTCGGTTCGCTGCCCTTTGCTCACGCCATCACCCGCCTGGTCACCGGCCAGAGCATCCGCGAGGTCGGCGAGGGCAATGTGGGCGCCCGCAACGTGGCCGTCACCGTTGGGCGCCTGGCCGGCGTGGCCACCGCCCTGCTCGACGCCCTCAAAGGCGCCGCCGCCTGTCTGTTGGCACTCCGCGCCGGCGGCAGCCCCGTAACGCTGCTCGTGGCGGGCCTGGCGGTGATGCTGGGCCACGGCTTTCCCATCTGGCTGCGCTTTCGCGGCGGCATCGGCCTGGGCACGGCGAGCGGGTTCATGGCCGTGCTCTTTCCCATCACGCTGCTGGCCGCAGTGCCCGTCTTTTACCTGCTCTACCGCCTGTGGGCCAACTATGAGTTCATGTTGACGGCCGGCTTTGTCGCCATCTTGCTCGGCTCGCTGGCCGAGCGCGGCAGCCTGCCGCTCACCGGCGTAGCCGTGGCCATGCTGGCGTTGAGCGGCCTCAAACGGCTGCTGGATGATCGCCACCGCCGCACGGTGCAGGCCCGCAGCGGCTGGGTCGAGCCCACGCCCGACTTTGACGCCTGGCTGAACGGTTCGCAGGGGCGCAACCGCAGTGGGCGCGGTCGATGAGGCCCACGTCCCTGCTGGTCGATCTCGCCGCGCGCCGCACACCGCAGCAGGTGGGCGCCAAGGCCCTGGGCCTGCACCGGCTGCGGCGCAGCCGACACGCCACGCCACGTGCCTGGGCCATCCCCTATCAGGCCCATGCACGCCATCGCGCGGCAGACGCCACCCTCAAGCCTGACCTGGTGCGCGCCCTGGCCGCCGTCATCAGGCCCGATCAGCGCTATGCGGTGCGTTCCTCGGCCGACGTCGAAGACCAGCGCGAGCACGCCTACGCCGGCCAGTTCCGCTCGCTGCTCGACGTGGCGGGCCTCGATGCGCTGCTGGCGGCCATCGAGGCGGTGTGGGCCTCGGCCGATGCGCCCGCAGTGCAGGCCTATGCGCAGCGTCAGTGCCTGGCAGCTGCGTCGGTGCGTATGGCCGTCATCGTTCAAGAGATGATTCCGCCGCAGCTCTCGGGCGTGGCCTTTAGCTGCAACCCCCTCACCGGCCTCGACGAGATCATCATCGAGGCCGTGCCGGGCTCGGGCGAACGGTTGCTGCAAGAGGGCGTCACCCCTGAACGCTGGGTCTTCAAGTGGGGCGCCTGGATTGAGCAGCCGGCCATGCCCGCCATGCCGGCCGCACTGGCCGAGCAGGTGGCCCGCACCACGCAACATATCTCGCAGATCGCTGGCCACCCTGTCGATCTCGAGTGGGTCTTTGACGGACACTCGCTCTGGTGGGTGCAGCTCCGCGAGATCACCGGCCTCACCGGCCTCGATGTCTACTCGAACCGCATTTCGAGCGAGTTCTTGCCGGGGCTCATCAAACCGCTGGTCTGGTCGGTCAATGTGCCGCTGGTCAATGGCGCCTGGCTGCGCCTGCTCACCGAGCTGCTGGGCCCCAACGACCTCACCGTGGAGCGGCTGGCGCGCTCGTTCTACTATCGCGCCTACTTTAACATGGGCCCCTTTGGCGATATCTTTGCGCGCCTTGGCATGCCCCGCGAAGGCCTCGAGCTGCTCATGGGCAGTGCCCATGGCGGCGACGAGCAGCCCACGCTGCGTCCTGGCCCGCGGGCACTGCTGGCCCTGCCGCGCCTGCTGGCTTTTGCCCTGGCCAAAATGCGCTATCCTGCGCAGGTGGCGCGCGACCTGGCCGCCTCAACCGCCGACCGCAGCCTGACGCCCAACGAACGTCTGCGCCTCTCAGAGCAGGCCCTGCTGGCCCGCTACGATGCCCTCTACCCGCGGACGCAGCGGCTGGCTTACCACAGCATCCTGGTGGCGCTGCTCGAGCGCGCGCTGGTGCGCCTGCTCGACCGCGCCCTGCGGCGCTGTGGGCTCGACTCTGCACAGCTCGACCTGACGGCGGGACTGCCAGAGGTGGCCGCGCTCAACCCCGCGGCCCGGCTCGACGGTCTGCACGCCCTCTATCGGGCGTTGCCAGAGCGTGTACAGGCGCAGGTGGCCGCCGCGCGCTATGACGAGCTGGCCACCATCTCGGGCGCGGCCCCCCTGAGCACCGCTCTGCAGGCCCTGCTGGGCGACCTGGGCCACCTCAGCGACAGCGGCAATGACTTTTCGGCCGTGCCCTGGCGAGATGACCCCGACCTGGCCCTGCAGATGGTGTGCTCGCACCAGCCGCGCGCTGCGGCCACCGTGCCCTGGCGTGCGCTGCCGCTATCGCGCTGGCAACGCTGGCGACTGGGCGGGTGCTATCGCCTGGCACGGCGCTTTCGCAGCCTGCGAGAGCAGGTCAGTTCGCGCTACACCTACGCCTATGGGCTTTTTCGCGAGCTGTTTCTGGCGCTGGGCCGCCGTCTGACAGCCCGAGGCGCGCTCGACGCCCCCGACGATGTCTTTTACCTGGCCCTCGACGAGCTCCGTGCCCTGGTGGCACAGCCCGACCTCTCGCTGACCGAGCAGGCCGAGTCGCGCCGCCGTGAGATGGCCACCCTGCGCGAGCTGACGCCGCCGCCCCTCATCTTTGGCGACGAGCCGCCCCCGCTGGTGCAGTCGCCCGGCGACCGCCTGCGCGGCGTGCCCACCTCTCGCGGGCGTCACACCGGCCCCGTGCGTCAGGCGCAAGGCTTGGCCGACCTGCCCCGCATTGGCCCTGGCGATGTGCTGGTGGTGCCCTACTCTGACGTGAGCTGGACGCCCCTGTTCGCGCGTGCCGGCGCCATAGTGGCCGCCTCGGGCGGCCTGCTCTCGCACAGCTCTATCGTGGCACGCGAGTACGGCCTGCCGGCCGTGGTCTCTGCGCCCGGCGTGTTGGCGCTGCCCGAGGGCGCCCTGGTGACCGTGGATGGCTACACTGGTGAGATCGTGTTGCACAAACAGGGTGAGGAGAGGTAACCATGGACATGCTCTTGAGCTGGCTGGCGCTGGTGCTGCTCTCGTTTGCGAGCGGGTTGCTGCTGGTGTGGTATCTCACCACACACCCGCTGCGCATGGGCCTAACGATGCTGCTTTTCTGCGCAGCCACATTTGGCGCCGCCGCCATCCTGGGGCCCGGCGCACAGGCACTGGCCCCAGGCCTGCCGTGGGTACGCTGGCTGGGCGTAGTCGTCGCTCTGCTCGCCTTTGCGGCCGGCTATCTCGCCATGGCGCGCCTGGTGTTGGGCCGCGACGACCCTCGCCCTCTGCCCGCCCTCACGCGCGCCGCAGACGACCCCGGCGCAGGCCATGCGGCCGTCGTCTACTTTACCCACGGCGAGCCCGAGTTGTACGACCCCATCGGCTGGATCAACCAGTTCCGCGAGTTTGACGAGCAGGGCATCGCCTTTGTGCCGCTGGTGGCGAGGCCCATCTTTATCAAGCGCCTGCGCGACCACTATCTCATGGTGGGCCGCAGCAACCATCGCGCCATCCACCAGCAGATGCTGGCCGCCGTCCAGCGCGCCTATCGTGAGCGCGGCGACGCCAGCACGCGCTTTTACCTCTCATTCCTCGACGACAACCCGCGCCCCGATGCAGCCCTCATCCAGGCCCTCAACGAGGGCGCCAGCCGCGTGGTGGTGGCCGAGGTGTTCCTCACCATGTCGAACCACACCGCCGAGGGCGAGCATCAGATCCGCTCAGTGCCAGTGCCCCACGCCGTGCCGCTCGCCTACACCGGCCCCCTGTGGGATTCAGCCCTCTTGCGCAGCATGTTCGTGGCGCGCGCCAACGCCTACCGCGGCGACGTGCCCCGCGATCAGACCGCCATCTTGCTGGTGGGCCACGGCCAGCCCGACGACTGGGACCGTGAATGGCCCACCGAGACCGAGCAAGAGATCGCCTTTCGAGAGCAGGTGCTCGAGCTCTTTGTGGCCGATGGCTACCGGCGCGAGCTGCTGGGCATCGCCTGGATGGAATTCAAGCAGCCCCGCCCCGCGGCGCTGATCGAGCGCTTTGTGGCGGCCGGCGCGCGGCATGTGCTCTACTTCTCAGCGGCCATCAGCGCCGATTCGCTGCACTCGCAGTACGACGTGCCCGCCCTCGTGGCCAGGGCCAGGGTGCCCGCCGACGTGCGCCTGCTCAACCTGGGCGCCTGGAACGACGACCCGCGCGTCATCGCCGCCATCGTCGAGCGCATCGACGGCGCCCTGGCCGCCCTGCCCACCCAGGGCCAGGCCACACCAGCGGCGCCGTCTGCGGTGATGCGCAACTAGAACGTGGTGGTCAGGTCGATGGCCTGGCCCGTCTCTGACGAGCGATAGCCCGCCTCGATGATCTCGATCACGTGGCGGGCGTGCTCGGCCGTCACCACCGGCTGCTTGTCGTTGCGGATGCAGTCGACCAGGTGCATGATATCAGAGTAGACGTGGTGCTCGGGCAGCGTCAGGTGCACGCCCTGCAGATAGGGCATCTCGTCATGGGCGCGGCGCGGCCCCGTCTCGAACTTTGACCCCGGCAGCCCATAGAGCCCCGGCTCGCGGCCACCATGTACGGTGATGCCGCCCTCGCCCAGGTCTAGCGAGCCCTGCGAGCCGGCGAATTGCATCACATGCTCGCGGCGGATGTTGTAGGTGAACGCCCCATAGACGTTGGCATACACCGCATCCCCAAAGTCGAGCACCAGGTGGGTGTTGTCGTCCATGTCGGCCTGCACCACCTCGCCCTTGAAGCGGCGCTCGGTGACGCCGATGCCAGAAAAGCCGGTCACCCGCTTCACAGGCCCCAGAATGCCCGTCACCGTGTGCAGACGGTAGACCACGCCGTCGTACATCGGCCCGCCGCCCGGCTTTTGATAGTACCAGAGCGGGTTGACGTTGCTGATGACATCGTCGGGCTGGCGAAAGGCCTCGTACTCGTGCAACATGCCGCCGCCGAACAGCGCGTAATAGATCTTGCCGATGATGCGCTGCTCCATCAGCAGGTCGCGTGCATCCTGGAACAGGCGGCACTGCATCTCGCCCGGAGAGGCCACCAGCTTGACGCCCTTTTGCCTGGCCGCCGCGATGATGTCGTCGGCCTCGGCCCTGGTGGTAGTCATCGTCTTGTTAAAGTGCACGTGTTTGCCCGCGGCAATCGCCTTCATGCCCTGCCCATAGTGCAGGCCGATGGGCGTGGCCAGCACCACCATGTCCAGGTCGCCCTCGGCCAGCATCTGGTCATAGTCTTCAAACCAGAGCGGCAGGCCGTACTTGGCCGCCGTGGCCTTGGCGCGCCCCGGCACAATGTCCATCACCGCGCGGAACTCGATCTGGTCGGTGATGTCGGGCTGTGCCAGGTGAGGAATCAACCCGCGCTGCGCCACACTGCCGCACCCTGCCAGGCCAATGCGTACTCGCTCTGCCATTGCTGCACCTCCTGTGGTGAGTCGTCTGGCCTCAGCATAGGCGGCGGCGCACGGGGCGTCAACGTCGTAGGCGCGGTGGCTTGCGCTCGGCGTGCGCCTGGGCCTATACTCGCCCAACGAACAGTTGGAGAGTGCCATGCTGCCTATCGATGAGACCGCCGCGTACGTGTCACAACGCCTAGAGACGCCCCGCGTGCTGGCCCTGCGCCGCCGCGTGCGCGACGCCATGACACTGCCCGCCCAACAGGCCGCCCTGCCCGAGAGCCTGCCCGTCGAGCAGATGGACGCTCCGCTGCAGGTGCGCAAGGCCCGCGCCCTGGCCCTCAAGCTGGCCCACATGCCCGTCGAACTCTGGCGCGATCAGCTCCTGGCCGGCTCGATGACCCTCGAAGAGCCCCGTCTGCACTATGAATATGGCTTTCCAGACTATGCCACGCCCGCCGAGCGCCAGGCCGCTGCCGCCCAGGGCGTGTCCATCCGCTCTGTCTTTGGCCACATCGTGCCAGACTATCCGCGGTTACTGCGCCTGGGCCTGCCCGGCATCCTCGCCGAAGCCCGCGCCCAGCAACCCCTCGCCGCCGATGACGAGGAGCGCGCCTTTCTCGCGGCCGTCGAGATCGCACTGCAGGCCGTGAGCGACTATGCCCTGCGCCTGGCCGACCATTGCGGCAGCGAGGTGCTGGCCTGCTACGACTGCGGTGGCGGCGACCCGCTGCGCGCCGACGAACTGCGCCAGATGGCCGACAACCTGCGCGCCATCGCCAGCGGCCCCCCGCAGACCTTTTGGCAGGCGCTGCAGGCCATCTGGCTGCTGCACATGATCTTTCACGCCACCATGAACGGCAACGCCCTGGGTCGCCTAGACCAGTACGCCTGGCCCCTGCTCGAGGACGACCTGGCCGCGGGTCGCCTCGGTCTCGAGCAGGCCGCCGAGCTGGTCGACTGTTTTTGCCTAAAGTTCAACGAGCGCGCTCAGACCACCGACGACCTGCGCGCCGATGCCCGCTCGGCCGACCAAGACCGCCCTGCCAGCACGGTGCGCCACCGTGCCTCGTCGCAGCTCGGCACAGCGCGCGACCAGGTCGATGCCACCAACCACTGGCTGCAGAACATCGTTGTGGGCGGTCTCACGCCAGACGGCGCCGATGGCACCAACCCGCTCACCTTTTTGCTGCTCGATAGCTATCGCCGCCACGAGATGACCAACCCGCTGCTGGCCCTGCGCCTGCACAGCGGCACGCCCGAGCCCCTGTTGCGCTATGCCTGCGACGTGCTGCGCGGCGGGGGCGGCATGCCCGCACTGTTCAACGACGAACAGCTCGTGCCCGCCATCGAGCGGCTGGGCATCCCCCTGGAGTACGCGCGCGACTATACCAACGACGGCTGCTGGGAGACCATCATCCCCGGCCGCACCGACTTTCGCTTTCAGCGCATCAGCCTGGCCCTCTGCCTCGAGTGGGCGCTCAACCGTGGCGTCTCGCGCATTACCGGCGCGCACGACGGGCTCGACCTGGGCGACGCCGCCGGCTGGGCCACCTTTGAGCAGGTGTGGCAGGCCTTTGAGGCCCAGCTCGACCACCTCGTGGAGCGCGTGGCCAGCGGCGTCCTCGCCAGCCTCAACGACCGCGCCTGCATCGCGCCGGTGCCGCTGCTCAGCGCCCTGATGGATGGCCCCATCGCTGCCCGCCGCGACCTGACCGCGGGCGGGGCGCGCTTTCGCACCTATGGCATGCTGGCCGAGAGCGTGGCGCACACCATCGACTCGCTCATCGCCATCCAGCAGGTCATCTTCGAGAGCGGCCTGGCCACCATGGCCGATCTCGTGGCCGCCCTCGACGCGGACTATGCCGGCTACGAGTGGCTGCGCGCCATGCTGCTGGCCGCGCCTGCCTATGGCAACGACGACCCCGTAGCCGATGCCATGGGCCGCCGTGTCGTCGACGCCTTTACCGCCGCCGTGCAGCGCCATGCCAGCAGCCACGAGCGCGAGATCCTCTTTGCGCCCGGCGTGGGCACCTTTTCGTGGTACATCGGCATCGGCGAGGGCCTGGGCGCCACCCCCGACGGCCGCCTGGCGCGCGAGCCCGTCTCGGCCAACTTTTCGCCCGCCCTCGGGCGCGATCTGCACGGCCTGCCCGGCGCCATCCTCAGCTATGCCACCATGCACCAGCACAACCTGCCCGCCGGCGGCCCGCTCGACCTGCGCCTCAACCGCTCTCTGGTGCCCGGCGATGAGGGCCTCGACCGCATGGCCGGCCTGCTGCGCGCCTTTGTCGAGACCGGCGGCAATATGATGACTCTCACCGTGGTCGACACCGCCGAGCTGCGCGCCGCCCAGCGCGAGCCCGACAACTATCGCTCGCTGCGCGTGCGCATGGGCGGCTGGTGCGCCTACTTTACCATGCTCAGCCGCCAGCAACAGGAGCACCACATCCGCCGCCAGGAGGGCCGCTGATGAGCGACGCTCTGGCCCTCACCGGCACCCTGTTCGACCTCGACACCTTTGCCGTGCACGACGGCCCCGGCATCCGCATGACGGTCTATCTCAAGGGCTGCCCGCTGCGCTGCGCCTGGTGCCACAGCCCCGAATCGCAGCGCGCCGCCCCCGAGCTGGCCTACACAGCCGACAACTGCGTCTACTGCGGGGCCTGCGCGGCCGCCTGCGCTCAGGGCGTGCACAGCGTGTCTCATGGCAGCCACACCCTGGCCCGCGAGGCCTGCCTGGCCTGCGGCGCCTGCGTGGCGGCCTGCACGCACCGTGCGCTCAGCCTCAAGGGCTATACGGCCACCGCCGGCGAGATCATCGCGCGCGCCGACCGCATGCGTCCCTTTTTCAGCGCCTCGGGCGGCGGCATCACCCTCACCGGCGGCGAGGTGACGCTGCAGCCCGCCTTTAGCCAGGCCGTGCTGGCCGGCTGCCACCAACGGGGCCTGCACACCGCCATCGAGACCTGCGGCGCCTGCTCGTGGGCGGTGCTCGAAAGCCTGCTGCCGCACACCGACCTGGTGCTCTATGACCTCAAGCTGATCGACGACGACGCTCACCGCCGCTGGACGGGCGCGTCCAACCGCCAGATCCTCGCCAACGCCCGGCGCCTCGGCGCCCTGGCGGGCGGCCCCGCGGTGCAGGTGCGCGTGCCGCTCATCCCCGGCATCACCGACACCGACGCCAACCTGGATGCGATCCTGGCCTTGATGTCCTCGGCCGGCCTGACCGATCTGGCGCTCTTGCCCTACAACCCGTCGGCCGCCGCCAAGTACGACTGGTTGGGCCGCGCCTATGCCCTCGAGGCCGAGCCACAGACGCCCGAACAGCTTGCCGCCTGGGCTCTGCGCGCCGCGGCCACCGGCATCCACGCCACCATCGATTGACGCTCAGAAGGAGCCACACCATGCCCAAACGACTCGTCTGCACCGCCCCCGGCCAGCTCGCCTGGCAAGACGTCGAGCTGCCGTCGCTTGGCCCTACCCAGGTGCGCATCTGCGCCGAGCACGCCGCCGCCAAACACGGTACCGAAATGGCCTTTTACAAGGGCTATGCTGTGGGCCGTGGCCGCTACAATACCGACCTGCAACTCTTTGAGCCGGTGGCCGAACCCGCCGAACTCTACCCCTTTGCCGTGGGCAACATGATCGTGGGCACCGTCGAGGCCGTCGGTGCGTCCGTCTCGCGCCTGGCCGTGGGCGACCGCGTCTGCGTCTACTCTGGCTTTGCCGACGCGGTGGTGCGCGACGAGCGCCAGTGCTGGCCCCTGTCTGCCGACATGCCCTGGCAAACGGCCGTCTGCCTCGACCCGGCCGAGTTCGCCCTGGGCGCCGTGCGCGATGGGCACATCCGCCTGGGCGACAATGTGGGCCTCTTTGGCCTGGGCGCCATCGGCCTGGTGGTGCTACAGCTGGTCAGGCTGGCCGGCGCCCGCCAGATCATCGCCTTTGACCCGCTGCCCTCGCGCCGCGAGCTGGCCCTCGAGCTGGGCGCCACCACTGCGCTAGACCCCACCGCCTGCGACGCCGGCCTCGAACTCAAAAAGGCCACCGGCGGCCGCGGCGTAGACGTCGTCATCGAATACTCGGGCGCCCTGTCTGCCCTGCAGGCGGCGCTGCGCGGCGTGGCCTATGGCGGCAACATCGTCATGGGCGCCTTTCCGCCCGCCTATGGCGCCGGCCTTGACCTGGGCGGCGAGGCCCACCATAACGTGCCCAACCTCATCTTTACCCGCGCCTGCAGCGTGCCCAACCGCGACCACCCCCGCTGGGACGAGCCGCGCCTGTTCGACACCTGCTGGGCGCTGCTGACGGCGGGCAAGCTCACCGGCGTGCCCATCGTACAGCCCATCGTGCCCTTTGCCACGCTCGCCGACGAGTACCCCAAGATCGTCAGCTCGCCGCAGACCCACATCAAGCTCGGCGCCAGCCTGTAGCGCCGCGCCAGGAGGCCACCATGAAGATCAGCCGCATCGAGAGCATCCTGCTCAAGAACGCGCCCGGCCGCATCTTTGAAGATGCCCAGCACCCCTTTGGCACCGGCACCGAAGAGCTCTACCTGCGCGTGCACACCGATGAGGGCGTCACCGGCCATGCCAGCATCGGCTTTGGCGTGGGGCTACACGGCGCCCGCGCCGTACGCGAGATCATCGACCGCCAATGCGCGCCGCTGCTGCTGGGCCAAGACCCCTTTCAGCCCCGCGCCTGCCGCGAGCGCCTGGCCGCCGAGCTCGAGTACGCCGGCATCGAGGGTTTGGCCCACTTTGCCATGACCGGCCTCGACACCGCCCTGTGGGACATCATGGCGCGCGCCCTGGGCGTGCCCGGCTGGCGGCTGCTGGGCGCCTGCCGCGACCGCCTGCCCACCTATGCCATGGTCGGCTGGTACTATCCCGAGGACGACGAGCTGCACCTCGACGGCTACCAGCGCGCCATCGAGGCCGCCCTGGCTGACGGCTACGCGGGCGTCAAGATCAAGGTGGGCCGTGGCTCGCTTGACGAAGACGTGCGCCGCATCGAGCTGGCCCAGGCGCTCGTGGGCGAGGGGCCCGTCATGGTCGACGCCAACCAGGTGCTCTCGCGCAACGAGGCGCTGCGCCGCGGCCTGGTCTATGAAGAGCTGGGCGTCGCGTGGTTCGAAGAACCGCTGCGCCCCCACGACAAGCCCGGCTATGCCTGGCTGTGCCAGCAGCTCGCACTGCCCGTTGCCGCCGGCGAGAACGAGTATGGCAAATACCACGTCTACGAGTTGCTGACCGCGGGCGGCTGCGACATCTTGCAGCCCGACCGCCGCCGCACCGCCGGCCCCAGCGAGTGGATGGAGATCGCCGGCCTGGCCGCCGCCATGCACGTGCCCATCGCCAGCCACGGCGGAGACCTGGCCACCGTGCACTTGCTGATGGCCACGCCCACCGCCATCTGGTGCGAGACCGGCGGCGTGCCCAAAGGCCCCGGCGCCACCGTCGAGCGGACGCGCATCGAGAACGGCTGGGTCTATGCCCCCGAGGCGCCCGGCTTTGGCCTCGAGCTGCGCGAAGAGAGCATCGCCCGGCGCGCCATCTAGCAGCCGCTAGATAGCGGCCGCTTGATAGCGACGGCTATCTAGCGGCAATGCCAGAGGCGCCGGTTGCCCGGCGCCTCTGGTGTGCGCGACTACCGAGCCAACGCAGCGGTTACTTGAGCTTGAAATCGGCCGAAATCTTGCTGCCGTCGTCGGTCGTCATGGTAACGATCCAGCAACTGTTGGCGATGCGCGGCGTCTGCCAGTTCTGGATGAACTGCCCGCCAGTGGCGTCATAGCGCAGCACGGTGCCGCCCGTTGAGACCACGTCGATCGGGTCTTCGGGCAGCGCACTCATGTCGGCGCAAGAGACGCGCAGCACCTTAAAGCTGGCCACCACGCTCACGTCGGTCAGCTCGGTAGAGCCGGCATAGACGTTGAACTTGAGCGGCACCGTCGAGCCGCCCTTGACGGTGTTCAGCTTGCCCATCTCCACCGGCCGGTAAAAGCCGTTCAGCGTCCAGGCCAACACCGTATAGGTGCGGGTCTCGACCTTTTTGTTGCCGGCGTTGTCGTAGGCGGTGGCGCTCATCACATGGGTGCCCACGCCCGTTCCATAGCCGGTCACCACGCAGCTCGCGGCGCCCGACAGGCTGTCGTCGGCGGTGCAGGTGGGCTCGGCGGGCACAAAGCCAAAGTAGTAGCTGCCGCCGCCCACCGGCCCGTTGTTCCAGGTGATGGTCGGCGCCGTCAGGTCCACATCCACGTCGGTCACGCCGTCGCTGGCCGAGTTGCCCGCGTTGTCATAGGCCGTGCCCGAGTGGCTCTGGTTCTCGCCCTCGCCAAAGGTGTAGGCGACGGGGCAACTGGCGATGCCCGCGGTGGCGTCACCGCAGGTGTAGGTCACCGTCGGCGCGCCGCTGTCGATGTTGTACCAGCCACTCGCCGGCACGTCGGGCGTCAACGCCGCCGAGATCGTCGGCGCCGTGGCGTCATATTTGAACGCGGCCGAGGTGCCATTGCCCACATTGCCGGCCTCATCTATGCACGACCCGCTCACCGTCAGCGCGATGCCGTCGGGGCCGCTGTAGGTCTGGTCGGCCGTGCAGCTGGCAATGCCAGCGGTGGCATCCACGCCCGTCGTCTCAAAGTCCACCGGCGCGTTGTACCAGCCGTTGTGGTCGGGCCCGCGCTTGGCCGTCACCGTCACCACGGGTGCCGTGGCGTCGTACTTGAACGCGGCCGAGGTGCCATTGCCCACGTTGCCCGCGTTGTCGGTGCACGATCCGCTCACCGTCAGCCCGGTGCCGTCGGGGCCACTGTAGGTCTGGTCGAGGCTGCAGTTGGCATCGTCCACGCCCGAGGCAGCATCGCTGGCCGCCGTGTCGAACACCACCGCGGCATTGTACCAGCCGTTGTGGTCGGGCCCGCGCTCTGGCGTCACCGTCACCACCGGCGCCGTCGCGTCATAGTTGAACGCGGCCGAGATGCCATTGCCCACGTTGCCGGCGTTATCTGTGCACGACCCGCTCACCGTCAGCCCACTGCCGTCGGGGCCACTGTAGGTCTGGTCGAGGCTGCAGTTGGCATCGTCCACGCCCGAGGCAGCATCGCTGGCCGCCGTGTCGAACACCACCGCGGCATTGTACCAGCCGTTGTGGTCGGGCCCGCGCTCTGGCGTCACCGTCACCACGGGGCCGGTCAGGTCCACGTCCACGTCGGTCACGCCGTCGCTGGCCGAGTTGCCCGCGTTGTCATAGACCGTGGCCGAGTGGCTCTGGTCGGCCCCATCGCCAAAGGTGTAGGGGCTGGGGCAGCTGACGACGCCCGAGGTGGCATCGCTGCAGGTGAAGGACACCGTCGGCGCCCCGGTGCTGCCGTTGAACCAGCCACTGGCCGCCGGCGACTTGTCCAGCGACGCCGAGATCGTCGGCGCCGTGGCGTCGCGCTTGATCGTCACCGTCGTCACCGACGCAGTGCCGCCCGCGCTGGTGGCCGAGCAGGTGTAGGTGACGCCCGTCGTATCAGTGTTGACGGTGACGTCATCGCACCCGCTCGTCGAGGTGATGGTCGAGTCGGGATCACTGACCGTCCACTCTACCAGCACATCGCTCACATACCAGCCGTTCTCGCCGTCGGGCGCGGCCGGCGTCAGCTCGTAGCTGATCACAGGCGCCGTGGTGTCAGCGGGTGCAGCGACATTGAGCGTAAACTGGGCGGGCGCCGTGTTGAACGTGCCGCCACTCTTTCCGCCCGACAGAGAGAACCCGGTGATGTCGTAGCTACCCGCAGTGCTCGACGAAAAAGTCGTAGACAGGGTAGTGCCACAGCTTGTGAAGGTGAGCGTCGACGGGCTAACAGACACACCTGTCGGCGGTGTAATGGTCAACACTGCTGGCGCCGCACCAGTTGCGTTGCAGCCATTGACCGGGTCGTTCGGATCTTGCGGTTGCACATAGAAGCCAACGCTCACAGAGCCGCCCGAGGCAATCGTGACCGATTCCTTTGCGGGGTCGATGGTAGTGTCGAGGTCATTCACCACCACGTCGGCCCACACTCCCCATGGGACCGCCAGCGCCAACACCAGCGCCAGCGATACCACACGCCACCAGAATCCACGCATGCGCATACCATACCCTCCCACAGTCCCAAACAGAGGAGCGCCCCCCGCGCTACTCTCCTGAGCCTATCATAGTGTGCCGATATTCGGCCGTCAACCTACATTTACGCACAGTCTTCGTTTCCACCCTACCACTTGGCAGCGCGCACACCATGCGCTAGCATGAGCGCACAGCTGAACGACAAGGAGTGCCCATGAACCCGAGCACCATCCACGAGCCCGCCCGCGAAACGCCCATCATCGCCAACGTCGACGTGCTGGTGGTGGGCAGCGGCCCTGCAGGCATCGCCGCGGCCCTGGCCGCCGCCCGCGAGGGCGCCAGCACCATGCTCATCGAGCGCTATGGCTACCTGGGCGGCATGATCACCGGCGCCTATGTGGTGGCCATCCTCGGCGTGGGCGACGGCAACCAGCCCGTGGCCCGCGGCATCACCGCCGAGATCCGCGAGCGCCTGATGCCGCTGGGCGGCATCAAGCCCATGCACGCCGGCACCGAAGAGGAATACGACGAGTTCGGCCCCTCGGGCGACTATATCGTCGACGCCGAGCTCTTCAAGTGGCAGGCCGCCGAGATGCTCGTGGAAGCGGGCGTGCGCCTGCGCCTGCACACTCTGGCCTGCGACCCCCTCATGGATGGCAACCGCGTCATTGGCCTGGCTGTTGAGAGCAAGTCGGGCCGCGAGGCCATCCTGGCCAGCGTGGTCATCGACTGCTCGGCCGACGCCGACCTGGCCTACCGCGCCGGCGCGCCCTGCGATAACGCCACCCACGAGGTGACCCTGGGCATGCGGCTCGAGGCCGTCGACCGCGAGCGCGTCGAGGCCTACCGCCAGGCCAACCCCGCGGCCTACGACGCCGCCCTGTCGGCCGCGCGACAGCTCAACGGCGGCGTGCTGCCTGGCGGCTCGCGGCGCCTGCGCGATATCGACATCGCCGATGCCGAAGCCCTCACCCGTGCCGAGGTCGAGGCCCGCCACGGCGCCTTTACGGCGCTGCAGCTCTTGCGCCAGCGCGTGCCTGGCTATGAGCAGGCACGCATCGCCGCCACCTTTCCACAGCTCGGCGTGCGCCAGGGCCGGCGCATCCGCGGCGAGATCGTCGTCACCGACGAAGACCTGCGCAACAACCGCCGCTACGACGATGGCATCGCACGGCTGGGCGTCTACTTTCCAGACTGGGGGCCCACCTACCGCATCCGCGGCCTGGCCTACGACCTGCCCTATCGCTGCCTGGTGCCGCAGGGCGTCGATGGCCTGCTGGTGGCCGGGCGCTGCGTCTCGAGCGACTATGTGGCCTGCAACACGCTGCGGCTGATCGTGCCCTGTTTCTGCACGGGCCAGGCCGCAGGCGCCGCTGCAGGCATCGCCGTCGAGCTGGGCTGCGCCCCGCGTGCCGTGCCCGCCGACACCCTGCGGCAGGCACTGGCCCGCCAGGGGGTCAACCTGGGCTAAAGCGTCACTTTCGATCAAAAAGAGCGCCAAAACCTATTGCCTGGCGCTTTTTTTTGTGCTATTCTGTCTATGAACGCACAGGAGCGTTCAGTTCCAAAGCCCAATGGCGTGCAATGGAGGTCTGTAGTGCTCACTGCACAGCGACGACAGCTCATCATGAAGGCGCTGCAAGAAGACGAGGCCGTACAGGTGGCCGCCCTCGCCGAGCGCTTTGGCGTGAGCGAGGTAACCATTCGGCGCGACCTGTCGGCGCTCGATGGCCAGGGAGGGCTGCGGCGCATCCGCGGCGGCGCCCTGCTCACGCCACCCAACCTGCACGAGCCCACCCTGCTCGAGCGCGAGGTGGTCAACCGCGACGCCAAGCAGCGCATCGGCCAGGCCGCCGCCGAGCTGGTAGAGGACGGCGACACCATCATCGTCGCTGGCGGCACCACCACCGCCGAGCTCGCCAAACGCCTCACCCGCCACAGCGACCTGCTGGTCATCACCCCCACCATCAACGTTGCGGCGCTGCTATCCGGCTCGATGGGCGTCACCGTGCTGATCACGGGCGGCATCCTCGTAGGGCCCGAGCAGACCCTGGCCGGCCACATCAGCGAGCAGGCCCTGCGCACCCTGCACGCCGACAAACTGTTCATCAGCGTCAACGCCCTCGACATCGAGCACGGGCTCACCAGCGCCCACCCGAGCGAGATCGGCGTCGACATGGCCATGCTACGCGCCGCCAACAGGCGCATCGTGCTGGCCGATCACACCAAACTGGGCCGAGCGGCCACCTGCACCTTTGGCGCGGTGACCGAGATCCACACCCTGATCACCGATAGCGATGCCCCGTCGCGCCTGCTCGATGACCTGCGCGAGCTGGGCATCGAGGTGATCGTCGTATGAGCGCCCGCGGGCACTCGACGCATGCCAGACCATCATCAGAAAGGAACCCCCATGCCCGCTAAACGCATCGTCCTCATCGGTGCCGGCAGTATGACCTTTACCCGCGGCCTGTTGATGGACCTCGTCCTCGCGCCGCACCTCAAAGGCAGCACCGTCGCCCTCGTCGACGTCAACGCCGAAAAGCTCGACCTTGCCGCGCGCCTGGCGCGCCAGATGATCGCGCAAGAGCGCGCCGACCTCACCGTCGAGGCCAGCACCAACCGCCGCGACATGCTCCCTGGCGCCGACTATGTCATCACCACCATCTCGGTGGGCGGCCACCCCGCCTGGGAAAAGGACCTCAAGATCCCGCTCAAATACGGCATCACCCAGACGGTGGGAGACTCGGTGGGCCCTGGCGGCCTCTCGCGCGCCCTGCGCCACGTGCCGGTCATCGTGGGCGTGGCCGAGGACATGGAGACGCTCTGCCCCGACGCCATCCTCTTCAATTACACCAACCCCATGACGGTTATCTGCCGCTCGGTGGCCCGCGAGACCGACACGCCCGTGGTGGGCCTGTGCCACGGTGTGCCCAATACCGTCACCTACCTGGCTGAGTACATGGGCGTGCCCCGCGACGAGCTCGAGGTGCGCGCTGCTGGCATCAACCACATGGTCTGGCTTACCACCCTGCTGCGTAACGGCGTCGACGCCTATCCCGCCCTGTGGGAGCTCCTCCGTGCCAAGGGCCCGGCCGACCGCCCCGCCAGCTTTGAGCTGATGGAACTCTACGGCCGCTTCCCTGGCCCAGGCCACGAGCACATCATGGAGTTCTTCCCCTGGTTCGTCACCGAGCGCACCGGCTACGGCGCCGCCTACGGCGAGGGGCTCTTTCCCATCGACCAGCAGAACCGTGGCCGCGTTGACCGCACCGAACGCCTGCAAGCCGAGGCCGACGGCCGCGTGCCCATCCCCGTGCGCCGCTCGGGCGAGGACGTCATGGAGATCATCACCGCGCTCATCACCAACCAGCCCAAGGTGGTGGCCGTCAACGTGCCCAACTATGGCGCCGTGCCCGACCTGCAAGACGAGGCCGTGATCGAGGTGTCAAGCCTCATCGACGGCAACGGCATCCAACCGCTGCGCAACCTCGACCTGCCGGTGGGCGCCGTCGACGTGCTGCGCGCCCGTCTCGATCAGCAAGAGCTCACCTCGCTGGCCGCCGTCAATGGCGACCGTGCCCTGGCCCTGCAGGCCCTGCTGGCCGAACACGGCGTGGCCTCGGTGGCCGATGCCCGCGCCATGCTCGACGAGCTGTTGACCGCCCAGGCCGACCACCTGCCCACTTTTGCCTGAGCGAGGCGCCAGATGACCAAAGCAGACGTCGTCGTTGGCGTTGACGTGGGCGGCACCAAGATCGCCGTGGGCGCCGTCACCCGCGCCGGTGAGATCTTGCGCTCTGAGCGTTATCCCATGGATCGCTCGACGCAACACACCTCGCTGGCCAGCATCCAGGCCGCCCTCGACGGCTTTATGGCCGAGTGGTCGGCCCCCGCACCGTTGGCGTTGGGCTTTGGCGTCGTCGGGCGCACCGACCCGGCCGCCGGCGTCTGGGTGCGGGCCATGAACATCCCCATCTCAGCGCCGGTCGACATGACGGCGCGCTTTGGCGCCCGCTACGGCCTGCGCGCCGCCGTCGACAACGACGTGCACGCAGCGACGCTGGCCGAGCTCTACTGGGGCGCGGGCCGCAACGCCGACGATTTCGTCTATCTCAACGTGGGCACCGGCACGGCTGCTGGGCTCGTCACCAACGGGCGCCTGGTGCGCGGCGCGGGTAACCACGCCGGCGAGTTCGGCCACAGCTTTACCGGCATCGCGCCAGACGTGGCCTGCCCCTGTGGGCGCCGTGGCTGCCTCGAGCCGGTGGCCTCGGGTGGCGGGCTCATCGAGCGCGCCCGCGAGCTGCTGCCCGCCTATCCGCGCTCTCCGCTGGCGGCGGCTGATGCCGCTGCTCAACTCAACGCCCACACCATCTTTGTGCACGCCGATGCCGGCGACCCGCTGGCGGTGCGCCTGGCCAACGATATGGTCAGCGCCCTCGGCATCGCCCTGGCCAACCTGGTCAATCTGCTGGATCCGCAGACGATCGTGGTGGGGGGCGGCGTGTGGGCTGATGGCTGGCTGCTGCCCCGCGTATGGCACATCGTCCAGACCACCGCCCTGGCCGGCGCCCTTTCCGATCTGCAGGGCATGGTGCCCTCGAGCCTCAACCCCGACCACGTCGGCCTGCTGGGCGCGGCCACCCTGGCGTGGGACCTCGTCAATGAAAGGCAGTGATATGAGCGAATATCCGATTCTCAACAACATCATGGACCTGACCAAACCCGAGACCTGGCAGGTGTCGCTAGACCTTGGTGATGAGACCATCGCCCGCTGGCTGGCCAAGGTCGATCTGGAGCGCATCCGCCGCGTCTACTTTATCGGCGCAGGCACCTCGTGCTACGCTGGCGAGGTGGGCAAGCGCATCTGGGAGCGGCTTGCGGGCATCCCCTGCGAGGGCTGCTACGCCTTTGACCTGGCCGCCTATGGCGAGCCCGCCGTGCTCAACAGCGAGGCGCTGGTCGTCGGCATCTCAACCACCGGCGGCACCGGCACCGTGGTCGACGCCATGCGTAACGCCGAGGCCAACGGCGCCCAAACCCTGGCCATCACTGCCTACCCCAGAGCCTCGGTGGCGCAGGCCGCGCAGGGTGTGGTGCTCACCGGTGGCGACACCGACCTCACCCCCGTCAAGAGCAAGTCGTACATCCAGTCGCTCGTCAGCCTCTACCTGCTGGGCATCGCGCTGGGCAAGGCCCGTGGCCGCCTCACCGCCGCCGACGAAGCCTACTGGCGCGGCCAGATCGACCAGGCGGCCCTGGCCGTCAGGCATTTCCTCGAGGTCCAGCTCGGCGAGATCGACGCCCTGGTGCAGGCCTATGCCAGCACACAGATGGTGTTCATCCTCTCCAGCGGCCCCAACATCGGCACCATGCACGAGGGCGCCCTCAAGGTCATCGAGATGGCCAAGATGTACAGCGAGTCGTGCGAGCTCGAGGACTTTTTGCACGGGCGCTACCGCGAGGTCGATCAGGTCACGCCCATGTTCTTCCTGGCGCCCGAGGGCCGCTCGAGCGCTCACGTGCTCGATGTGCTCACCAGCAACGCCTACGTCAAAGCGCCCTCGGTGGTGTTCACCGACAATGTCACCGCGCCCATCAAAGAGATGGCCGCACAGACGGTGCAGCTGCCCAGCCTCGACGAGCTGGCCACACCGCTGCTCTATGCCACGCCGCTGCACTACTTTGGGCATCAGATGGCCATCGCCCGCGGGTGGGATCCCCTCTCGCGCCGCTATGACGACATCGTGCCCGCCCGCGTCAAGTACGGCAACCTCGAGGCGGGGCTGATCCGCTAGCCGACGCCTCAAGCCCGCCGGCCGTCCGTTTGACCGCGACGGCCGGCGGTGGCATACTGGCGGGCGTTGAGGGGAATGAAGCACTCCCCTGGGCGGGCACTGCTCACTCGCAGGCCCGTTCGAACCGCCCAAGCTGATGGCTTCTACGATCACTCGTAGGGGCCATCGTTTTGTTTTGGGAGCCCCACAAGGAGGGTTCTGTGATCCTGAGCGTCGCTCTCATCATCGTACTCGGCATCGTTGCCGATCGGCTCTTTCGCCTCATCAAGGCGCCCGGTCTGCTGGGAATGATCCTGGTGGGCGTGTTGCTGGGCCCCTATGGCCTCGATCTGCTCGATGGCGCCGTCCTCGCCGCCTCAGCCGATCTCCGATTGATGGCCCTCATCGTGATCTTGCTGCGCGCCGGCCTGGGCCTCGAGCGCCGCGCGTTGCAGCGCGTTGGCAGTGTGGCCATCAAAATGAGCGCTCTGCCCTGTTTGATCGAGGGCAGCGTTGTCACTCTGAGCGCGCACCTTATCCTGAGCCTCCCCTGGCTCGAGGCGGCGATGCTGG
>ENA-UOXR01000205-UOXR01000205.1-bioreactor-metagenome-genome-assembly--contig:-NODE-205-length-75995-cov-7.543139_pt1 | contig 75995 bp, 71 predicted proteins | sample MGYA00238164_ERZ764825 | MGnify/ENA primary metagenome ERZ764825 (study PRJEB28920, sample SAMN05720171) | bioreactor metagenome | isolation source: Anaerobic biogas reactor | place: USA:Washington... | reverse complement strand
GCGGCCCTGGGCATCGACAACGCGGGCGTTCATCAGAACAGGGTGGCCTGGTCGCCGGGCCGCTCGGCAAAGGGCAGGCCCAGGTGCTCGTGGGCGCGACGGGTGGCCATGCGGCCGCGCGGGGTGCGTTCGACGAACCCGAGCTGGATCAGATAGGGCTCGTACACGTCCATGATCGTATCCGCATCTTCGTTGAGGGCGGCCGAGATGGTGTCGAGGCCCACGGGGCCGCCATCGAACTTGCTGATGATCGTCTCGAGCACCCGGCGGTCAGAGCTGTCGAGCCCCAGGGCGTCTACCTCGAGCATATCCAGTGCCTGATGAGCCGTTGGCCCGTCGATCACGCCCGATCCGCGCACCTCGGCAAAGTCGCGCACACGCCGCAGCAGGCGGTTGGCCACGCGCGGCGTGCCGCGGGCGCGGCTGGCGATCTCGTGCACACCGTCTGGATCGATGGGCACCCCCAGGATGGCTGCAGAGCGCGTGACGATGGCCGTCATGGCTTCGAGACTGTAAAAGTCGAGCCGATGCACCACGCCAAAGCGATCGCGCAGGGGCGAGGTCAACAGCGCGATGCGCGTGGTGGCCCCGATGAGGGTAAAGTGTGGCAGGTTGAGCCGAATGCTACGCGCGCCCGGGCCTTTGCCGATGACGATGTCGAGGCAATAGTCCTCCATGGCGGGGTAGAGCACCTCTTCGACATGGCGGCTCAGGCGGTGGATCTCGTCGATAAAGAGCACGTCGCCCTGGCGCAGGTTGGTGAGGATGGCCGCCAGGTCGCCCGGTCGCTCGATCACTGGGCCAGAGGTGGTCTTGACGTTGACGCCCATCTCGGCGGCGATGACGTAGGCGAGCGTGGTTTTGCCCAGGCCCGGCGGGCCATAGAGCAGGGTATGATCCAGCGCCTCGCCACGCCCGCTGGCAGCCTCGAGCGCGACGCGCAGGTTGTCAACCACACGCTCCTGGCCAATATACTCGGCGAGACGCGAGGGGCGCAGGCTGCGCTCGGCTGGGGCATCCTCGGGGTCGATCTTGGGTGAGATGACGCGTTCAGTCACGGCAACGCCTTTCTGGGTGGATCAGCGTGGTCAGCATTATACCACACCCTGCCCCCTGTGACCCGAACAGCAAAAAGCGCCCGCATCCATCGATGCGGGCGCATATGTTGTTCAAGCGCGGCTACTTGCCGATGAGCTGGCCTACCAGCTTGGCAGCAGCAGCGGCGTCACGGCCATAGCCGTCAGCGCCGATCTCATCGGCGTATTTCTGCGTGACAGGCGCGCCACCGATCATGATCTTGACCTTGCCGTGCATGCCAGATTCTTTGAGGGCCTCGACGGTGGCCCGCATGCTGGGCATGGTGGTCGTCAACAGGGCCGACATACCGATGACGTCGGCACCCTTTTCGATGGCCGTTTGCACGTACTTTTCGGGCGAAACATCGACGCCGAGGTCGATCACCTCATAGCCGGCGCCTTCAACCATGATGGCCACCAGGTTCTTGCCGATATCGTGCAAGTCACCCTTGACAGTGCCCACTACCACCTTGCCCTTGGGCTCGACGCCCTCGGCCACCAGCTCGGGCTTGAGGATGTCAAGGCCGGCCTGCATGGCGCGCGCGGCGATCAATAGCTCGGGCACGTAATACTCGTTGATCTCGAACAGGCGGCCAACCTCGGCCATAGCCGGGATCATCGCCTCGTTGAGAACCTCGCCCGCCGGTGTCTTGGCCTCGAGCGCTGCCTTGGTGGCCGCTACCACGGCCTCACGATCGCCATCCAGGATGCCCTGATAGATGGTTTCTTTGTGACCCATTCCGACTCCTCCTCTTGACGACGAGCTGTCGATCCAGTTGCTCCAGATGGCCCAGATTCTACCAATGACCCAACGAATGTGCAAGCCACGTGAGTAACGCGCAGGTGGTGGCGGCGCCGGCGGCCGTGGCCACCAGGTCGATGGCCTCGCCGGTGAGCCAGGGCCACCCTCTGACGGGCTCGTTGGGCAGCCCGTTGGCATCGGTCTCGTACTCGCTCGGCTCCTGACGACGCGGGTCATAGTACACCCGCTGCGCCGTAGCTGCCAGCAGGCTGTCGAGTAGCGCACCGGCCATGCCGCCCGCCAGCGCCGCCACGGGCAGCCAGGCCCAGGCTCCGCCCATCGGCATGTCTTGCAGCCAGGCGGCCAGCGATTGCGTGGCCAGCCCGGTGAGGCCGATGAACCAGGCCGCGCCGATGGCGGCCAGTGTGCCTAACGCCGAAATGGCCCCGGGCGTCCCCGCCATGGCCGGCCTACGGGTGGTGATCAGCCGAGGGCGCTGGGTGCTCAACAGGCCGAACTGCGTGGCCAGCACGTCGGCGGCCGATGCGGCGATGGCCCCAGTGAAAGCCGCATAGCCCAGCGGTGAGTAATGGCGCTGAAAGACGATGGCCAACAGAGCGGCCCAGCCGAGCCTGGCGGTGGCGTCGATCCAGGTGATGGGCTGCGCGCGACGGATGGTCTCAGCCAGAGCGGCCTTGTCGTTGCGACGATAGCGCCCTGCTGTCACCAGGCAGACCACCAGCGCCAGTACCACGCCACCCCAGGGCCAGCCGCCAAAGCCAGAAATCAGCCCCGCCAACACCGCCAGCGTCAACGCGCCGCCCACGGTGGCCACGCGGCCCGCTAACGGCAGCAAGCCCGCCAACAAGGCGGTGCCCAGGCTCAGCAACAGCGTCGTCAGTATTGGAGGCATCAATAGACCAACCCCGCCAGCGCCACCCACAACAGCGCCACGATGCCCACCGAGCCACCGTTGAGCAGCAGGGCAATCAGGCGCTGACGGCGGTGCAGTAGCAGCGCCAGCAGGCCGTTGATGGCCGTCACCAGGGTGCCGATGGCGGGCACCACCAGCAGATACTGCTTCAGGTCGACGCGGTCGGCCAGGCCGTCGGCGCCATAGTGCAATGGCAAACGCGTGGGCAGTTGGTCATAGCGCAGCGCCAGCAGGCCGTAGAGGGCGATCCCCAGCACCACAGCCGCCAGCGCCAACGCCCAAAAGAGGCCGTCGCGCCACACCGGCCAGGCCCCTGGCCCATGCCACTCGAGGGCTGGCTCGGGCGCATGCAGGGGGCCTATCTGGCGGCGCGTCTCGAGGGCGCGGATGAACTGGGCTGGGTTGCGCGGTGAGATGGCCACCGAGAGGTCGGCCTCGGTGATCTCACCATCGGGTGGCTGCTGGCAAACGAGGATGAGATGGCGCTCTAGCGGAGCCGTGCTGTAGACGCGCACGCGGCCCACATTGCGCAGATGCAGGTGTCCGTGCCCAAAGCCAGGCCAGGCGATGCCGTGGAACTGGGCCCCGGCAGCCACCTCGGCGCCGGCCACATGACGCTCGATCAAGCGCAGTGGCACCGTGCGCTCGAGCCAGCCAGAACGAATCACCAGCTTGCCACGGTCGAGCCGATATGTGAGCGTGACGAGTTCATAGAAATAGTGCGCCCACAGGGCCAGCGCCGGCAAGGTCATCACAAAGAGCACAGCGGTAAGGTATTGGCCTAGCCCTGGGCCCTGCCGCAGCACATTGGCCAACACCAGCCCCTGGATGCTGACGATCGTCACCAAAATGACCAGGCCAGCGATGATGCCGGCGCGTCGGTCGGGCCGAAACTCCATGGGTAGCTACCCTCTGACGAGTTGACGCTCCCCATTATAGCGCCAGGGGCGGCCCACGCCAACGCGACGCATCTGGCGGCGTAAGCACTCCCTGGGACGAATATCGGGCCGCGTCTTCGTAAAGTGCCTCACAGCCGGCTTTTGGGGCCGTGATTTAGAGTAAAAAGAGCAGCAGCAGCAGCAGCTATAAGAAGAGCTAGCTGGCTGCTTCTATCTTTGGGGTGCGTCAAGAGCCCGTCGCGAGGCTACAACTTCGGATTACGCCTTGACGGCACCTGCCTCGCTTTCTAGAATTGCTCTGTCTTGCTAGGTGTTCGTCATCGACCGCGAGCTCACCGCCAAGAGGTACGCAGATGGACGCAAGTCGGCTCCACCGCAAGGTCGTCAACGCCTGGTGCATGTATGACTGGGCCAACTCGGCGTTCGCCACCACCATTATGGCAGCGCTACTGCCGCCCTACTTTTCGACGGTTGCTGCGGCTGGCTTGCCCGCTGGCCGCGCCACATCGATCTGGGGCTATGGCGTCTCTCTTGCGATGATCGTGGCGGCCGTGCTGGGGCCGGTTCTGGGCGCCATCGCCGACTATACCGGCGCAAAGAAGCGCTTTCTGCTCGGCTTTTTGGTGCCGGCCATCGTGTTTACGGCGCTGCTAGTGTTCATCGGCCAGGGCGACTGGCTGTGGGCGGTGATCCTCTACATCCTGGCGAGCATCGGCAACTCGGGCGCCAACGTCTTCTACGACTCGTTGCTGCCGCACGTGGCCCATGATGATGAGATCGATCAGGTGTCAACGCGTGGTTTTGCCATGGGCTACCTGGGTGGCGGCCTGCTACTGGCCGTCAACCTGCTCTGGTATCTGATGCCAGAGACCTTTGGTTTTCGCGACAGTGGCGCGGCCGTGCGGGCCTCGTTCTTGAGCGTAGCGGTGTGGTGGGCGCTTTTCTCGGTGCCGCTGTTTCGCCATGTGCCCGAGCCGCCTGCGGCCACGCAGGTGCGCACGGCGCCGGTGCGCGAGGCCTTTCAACGGCTGGCACAGACGTTTCGCGAGATCAAGCGCTATCGGCAGCTGTTCGTCTTTTTGATCGCTTTTTGGGTGTATGCCGATGGCATCGGCACCATCATCAAGATGGCCACCATCTATGGCGCCGAGATCGGCATCGGCACGGGAGACCTTGCCGGTGCCCTGTTGCTGACGCAGATCGTGGGCATCCCCCTGACGCTGCTCTTTGGGCGACTGGCCAGGAGGCTGGGCACCAAACGCTCTATCTATTTGGCGCTGATGGTGTACACTGTCATTACCATCGCCGGCTATTTCATGAGCAAGGCCTGGCACTTTTGGGTGTTGGCAGGCATGGTTGGCACGGTGCAGGGTGGCAGTCAGGCTCTCAGTCGTTCTCTATTCGGCGCCATGTGCCCCAAGAGCCGCTCGGCCGAGTTCTTTGGCTTTTACGACATCTCGAGCAAGTTCGCCGGCATCGCCGGGCCGCTGCTGTTTGCGGTGGCAGGGGCGCTGGGCGGCGGCGGGCGCGTGGGCATCGTCTCTCTGATCGTCTTTTTTGTGCTTGGGGCGCTGCTCTTGAGCCGGGTGGATGAGCAAGAGGGTATCGCGGTCGCGGCCGCGGAGAACGCGGCCGCAGAGAACGCGGCCGCTGAACGAACGGCTGTGGGCGTCGGCGTCTAGCCTCGCGAGGCAACTGGACAAGAGCCCGCGCTCAGGCGCGGGCTCTTTGGTTTCAGGCGTCGGGGCGGATGCGCAGCTCTGAATAGCTGTCGAAAAAGTACGCGGCGGCATGCGGCACCAGCGCCTGCACGCGCCAACCGGCGTTGATCGGCTCGTCAAGGGGGAGCGCCACGCCGAAAAAGCGCCCTCCGGCCTCGACGTTGACGAGCTGGTGCCGCTGGGCAAAGTCGGGCTCGGCGTTGATCACCTCGGCGGGGATGGCGATGGTGTCGGCAGCGATCGGCTCCTCGGCAGCGACCAGGCGCGCGTCGGCACTGCGAAAGGCGATGGTGATCTCTTGCTGTGGCTCGACGCGCGCGGCCACCTCTGCGGGTAAGGGCACTGTGCCCATAGGCCCTGTGATGGCGCCTTTGCCGTTGGCCACCCACCCGGGCAAGATGTTCATGGGCGGCAACCCCAGAAAGCCGGCCACAAAGCTGCTGTTGGGGTCGCTCACGATCTCTTGATAGGTGCCGATTTGCTCGATGCGTCCATCACGCATCACGGCGATGCGATCTCCGAGAGTGATGGCCTCGGTCTGATCGTGGGTGACGTAGATGGCTGTGATGTGAAAGCGGTTCAGCAGCCGCTTGATCTCGATGCGGGTGGCGGTGCGCAGTTTGGCGTCAAGGTTCGACAGGGGCTCGTCGAAAAGGAACAGGCTCGGATCGCGCACAATGCAGCGCCCGATGGCCACGCGCTGCTGCTGTCCGCCCGAGAGTGTGCCCGGCTTGCGCGCCAGCAACTGGTCAAAGCCGATGCCCATAATCTCGGAGGTGATGCGAATGCGCTCCATCATCTCCTCATCGGGGCGGCGGCGAACCCTGAAGAAAAAGCCCAGGTTGCCCTCGCTCTTCATGTGTGGATAGAGGGCATAGTTCTGAAACACCATGCCGATGCCGCGGTCGCGCGGTTTGACGTCAGCCATGTCTTGCCCGTCATACAGCACGCGGCCGCTATCGGGCGGCTCGAGGCCGGCCACGACGCGCAGCAGCGTGCTTTTGCCGCAGCCCGAGGGCCCCACGATGGCCAGCGTTTCGCCGTCATGGATGATGAGAGAGAGGTCGTCCAGCGCCTTGACGGGGCCAGCGCCCCGCGAGCTGGCCGTCTCTTGTGCGGCGACGCGCTCTACAAACGCCTGGTCTTTGAAGTCCCCCATCGAACGGCGCACACCTGGCTCGCCAAAGGGCAGTTTGATGCCCAGGCTGGTGAACACCTTGGAGACGCTCTCGAGTCGTATCTCTGCCATAGAGACCTCCCTGGGCTGGCTCAGCCGCCGAGACGGTTGACGGGATGGGCCGGCGGCTCGCCGCGCGCCACGCGCACCACGTCGAGCGCCACGAGCGCCATGTCGCGCAGCGACTCTTCGGTGGCGGTGGCGGCGTGCGGCGTAAAGACGATGTTGTCGAGTTTGAGCAGTGGGTTGTCTGCGGGCGTGGGTTCTTGCGCAAAGACGTCGATGCCCGCACCGGCGATCTGTCGATTGTGCAGGGCTGCATAGAGCGCCTGCTCATCCACCACCTCGCCGCGCGCAGCGTTGATGAAAAAGGCATCGCGGCGCATCAGCCCGAACTCGTGCGCGCTCATCAGGTGCCGCGTCTCGGGCAGCAGCGGCACGTGAATGGTTACATAGTCACTGTTGGCCAACAGCTCGTCGAGAGGCGTCTGGCGGGCGCCCAGCTCGATCTCGAGCTCGGGCGCGCGGCGCACATCGCAATAGAGCACCTGCATGCCAAACGCCAGACGGCAGATCTGTGCCACGCGCCGCCCGATGTTGCCAAAGCCGATGATGCCCACAGTCCGGCCGCGCAGCTCGCGGCCCGAAGCACGGTAGCGCACCGTGAAATCGCCCTGGCGCAACTGCTCGTGCATGTACACGATCTGCTTTGAGAGGGCCAGCATCAGCCCCAGCGTGTGCTCGGCCACGGCCTCGATGACCGCCAGCGGCGTGTTGACCACCTGCACGCCAAACTCGGTGGCCGCGGCCAGGTCGATGTTGTCGACGCCCACGCCATGCCGCCCCACCACCTTGAGCCGCGGCGTCTGCGCCAGCAGGCTACGGGTGATGCGCCCCTTGGTGCGGATCACCAGGCCGTCGATCTCGGCCAGTTCGCGCGCCAGGGTGGCCTCATCAGCGCCGGTGGCCATCCTCACGCTGCCAGCCTCTTGCAGCACACGCAGGCCGGCCTCATGGATGGGCTCGATCAGCATAAAGTTGAGCATGGCGCCTCCTAGAGCTTGCCCATCTGCTTGAGGATGGCGATCAACCGCTCGCGTGCTGCCCCTGTGAGCGAACGGATGGGTGCGCGGCAGGGGCCTGCCGGCAAGCCCAGCAGCTCCATGGCGTCTTTGACTACTACGGGGAACGACCCCAGTGCAAAGGCCTGGCGCAGCGGCTCGAGCTGCCGTTGTCGCTCGAGCGCCAGGGGCAGGTCGCCCGCCTGATAGGCCTCGTAGATGCCCACCACAAGCTCGGGGGCCACGTTGGCCGTGGCCGCCACGGCGCCGGCGCAGCCATAGGTCAGGCCGGCATAGATGAGCGTATCGCGCCCCATGAAGGTGACAAAGCCTGGGGGGCAGAGGGCGATGTAGCGCATGGTGTTCGAGAGGTCGCCGCTCGAATCTTTGATGCCGCCAAAGTTGGGCGCCTGCTGGTTGATGCGCGCTACCGTCTCGGGCGTGAGGGTGACGCCGGTGCGGTCGGGGTTGCTATAGCCCAACACGGGGATCGATACACTGTCGGCGATGCGGCAAAAGTGCTCTACCAACTCATCTTGCGATGGCTTGATAAAGTAGGGCGTGATGACCGAGACGGCATCGGCGCCGGCGCGCTCGGCGTATCGGGTCAGCTCGATGCTCTCGCGCGTGGTCACCGCGCCGGTCGAGGGCATCACAAAGGCGCGGCCGTTGTTCTGCTCGATGACCACGTCCATGGTGCGCTTTTTCTCGTCCTTGTCGAGGGCGAAAAGCTCGCCCTGGCTGCCCGACGGAAAGAGCCCGTGCACCCCTGCAGCCACGAGATAGTCGACGATCTGCCGCAGGGCGGCCTCGTTGACCGTCTCGTCGCGGTTGAAGGGAGTTACCAGCGGCACCACAATGCCCTTGATCTCGCGCATAAAAGGCTCCTTGTCGGTGGGTTGGGGGCATTCTACCACCCTAATAGACAGGGTGGCAATGTGATCAGACGGCGGCCTTTTGACACTGCCCGCCACGCAGGCATAATCACTGGTGCGCAACTGCGCAGGGAGGCAAATCATGCGACTACCCGAACTACGTCAGGCCGTGTGCCAGGGCAATCTGTTGTTGCCCGCCTCTGGCCTGGTCACCTGGACCAGCGGCAACGTCTCTGGGCGCGATCCTGAGACGGGCCTGGTGGTCATCAAGCCCAGCGGCGTGCGTTACGAGGCGCTGACACCCGAAAAGATGGTGGTGCTCGATCTCGACGGCCAGGTGATCGAGGGCGACCTGCGTCCCTCGGTCGATGCCCCCACGCATCTCTATGTCTATCGCCACCGCCCCGATGTGATGGGCGTGGTGCACACCCATTCGACCTTTGCCACTGCCTTTGCCGCAGTGGGCCGGCCCATCCCTGTCTATCTCACCGCCATTGCCGACGAGTTCGGCGGGCCGATCCCCGTGGGAGCCTATGCACAAATCGGCGAAGAGCAGATCGGCGAGGAGATCGTGCGCTCGATCGGCGCTAGCTGCGCAATTCTGATGCAAAACCATGGCGTGTTCACCGTGGGCGCCTCGGTGATGGCCGCCGTCAAGGCGGCAGTGATGACCGAGGACGTGGCGCGCACGGTTTACTATGCACTGCAGCTCGGGCAGCCTATCGAAATTCCACCTGACGAGGTGGTGCGTGGGCACGAGCGCTATCTCACCCAGTATGGCCAAAAGTGAGGCATGATATGGCGATCTGCGAGGCGCAACCCCGCAGTACGGCGCAGGTGCGTTTGAGCGATGGACGAGTGTTTGAGGGGCCGGTGGGCACGCCGCTGGCCGACTTTATGGCGATGGCCTTTGAGCGTCGGGCCCAGTATCCGGTGGTGGCGGCGCTGGTGGGTGGCGAGCTCGAGGAGCTGAGCTACCGCGTTGTCTGCGATGTGGATGTGACGCCCGTCGACACCCGTAGCACCGATGGTCTGCGGATCTACCAACGGTCGTTGCTGTTCGTGATGATCGTGGCCATGCACGAGCTGTTCTCCAATGTGCGCGTGCGGGTCGATCATTCGGTGACGCTGGGTGGGTTCTACTGCCAGTTGCTGGCAGGGGCACGCCTCACGCCCGAGGAGCTTTCGGCCGTGTCTGAGCGCATGCGCGCCATCATCGCTGCCGAGGAGCCGATCGAGCGGCTGACGCTTTCGACGGCCGAGGCCAGACGGCTCTTTGCCAGCCAGGGATATGACGACAAGGTGCGCCTGCTCGACTATCGCGAGGACGAGCACCTGAGCGTCTACCGGCTGCGCGGCCATGTGGACTATTTCTACGGCTATATGCTGCCGAGCGCCGGCCTGCTCAACGGGTTCGAGCTGCAGGACTATCCCCCTGGCATGATCTTACGTCTTACCAATGACCTGCACCAGCTGCCGCTGCACTCGCACCGCGAGTATCCCAAGCTGATGGGCGTCTTTCGCGAGTATGGCGAGTGGCTGGGCATTTTGGGGGTCGAGGATGTGGGCTCGCTCAACGAGGCCGTGCTGGCCGACGACCTGCGCCGCGAGATCCTGGTGTCAGAGGCGCTGCACGAAAAGCGGCTGGCCGAGGTGGCCGATGAGATCACCAGCCGGCCCGAGGCGCGCATTGTGCTCGTGGCCGGGCCTTCGTCATCGGGCAAGACTACCTTCTCCAAGCGTCTGGCGGTGCAGTTGATGGTCAATGGCGCGCGGCCCTTTGCCGTGGCGTTGGACGACTATTTCGTCGACCGCGAGCTCACGCCGCGCGACGAGCACGGTGAGTATGACTTTGAGAGCCTAGAGGCCATCGACCGCGGGCTCTTTGTCGAACAGCTCATGGCACTGATGGCCGGCCGAGAGGTGACGCTACGCCAGTACGACTTTGGCACCGGCAAGAATGTGCCTGGCCGCACAGTGCAGCTGCCGCCCAACGCGATCATCATCGTCGAGGGCATCCATGGTCTCAACCCCAGGCTCGCCGAGGGTCTGCCGCCCGAGCGCGTCTTTCGCATCTATGCCTCGGCGCTGACGCAGCTCAACCTGGATCATCACAACCGCATCGCTACCACCGACACGCGCCTCTTGCGCCGCATGGTTCGCGATGCTCAGTATCGCAACTATCCGGCACAGATGACCATCGCGCGCTGGCCCAGCGTGCGGCGCGGCGAAGAGCGCTACATCTTTCCCTATCAAGAGCACGCCGATGTGATGTTCAACACCGCTTTGGTGTACGAGCTCTCGGTGCTCAGACCCTATGCCGAGCCGTTGCTGCGCACCGTGCCGCATGGCACCATGGAGTGGGTTGAGGCACGACGGCTGCTCTCGTTCTTACGGTGGCTCCGCTCGTGCGATGCCAGCCTGGTGCCGCACAACTCTCTGTTGCGCGAGTTCATCGGTGGCTCGAGCCTGCGCGACCTGTCGCTCTGACGCCGCTGTGCGGATAAACGCGAGGACGGAGCCGTGGCTCCGTCCTCGCGTCAACGTCTTGTCCTGTTACCAGCGATAGTCTACTGTGTAGGTGACCACCGCCTCGCCATCGGCTGGCACGGCCAGCACAAACTCGATGGTCTGCGCATCGAGCTGGGCAAAGGGCTCGGATGCATCGCGCACGGTAGCATCGAGTGCACGGTAGAGGTTCTCGACCACGTGCACCTGGATATCCTCGGCCTTGTGGTTACGCACCGTCACCTGGATGGTCTCTGATGCCTCGCGCTTGTCCACCTGGCGGAATTCGGTCTGCACGCGCTCGCCCACCACATCAAAGGCACTGCCCAGCACCAGCGACATCTTTTCGTCGCGGGCTGTGTGCTTGATGCTGTCTTCACCCACCAGCTCAGCGCCGCCGTCCACATCGGCCTTGTAGACGCGCACGCGGCCCTGCGGCAGGGGTATGCCCAGGCCGCTGGGCTCGTCGTTTACCAGGCGCAGCTGCACCTGGGCATTCATCGTGCCAGCGTTGGGGTTGGCCGGATCGCTATAGGGCGTGCCCCACCAGCGGAAACTGCCGCCAGGCAAAACAAAGACCTTCTCTACGGCCACCTCGGGTGCAGCGACGAACTCGATCTGCTTGGTCTGCTGGTCTTTGAGCGTCACCGGGCGCTGCACCTCGTAGAGGTGATACTCAAAGAACGAGCGCTCTTGCACCCGCGGCGCAGCGGCCGCGCGGGCCATGTCCATCTCGTAGCGCTTGAGCTCTTCTTCGACGGCCACATTGAGATCGCCCGCCACCAGCTTGAGCCTGGCGTCGTCGTAGGTAGCGCCGGAACGATTATCGACCGTCACCCAGCCGGTGAGCCCCATGGCGCTATCATCGACTGTCAGCACAGCCACATAGTCGGCCTGCCAGGTGATGTCGCTCGTCAGGTAGGTCACGCGCACATCCTGTGTGCCGGCCTCGGCCGCCTGCAACAGCCACACCAGGGTGGGCCGGGTGATCAACCCCTCGGGCAGGGCAGGCAAGTCGTACTCGCGCACCTTGTCGGTGCGCACGATCTTGATGCCATCGGCCGTGGCCAGGATCAGATCCTCGGCCGCCGAGAGCAGCGTACCCATGTAGACGTCGCCCTGCTCGGTGGTGACGGCGATCTCGCGGTCGATGTACTTGAGCAGCAGTTTGCTGCTGCCTACGATGTCGTACTCATAGTTCTGCTCGAGCACCAGGGTGTCGTCAGGGGCCGTCAGCGACTGAAAGTGCACGCTGGTGGGGTCGATGGCGGCGGCCACGTCGCCAAAGCGCACCTCGTTGACACCCTCTGCCAGCTCCAGGGTGCGGATCTCTTTGATCAGCCCCAGGTTCTGGTTATAGACGGTGACCTCGACACCGCTAGCAGGCGGCTCGGCCTGTTCGTCTACGGCCGTCTCGGTATCGGGCTCCTCAGCCTCTGGTGTTGGCGTCTCTGGCTCTTCGACCGCTGGCGCGATCTCCTCGGCCGGCTCTTCTTCTTCGGTTGGAGTCGGCGTGGGTGTTGCCTGTTCGACGGCCTCGGGCGTACCAGTGACGACAGCGAGGGTGGGTGTGCGCGTGGGTGCCACGCGGATCTGAGCCAGCGCTGTCGAGCCGCTCAGCAGAAGCAGAGCGACCGTCAGAATCGTCAATAACATACGCTTACGCATGGGTTTGCTCCTCTCGCAACGCTCACTCGGGGTTCGCAACAGAAGGTGGCGAGGCGCGAACCTGGGCCAGCGGGCACAATGCCATCTGGGCACCGTCATTATAGGTCGGGCGAGAGGTGCTGGCAACGGCCTGTGGTGCTAGGCTACACCAGGCCAAACAGGCGCAGCGCCAGCAGGGCCACGCCCACACCGATGGTGCCGCCCGCGATGGTCTGTGGCACAGTGTGGGCCTCGCCGCGCACACGCGCCCAGGCCACCAGGGGGATGAGCAGTAGCACCGGGATGAGCGTAGGCCCCACCACGCCGGTGATCAGCGTGGCGCCCAACGCAATGCCAGAGACGTGCTGGCTCACCTTCCACCATACGGTGATGGCTGTGTTGATGAGCACCAGCACCAACGTGGCGCCAAAGGCCATCAGCAGATAGCGTGGCCCATCGAGCAGCGCCAGCACCAACACCGGCAGCAGCGACAGCCCCAGCGAGGAGGCTACCAGTCGCCACTGCAGTCGCTCGGTGCGCTCGGTGATGTGCCAGTCGCTAATGCGACCCTGGCGCAGTGCCCGCTTGAGCACCAGCAGCGCCAGGCCCACCACAGGCAGCGCCAGGCCTACTACCCAGGCCAGGCCATACCACCAGCCGTGCGGGTCTAGCAGGCCCAGTGCCAGCAAGATGACGATGCTCACATAGTGGGGCGCCAGAAAGCGCGAAATAAGGCGCGCAGCGCGCTGGTCCCATGGCAGCTCAGAGATCAGCGTGCCCAGCAAGATCAACACGCCGCCCATCAGCCCCAGCGGCGTCATCACATCGCCGGCCAGCAGCACGCCGAACAGGGCGGCAAAGACGGGCTCGGCGGTGAAAATCAGCGCGGTATGGGTGGGCGTGGTAAAGCGCTGCATGGCCGTCTGCACCAGGAACGCCACAGCTGTTGCCAGCACGCCCGTAAAGGCGGCAGCAAAGAGCGTATTGGCTTGTAGGGCCGGCCAGGGCAGGTCGACAAAGAGGCTAACGACACCGCTGAGCAGGGCCACGGTGAACACCTGGACGATGGTCAGCGCCAGATAGTCATGACGACTGCCCAGTGCGCCCACCGCCACAATGTGTAGCGCAAACGAGACGGCGCAGAGCAGCACCAACACATCGCCCTCTGAGATGCGCTGCAGCTCACCGGTCGTCTCGCCGCCGTTGGTGAGCGAGAGCAGCGCCAGCCCCACCACGGCCAGCGCCACGCCCACCAGGGCCGCGTATTTGGGGCGCTGTCGCAACAGCAGTGCCGAGAGCAACGGCACGATGGCCACAGATAGCCCTGTGATGAACCCCGCCTTGGAGGCGGTGGTATATTGTAGGCCCAACGTCTGAAAGGCATAGCCGGCCAGCAAGGCCAGGCCGATCAGCGCGCCAGCACCCCAGCCACGCCAGCCCAGCCGTCGTAACCGTTGCCAGCCAAAGGGCAAGAGCACCAGCGCGGCCAGGCCAAAGCGTAGCGCCAAAAACGCCCACACCGGAAAGGTCTCGGTGGCGCCCTTGACCATGACAAAGGTGCCACCCCACACCAGGGTGACGAGCAATAGACTTAGGTCTGCCCAGCGTTGCTGGCGCACGTTCATGCTAGCCCTTGAGCTCCTGTCGCACCATGTCATACAGGCTGTCGGCGCGCAGGTCGCGCAGCGTGTAGCAGGGGCCGCCCAGGGTGTCGGCCAACTCTTGCGCAAGCCCGCGGTCGAGCGATTCGTGCTCGGTGTTGATGACCACGCAATGGATCTGCTTTTCGGCAAACATGCGCGCCACCATCAGGCCTTCTTCGCGCGGGGGCATGCCCGTCAGCGAGACGTTACCGGCGCCATCGGTGAGCATGATCATCATCGGCACGATCTCGTTGTCTTGCAGCAGTTCGCGCTGGATCACCTCGAACGACATCACCAGCCCGGCCGAGAGCGGCGTCTTGCCGCCCACGGGGATGTCGCGCAGGGCTGACTTGGCCATCTCAACGCTGGATGTGGGCGGCAGCACCAGCGATGCTCGGTCGCGCTGGAAAGAGACCATGGCCACGCGGTCGCGTTTCTGGTAGGCGTCGACCAGCAGCGACATGATGGCGCCCTTGGTGGCCTCCATGCGTTCGGCGGCAGCCATCGACCAGCTCGCGTCTACCGCAAAGAGCACCAGATTTGAGGTCTTGCGCACGCGCACCTTGCGCTGAATGTCCTGATCATGGATGGATATGGCCATGCCCTCATCCAGGCGTTCGCGCTGGTAGGGCGCGGCCTGGCGGGCGGTGGCATCGAGAGCGATATCCTCGTAGCGGCCGTTGGCGGGGCGAGCGTAGATGTAACGGCCCCGCTTGCGGGTGCTGACGGTGTAGCTACGTTTGCCCCCCGAGCGGCGCTGCTGGCGATCGTTCTGAGCGGCCAACTTGGCCGGCTTGAACATGGCCCCAATGTTGACGACGTTGCCCCCTGGCTGGGGCGTGTTGATGGCCTGTGCATCGGTGTGGGTGCCGCGCATGGGCGTGCCCTGCCCGGGGGCGGGCTCTTGGTCAGGCGAGGTCAGCGGGTCAGTTTTTTTTTGGTCTGCGCGCCGGGTTGACCGGCTTGCTGAGGGTCCGGCTCGCCCACCTCGCAACGGGCCTGTTCGAGCCGTTGAGCCAGCTTTTCGAGCTTGGCCTCGGTGTCTTCAAAGGGTTTGCGGCGCAGGCGATGGGGCAAGGCCAGCTCGGCTGCCAGCAGAATGTCGGTGTCGCAGATGCTCGCGCGCCCTTCAAAGGCAGCGTGGGCCAGAGCCGTCTTGAGGATGACGATATCGGCGCGGTGGCCGTCTACGTCCATTTCGCTGGTGAGCTGGGCGATCGTGTATAGATCGCGCGGCTCGTAGGTCACCTTGGGCAAAAGCTCGCGGGCCTCGGCGATGCGCTCTGACAGCATGCCTTCGGCGCCATGCCACTGGTCGGCAAAGGTGTCAGAGTCGGCCTCGTACTCGACGCGGCGGCGCAAGATCTCGACGCGGGCGTCGGGGTCGGCGATGCCGGTGATATCGACGCAGAGCGCAAAGCGGTCGAGCAGTTGCGGCCGCAGCTCGCCTTCTTCGGGGTTCATGGTGCCCACCAGGATGAACCGTGCCGGATGCGAAAAGCTGATGCCCTCGCGCTCGACGACGTTGACGCCCATGGCGGCCGAATCGAGCAGCAGGTCGACCACATGGTCGTCCAGCAGGTTGACCTCGTCTACGTACAACACGCCGCGGTTGGCGGCGGCCAGCACGCCTGGCTCAAAGCGGCGCTCACCCAGCTTGATGGCCTTTTCGATATCGAGGGTGCCCACCACGCGGTCCTCGGTGGCACTAACGGGCAGGTCGACAAAGCGAGTGCGATGGTGCGCCACGGGGAGCGCCTCTCCAGCAGAAACCCGATCGCGACAGCTATCGCACATCAGCTCGGGCAGGCGTGGATCGCACTGGAAGGGGCAGTCGGCGACGATGTCGATCTCAGGCAGCAGGGCGGCGAGGGCGCGCACGGCGGTCGACTTGGCGGTGCCACGCTCGCCGCGGATGAGTACGCCGCCGATGAGTGGGCTGATGGCGTTAAGCACCAGGGCCCGCTTCATGCGCTCTTGTCCGACGATGGCGGTAAAGGGAAAGATGTGCATCACTCGCGACTCCCACAGGGCTGCAGCTTGTGAGTATAGGCTGAGGAAGTGAGCCTGTCAATCAGGCCGAAAAGCGGGCTTGTGGGTGCGACGGCGCCCCCGAGCCCTGTGCATTGCAGGCGGGCCCGAGGGCAGCCACAGGGCTAGAGGCGTGCGGTCTCGCGCAACGCCTCCCAGCGCTCGCGGAGGTCGGCGGTGAGATCGTCGAGCTGGCTCTGTCGAGACATCAACCCCAGGCTGACGCCCACACCCGCCAGAGTAAAGAACAGACCAAACCAGATGGCCCAGAACAGGTCTCGCCCGGCGGCGCCGAGAGGCTGGCGCAGGCTGGCCATGATGGGCATGGTGGCCGGCGGCAGCGTCAGTGCGGCGGGCGCACTCTCGGGCAGCTTGAGGCCGACCAGGTTGGCCGCCAGAACGGTGCCAATGGTGATGGTGATAGCCAAGGCTGGCACCCATACCGTCCACGGCAGCCATTGCCAGCCCGGCTCGGTGGGGTAGCGAGCGATGCGCGCCATCACCGGCGCCACCAGATCATGCGGCAGGGGGGCCAGCGGCCAGGCGCGCAACACCGTCTCGGCGCGGCGCAGGCGCGCCAGCTCGGCACGACAACTCGGGCATTGCGCCAGGTGCTGTTGCAGCGCGAGGTCGCTGATGCTGTCGGTTGTGGCAGTGGCCAGCTCGGCGATGCGGTCGTGATAGGTTCGACAGTTACTCATGCGGTTCGTCCCTTTCAAGCAGGCGGGCCAGTGCACGGCGGGCGCGGCTAAGTTGCGCTTTGACAGTGCCCAGAGGCAGCGTCAGGCTTGCGGCAATATCGTCATAGCTTAGCTGTGCCTGGTAGAACAGCGTCAGCACGGTGCGATAGCGCTCGGGCAGCTCGCCCACGGCGCTCCAGAGCTCGCGGCGCGTTTGCCGCTCGATGACACTCGACTCGGGCTGCAGCTGGCCGTCGGCCGCCAGCGCCAGGTGATCGTCTCCCAGTTCGACGCTGCGGCCGAGCTGCCGGCGACGGTTGAGACAGGTGTTGGTGACGATACGATAGAGCCAGGTGCTAAAGCGGCTGTCGCCGCGAAAGTTCGGCAGAGCCCGCCAGGCGCGCACGTAGGCCACCTGCGCCAGGTCTTCAGCCTCTTGCGGGTTGCGCAAGATCTGATAGGCGAGGTTATAGACCTGTGTCTGTGTATGGCGTACGATCTCGCCAAAGGCATCGTGGTCGCCGTCGCGCGCTCGCGCCACCCAGACATCGAGGGGGTCTTGCACCACCGTGCCCCGTTGCACCGCGTCTAACGAGCCACCGCGTCACTGGCCTCAGGCGCAGCCTCCTCCTCAGTATCGACCTCAACAGGGGCCTTGGCCTGGTGGTCTCGCGAGGTGCCCAACGTGAGGTAATAGATGAGCACCATGCCCAGCCCCACAAAGAGCGGCAACAGGCCGGCAATCAGCCATGCGCCAGCGCCCAGCGTGCCCAGGCCCAGCAGCAGGGCCAGGCCGCTGGCAGCGGTGATGACCCCGCCCCACAGCACTCCCCGGTTGCCGCTACGTTGCGAGGCGTTCAGGTGGTTCTCGTCGGGCGGGTAGCCCAATTGCGCCAGGGCTACACGCTCTTTGTAGCGTATGTAGCGGTTCAGCGTCACAAAGAGGAGCACGACCGCCGTGAGCGCAAAGGGCAAGATGAAAAGGAACCAAAAAGTCAGCGTCACAGAGCCTCCTGCAGTCTTTTCTATCATTTGGACACACCCTCTCTTGCACGGGTTGCGCCGCCGGTGGGCGCTGGTTGGCGTGCGGCGGCCTTTTGACAGCCCCTCTAATGTGGTATAATCGCACGCGAGCTTTCCATCAGCCAGTGAGGTCTGTCTTGTTCAAGCCGTTTAGCGCCTTTCTCGGGCTCTTTTCACGCGATATCGGCATCGACCTGGGTACCGCCACCACACTGGTGATGGTGCAGGGTGAGGGCGTGCTCATCAACGAGCCCTCGGTGGTGGCCATCGACAAGGGCACCCGTCGGGTGCTGGCCATCGGCGCCGAGGCCAAAGAGATGGTCGGGCGTACGCCCGGCAACATCGTCGCCGTGCGCCCCCTGCGCGATGGGGTGATCTCGGATTTCGATATCACCGAGCGCATGCTCCACTACTTTATCCATAAAGTGCACAACCGCAAGCGGCTGTTGCGCCCCAGCCCTCGTGTGGTGATCGGCATCCCCAGTGGCGTGACCGAGGTTGAGAAACGTGCCGTGCATGATGCGGCCCTGAGCGCAGGCGCCCGCGAGGCCTATCTGGTGGAAGAGCCTATGGCCGCGGCGCTGGGCGCGGGCTTGCCCGTATCCGAGTCGGTGGGCAGCATGGTGATCGATATCGGCGGCGGCACCACCGAGGTGGCGGTCATCTCGCTCGGTGGCATCGTCGTCAGCCGCTCGATCCGCATCGCCGGCGATGAGATGGACGAGGAGATTATTCAGTACGCGCGCCAGCGCTATAACCTGCTGGTGGGCGAGCGCATGGCTGAGCGCACCAAGATCGCCATCGGCTCGGCCTATCCCCTGCCCGAGGAGCAGTACATTACCATCCGCGGGCGCAACCTGATCACCGGCCTGCCCGATGCGGTCGAGGTCAGCTCGGTCGAGATTCGCGAGGCGCTCTCGGCGCCCGTCAGCCTGATCGTCGATGCGGTCAGGGCCACCCTCGACGAAACGCCGCCCGAGCTGGTGGCAGACCTGATGGAGCAAGGCATCGTGTTGGCGGGTGGCAGCTCGCTGTTGCAGGGCCTGCCCGACCGTCTCTCTGAAGAGACGCGCATGCGCGTCTATCGTGCTGAGGACCCCGTCAGTTGTGTGGTGCGTGGGGCAGGCATCATCGTCAACGACCTGGACCGCTACTACAAAGTGCTGGCATCGACGCAGCGTAATGCTCTGGGGCAGGCGCGCCGCAGCAGCAGCACTGCATAAAAGGGGGAGCGTCGGAACATGAGCCGCTCACGCCATTGGCCGGTGGCGCTCATTCTGGTGCTCGCGCTCATTCTCGCCTGGCTGATCCTCGATCGTACCCAGCCCGATCACAACCCCTTGCGCGACGCCCTGGATGGCGTCTTGACGCCGCTGCAGTATGCCACCACCGTGAGCGGGCGCGAGTTCAGCGGGTTGTCTTCGATCTTTGCCGACCGTCTCGAACTCAGCCGCGAGAACGAGCAACTCAAACAGCAGGTGGCCGAACTCCGCAGCCATGTGGCGCTGCTGCAAGAGGCGCAGATCGAAAACGAGACGCTGCGCAAGCAGTTGGGCTTTAAGAGCGCTGTGCCCAGCTATGAGCTCCTTTCTGCCGAAGTAATCGGCCATGACCCCAACGCCCTGTTGCAGTATCTGATTATCGATCGTGGCGCTCAGGATGGTGTGGCCGTGGCCATGCCCGTGCTTGCCGACACGGGCCTGGTGGGCCGCATCAGCGAGGTCAGCGCCAATTCGGCCAAGGTCATGTTGATCTCAGATCCCTCGTCGTCGGTGAGCGCCATTATCCAGCGTACGCGCGCCACGGGTGTGGTGCGTGGCAATGTCGATGGCGGTCTGACCATGTACTACCTGTCCCCGGGCGACGTGGTAGAGCCCGGCGATGTGGTGCTGACCTCAGGACTGGGGGGCAACTTTCCCAGGCGGTTGAATATTGGGCAGGTGACCAGCGCGTCCTATTCGGATGTGGACATGTTTCAGCAGGCCCAGGTGGTGGCCCCACAGGTGTTACGTAGCCTCGAAGAGGTGATGGTGCTCTTGAACGCCACCGACTATGAGCTGGCCGAGCCCGAGCAGCCACCCGCGCCGCCGGCGACGCAGGCGGAAGAGTAGGCCATGGGCGCCTATCTGGCCATTCCCGCGGGCATCCTTGGGGCGGTGCTGCAGTCTGCGCTGATGCCGCATCTGCGCATCCTGGGCGGCACGCCAAACCTGGTGCTGGTGGTGCTGATTACCTGGGTACTGCTGGTGCGCACTCAAGATGGCATCGTGTTTGCCCTGTCTGCCGGTGTGGCCCTCGACACCATCTCGAGCGCGCCCTTTGGCCTGGCGATGGTGGCCCTCACCATCGTGGCGCTGTTAGCCGGCCTCGTCGGGGCCAATCTGTTCCGCGCAGCATGGTATCTGCCCTATGTGTCGGTGACGGTGGGCACGCTGGTGTATGGTCTGTTGGGCATCATGGCGCTGCAAGCGGTGGGGCGGCTGGCGCCGGTTGGGCTCAGCATGCGCCATGCGGTATTGCCCGAGCTGGTGCCCAACCTGGTGCTGATGGCGATTGTGTACGAACTCGCGCACGCCTTGGCGCGCTTTCGCCGCCGTGGCGAGATAGGCTGATATGGGCATCCCACGGCGGCGGTTCATCGCCTTTCAGATCGTGGCTTTTGTGTGCCTGGGGATGATCGTGGCGCGCCTGTGGCAGTTGCAGGTGGTGTCGTCGCAGACCTACCGCGCCTCGGCCGATGCCAACCGCTTTCGCCTGGTGTCGATTGACGCTCCCCGGGGCATCATCTATGATCGCGCCGGACGTATGCTGGTGCGCAACGTGCCCAGCTTTACCCTGAGCCTGGTGCCCGCTGGCCTGCCCGAAGATGAGGACGAGCGCCGCGCGATGATGGAGCGCCTGGCCGAGCTGCTGGATATGGGCCCCGAGGGCGCCGATGAGCTGGAGACGCGCCTGGCTGCGCGTCTCGTCAACCAGTATGCGCCGGTGCGCGTGGCCGATGAGGTCTCGCGGCCTGCAGCGTTCATCATCGAAGAAGAGCACCTGATGCTGCCTGGCGCGGTCATCGAGGCTGTGCCTGTGCGGCAGTATGTGGATGGCTCGCTGACGGCGCACGTGCTGGGCTATATGGGGCACATCCCCAACAACCAGATCGAAGCCTATCGCCAACGCGGCTATAACCTGGGAGATCAGGTGGGGTTGGTGGGCCTCGAGTATACCCAAGAGGACCTGCTGGCTGGCGTCAAGGGCCAAAAGCATATCGAGGTGGACGCCTTTGAGCGCGAAGTGAGAGTGATCGCTTCGCAGCCGCCTGGGCCGGGCGACAATGTGGTGATCACCCTCGACCTGGACCTGCAGCAGGCTACCGAGAACGCCCTGCGTGACGGGATGGCGGCGGCCGGCTCGCGGGTGGGCGTGGCCATCGCCATGGATCCGCGCACGGGCGAGGTGCTCTCGTTTGTCTCGCTGCCGAACTTTGACAACAATCTGTTCTCGGGCGGCATCTCGCATGAGGACCTGGTACGGCTGAGCAGCGATCCGGCGTTGCCGCTGGTCAACCACGGCGTGAGCGGGCAATATCCGCCTGGCTCGGTGTTCAAGATTGTGCCGGCCACGGCTGCGCTGCAAGAGGGCGTGATCGATCGGCGCACGACCTTTCGCTGCGGGGGCATGCTCTGGCTGCCCAACAAGCTCTTTCCTAATGACCCTGCGCAGGCCACGCCGTTCTATTGCTGGCGCACCGCGGGCCACGGCAATCTCACGGTACAAGAGGCCATTACGCAGTCTTGTGACATCTTTTTCTATCTCGCCACGGGCGGCTTTGGCCAGTTCCAGGGGCTGGGCATCGAGCGGCTGGCTGAGTATGCTGGGGCCTATGGCTTTGGCGCCGCCACGGGCATCGAACTCTCGGGCGAGCTCTCGGGCCTGCTCCCCAGCGACAAGTGGAAGCGCCAGAACTATGGCGAGAGCTGGTTCACCGGCGATACCTACAATGCGTCCATCGGGCAGGGCTTTATCCTGGCCACGCCATTGCAGGTGCTCAACGCCACGGCGGCCATTGCTAATGGGGGCACGCTCTACCGCCCACAGCTAGTTTATCAGGTGATCGACCCCGAAGGGCAGGTGTTGCACACATTGCAGCCCGAGCCGATCCGAGATATTCCGGTGGATGACGCTCATATTCAGCTGGTGAGGCAGGGCATGCGCGAGGCGGTGACGCGCGGCACCGCCTATATGATGCGCATCCCCGAAGTAGCCGTGGCCGGCAAGACTGGCTCGGCCGAGTATGCCGCTTTTGATGAAGAGGGTAATCTGTTGGTGGATGAGCATGGCTACCTGCCCACCCATGCCTGGTTCACGGCCTTTGCGCCGTATGAAGACCCCGAGATCGCGCTGGTGGTCTTTCTCGAGGGCGGCGGTGAGGGCTCGCAGACAGCGGTGCCGGTGGCCTCGCGCATCTTGAGGCACTATTTTCAGCTTGACCAGCCGGCGGCCGTCCCAACGCCAGAACCGGTGTCTCTGGGGGGCGCTGAGGCCGTCACCGAGGCAGAGCAAGCCGACCAGAGCGCGCCCGAAGCCGTTGTCGACACGCAGCAGTAGAGAGCAACGCCAATGGACAAAGCAATTCAGATCAAGGGCACACGCGAGGGGCTGACCATCACGCTGGGTGCCAGCAGCATGCCCGATGTGCTCCAGGACCTGGGCCACCAACTGCGCACGCAAGGAGCCTTTTTCAGGGGCGGTGCTGTTGCCCTGCAGGCTACCACGCGGGCGCTGACGCGCGACGAGATCGTTGCAGTGCGCGATCTGCTGGCCGACTATGATATGACGCTGCGCACCATCGTCACCAGCAACGATGTGACGCGCCAGGCGGCGACGCAGCTCGATATCAAGGTGGTCGATGCCGAGCCTCAGCGCGCAGTGGCCCGTGCCGCCCCGCCACGCGAAGGGCGCGAGCCCACTGGCCCCAGCACGGGCGATGGCATGCGGGGCATGCTCGTCAAGCGGGTGGTGCGTTCGGGGCAGACGGTGCGCCATGCCGGGCATGTGGTGGTCATTGGCGATGTGAACGTTGGCGGTGAGATTCTGGCCGGCGGCGACATCGTGGTGTGGGGTCGCCTGCGCGGCCTGGCCCATGCCGGCTGTTACGGCGATGAGAAGGCGTTGGTGTGCGCCCTCGAACTGGCCCCTCAGCAGTTGCGCATTGCGCAACATGTGGCTCGCCCAGCTGAGGGGGGCAGGCGCGCCGGAGATGAGCCCGAGGTGGCACGGGTGGCCGATGGCGCCATTGTGGTCGAGCCGTGGGACCAGGCGCGCCGGCAGGGTGCACCGCGATGAGCGCACGCATCATCACCATTACCTCGGGCAAAGGGGGCGTGGGCAAGACGACGACCGTGGCGAACCTGGGCGTCGCCCTCTCGCGCATGGGGCAACGCGTGGTGGTGATCGACTCGGATATCGGCCTGCGCAACCTGGATATGATCCTGGGCCTGCAGAACCGCATCATTTATGACATCGTCGATCTGGTCGAGGGTCGCTGCCGAGCGCGGCAGGCGCTGATCCGCGATCGCGTGGTGCCCGAGCTCTACCTGTTGCCCGCCGCCCAGAGCCGCGACAAGACCGCTGTGAGCCCTGCTGATATGGTGCGCATCTGCGAGCAATTGCGCAACGAGTGCGACTTTATTCTGGTCGATTCGCCGGCGGGCATCGAGCTGGGCTTTCGCAATGCCATCGCACCCTCCGACGAGTTCATTCTGGTGACCACGCCCGAGTATGCCGCACTGCAAGATGTCGATCGGGTGTTGGGCATCCTCGAGAGCGAGGGGCGCGATCAGACGCGGCTGATCATCAACCGCATGCGGCCCGAGCTCTCGCGGCGTGGAGACTCGCTCACGGTAGACCAGGTGCTCGACGTGTTGGGCCTGGATCTCCTCGGCATTGTGCCCGAAAGCGAAGACGTTATCGCTGCGAACGTGCGAGGTGTGCCCATTGCTCACGCTGCCGAGACGCTGGCGGGGCAGGCCTACCAGAACATCGCACGGCGGCTGCTGGGCGAGCAGGTGGCGTTTATCCCTTTGCTCAAGGGCCGGCCAAAGTGGTGGCAGCGGTTGGGTTTGGGCCGCCGGTCGGCAGGCAATGATGGAGCCTAGAGCCATGTGGCGCACGTTTGATGCGCTCTCACTGCTGTTGACGCTGCTGCTGGTGGTCACCGGCTGCGTCATGATCTATTCGGCCTATGAGACCTCGATGCCATCGGCTGGCCAGCTCGAGTGGGATAACACCGTGGTGCGCCAGGCCGTGTTCGCCGTCGGCGGGCTGGTCATCTATGCCCTGCTGGCGCTGGTGGACTATGATATCTGGCTGAGGCTCTATCGCTGGATCTATGGCTTTGTGCTCTTGTTGCTGGCGAGCACGCTGCTGCTGGGGCAATCTCGCTTTGGCGCTCAGAGCTGGTTCGAATTCGCCCTGTTCGACGTACAGCCCAGCGAGCTGTGCAAGGTGCTGATGATTTTGGTGCTGGCGCGCGTGCTGGGGCGCAGCCAGGCACGACTCGAGGGCCCGTTGCCATTGTTTGAGGCTTTGGCGATGGTGGCGCCGCCGGTGGTCATGATCTATGTGCAGCCTGACTTTGGCCTGGCGGTGATTCTGCTGGCCACTGCCGCAGGGATGATCTTTTTGTCGGGCGTGCGTTGGCGGCATATGCTGCTGATCCTGATCGTGTTGGCGGCCATTGCGCCGGTGATCTGGTTCCAGCTCGAGGATTACATGCGGGGCCGCATCTTGCAGTTTCTCATGCCCAGCGCCCACGCCTCTGATGACAGCTACAATATCAACCAGGCGCTGATCTCGATCGGTTCAGGAGGCCTGTGGGGCAAGGGGCTTTTGCAGGGCACGCAGACACAGCTCTACTTTTTGCGCGTGCGCCACACCGACTTTATCTTTTCGGTGTTGGCCGAAGAGTTGGGCTTTGTGGGGGCCACTACGCTGATCGGCGTGTACGCGCTGTTGATCGCCAGCCTGGTGCGCACGGCACTGCAGGCGCGCGATGCTGGCGGGCGGCTGATTGCAGGGGGCGTGGCCACCATGCTGCTGCTGCAGGCCTTTATCAACATCGGTATGAACGCCAACCTGCTGCCCGTGAGCGGCCTGCCGCTGCCGCTGGTGAGCTATGGCGGCAGCTCACTGATAACCACCCTGGCGGCGCTGGGCCTGGCCCAGAGTGTGGCGCTGCGCCGCGAGCGCCCCGAGCCGCTACTGCCTCGTTCATCCATACAGGGGAGATCGCTATGACTTCTCAGACGGTGCGGGTGCGCTTTGCACCCAGCCCAACCGGCTACCTGCATCTGGGCGGCGCGCGCACGGCGCTCTACAACTATCTCTTTGCCCGCCATGAGGGCGGTCGCTTTGTGCTGCGCATCGAAGACACCGACCGCACACGCTACCATCCCGAGGCGCTGCCCGATCTGCTGATGGGCCTGCGCTGGCTGGGCCTCTGGTGGGACGAGGGCCCCGAGATCGGCGGCGAGTACGGGCCCTACTATCAGTCAGATCGTGTGCATCTCTACCGCGAATATGCCGAACAGCTGCTGCGCGAGGGCCGCGCCTACCGCTGCTATTGCAGCGCCGAACGCCTGGCCTCGCAGCGCGCCAGGCAACGCGAGGACGATGACCATGGCGGCGCCACCGGCACCCCCGGCTATGACCGCCACTGCCGCTATCTGACGGCCAAGCAGATAGCCGATTATGAGGCGCAGGGCATTCGCCCTGTCATCCGCCTGGCGGTGCCGCTGGAGGGTGTCACCGAGTTTGATGACCTGTTGCGCGGCCACATCGCCGTGCAGAACGAGCAGCTCGACGATCTGGTGCTGCTCAAGTCGGACGGCTTTCCCACCTACCACCTGGCAAACGTGGTCGACGACCACCTGATGGCCATCACCCACATCTTGCGCGGCGACGAATGGCTGGCCTCGGTGCCCAAGCACGTGCTGCTCTATCGCGCCTTTGGCTGGGAGATGCCCGTGCAGGTGCATCTACCCACCATCCTCGACCCTTCGGGCAAGGGCAAGTTGAGCAAGCGCAAGAAAAAGACGGCCGACGGCAAAGAGCTGCTCACCTACATCCACGAGTTCAGGCAAAAGGGCTACCTACCCGAGGCGATGGTCAACTTTTTGGCGCTGGTGGGCTGGTCGTACGACGCCGAGCACGAGTTCTTTGGGCGCGACGAACTGATCCGCGTGTTCGACCTCACACGGGTGAGCAAGAGCCCGGGCGCCTTTTCCTACGACAAGCTCGACTATATGAATGCGGCCTACATCCGTGGTCTGGGCCAGAACGACCTGGCCGGGCGGCTGCTGCCCATCCTCAGAGAGAGCGGCCTCGACGCTGACATCGATTCGGTGCTGGCCTTTGTGCCGCACATCCAAGAGCGGATCAAGGTGCTGAGCGAAGCCAGCGAGTGGATCGATTTTGCCTATGTTGACGATCTTTCGTATGACGCGGGCGAGCTGCTGCAGAAGCGATTGACGCCTCAGCAGGCTGCTGTGGCGCTCGAGGCAGCGGCTGCGGCGCTGGAGGCGTTGCCCGAGTACAGTGAGACGGCCATCGAGGCGGCTCTGCGCGCGCAAGCCGAGGCGTCGGGGCTCAAAGCGCGCGAGTTCTTTGGGGCTGTGCGCGTGGCCGCGACGGGCAAGGCCGTGGCGCCGCCGCTGTTCGGCAGCCTGGCCATTCTGGGGCAGGCGCGCACCGTCAGGCGGCTCAAGGCAGCCATTGCGGCGCTAGCGGCGTTGGGCTGAGAGGAGCCAACCACCTGGTGACAGAGCTGACGCTGAGCGGCCACTATGCTGCGGCCAGCCGCCTGGCCGCAAGCCAGCGCCTGCGGCAGGCGCTGAGCAGATGCCAGCGCATCCTCAAGACCTACCCCAAGCATCTGCGCACCTATGGCGTGCTGGGTAGCATCTATCTGCAGGCAGGGCTGCACAGTGTGGCCGAGGACTTGTTCCAGCGTCTGCTCTCGGCCGATCCTGAGAACGCGCCGGCTTATGCCAGCCTGGGCGCCATCTACAATCAGCGGGGGCAGCTCGCTGAGGCCCTCTGGCAGCTAGAGCGCGCCTGGGAGCTGGCGCCAGCGCGTGAGGAGTATGCCCGTGAGGTTCGCGCCGATCTGCAGCGGCTCTATCGTCAGCGCGGCGACGCTCCCGGCCGCCTAAAACCCACGCGCGCTGCTTTGGCGCGCACCTACATGCGAGGCGGCCTGTATGATCACGCAGTTACCGAGCTCAGGACGCTGCTCGTCGAGCTGCCTGACCGCTATGATCTGCAGGTCATGCTGGCCGAAGCGCTCTGGCAACAGGGGCTGCCTGACGAGGCGGCCAGGGTATGCCAGGGCCTGCTGGGGCAACTGCCCAATTGCCTCAAGGCGAACTTGATTCTGGGGCAGATCTGGCTCGACGGTGACCGCGACGAAGAGGCGCGCGCCCTGTTACAGCGGGCACAGGCGCTCGATCCAGAGAACCTGGTGGCCCAGGAGCTCTTCGGCGGACGCTCGCCGTTGCCGCCAAGGGTGGTTCGCCTGCCCTTTGAAGAGGACGACGCTCCCCCCCTCGACCTGCCTTACCTGCAAGCCGACGAGCCCACAGAGCCAGCCGATGCACCGCAACAGGCGGTGTGAGCATCATCACAAGGAGCTGATCCATGGAGCGGACACTGATCATCGTCAAGCCAGATGCCGTGCAGCGAGGCCTGATCGGCGAGATCGTCGCGCGGTTCGAGCGCCGCGGTCTCAAGATCGTGGGCCTCAAGATGCTGCAGATCGACGAGCCGTTGGCGCGCCGACACTATGCCGTGCACGAGGGCAAGCCCTTTTTCGATGGGCTGATCCGTTACATCACCTCGGCGCCGGTGGTGGTGATGGTGCTCGAGGGCAAACAGGCCATCGCTGTGGCGCGCAACACTATGGGCTCTACCCGTCCTGCCGAGGCTGCGCCGGGCACCATCCGGGCTGACTTTGGCGTTGAGGTGGGGCGCAACCTGGTGCATGGCTCTGACGGCCCCGAGACGGCGGCCTATGAGATCGACCTCTACTTTAAGCCCGGCGAGCTGCTGACGTGGGATCGCAGCGCCGACCCCTGGATCATGGAGTAGGTGCATAGACCAAGGGGGCCGCTCATGGTGAGCGGCCCCCTTGTCGTCTCAGGCGATGCGCAACACTGTGCGCGCCTTGTTCCATAGCTCTTCGAGCTGATAGTGGGCGCGCTGCTCTTCAGAGAAGAGGTGCACCACCACGCTCCCATAGTCTAGCAACACCCAGCCACCCGCAGGGGTGCCCTCGATGCTGGCCGGTGCGATGCCGCACTCGCGCTTGGTCTGTTCGACCACCTCGTCGCTCAGTGCGCCGATCTGTCGCTCGCTGGTGCCGGTGGCGATGATAAAACAGTCGGTGATGAGGGTGACTTCTTGCATGTCCAAAAGCAAGATGTCTGTGCCCATCTTGCTGGCCAACGTGTCGACAATATAGCGAGCGAGTTCCAGAGCTTCCAGTGTCGCCTCCTGCGTTCGTCTGTGTGACCAGAGTATATCACAGCGCGACGGCGTTGGTAAACCCGCGCAGTCGCAGAGGGCTCTTGCAGGGCGGCTCGGCCGGGGCTAGAATCGCTGCACACGCCTGCGAGGAGGTCACAAGGGTGCGCCAGGCAGCGGTGATGTCTCAGTTTCTCAAGCGTTTTGCCGAACAGCATCCCCGGCTGGCTTTCAAGGGCATGCGGCAGCTGCGCGATGATGTGATGCCCCCCTATCAGCTGGTGCTGCGTGTGGCGCTGGGCCAGGGGCAACGCGAGGTCGATCTCTATATCGTGGTGCTGGGCGAGGGGCACCCCGACGATGTGCGTCGTGTGCTGGGGCAGCTTCAGCCTCTGCCGGCCGACGACGGGCGCACTGCACTGCAGGTCATGGTAGCGCCTCAACTGGCCGACGATGCACTGGCGCTCTGCTCGGCCGCCAACGTGGGCGCAATAGACCTGGCCGGCAACGCCTTGCTCGACGCGCCCGGCCTCTACTACTGCGTGTCGGGCCGAGACGCCGCCTCTGGGCGCAGGCGCGACGTGAGCGCGCCGTTTCGTGGCAAAGCCGAGCGCGTGGCACGGCGGCTGCTGCTCGAGCGGGGCCGTGACTGGACCATGCGCGAGCTGGCCGCTGCCGCCGAGACCAGCCTGGGCCTGGCCAGCATGACCACCACGGCGCTCGCCGCACAGCGGCTGGTGGCCAAGTCTCGCCAGGGCCTCAGTGCCCATGACCCCACCCTGTTGCTCGACGCCTGGGCCGAGGCGTACGATCTGCGGCGCAGCCCCTTTGTCATCTACCGCTCGACACTGGACATGGCCCAGATCGAGGTGCGTCTACGCGAGCAGGCCACAGCGCCCTACGCCCTGACCCTCTGGTCGGCCTATCGCCATCTGATGGGGGAGAACGTGCGCGAGCGCTATCTGGCCCTTTTTTGGGCGGGGCCAACGTCGGCTGCTGAAGAGCTGCTGCACCTCAACCGGCGCGTGGGCAGTGCCTACCTGTTCCTTTTTCAACCCTATGACGAGAGTCTGCTCTGGGGCGCGCAGGCCGACGAGAGTGGTGTGATCAGCGTCAATCCGCTGCAACTCTATCTCGACCTGGGCTCGGGCGACGAGCAAGAGCTGGCGCTGGCGCAACAGGTGCGGGCGCGTCTGCTGGGCTACTGACGGATGCTGGCCGACCGCTGGCAGATGCGCAGCGTCAGCAGCTCTAGCGCCAGGGGCGGGTCCATCTTGCCGGTCTTGATCTCTTCATCGGTTTGGGCGATGCGCTCCATGATGTCATCCAGCTCGTCTGGCGCAAACCGTGGCGCCTGGGCCAGCAGCTTGTCGAGTGCAAAGCGATGGCGCACCCCCAGGCGTTCACCGATGGCGCCATGTGGCAGCCCGTCTCGGCTCAGCTCTTGGGCGCCGATCAGCAGGCGCACCTGGCGGGCGATCATGGTGAGGATGTACAATTCGTTCGCGCCGTCGCCGAGCAAGCGCTCGAGTTCGTCCAGCGCCTGGCGCGGGCGGCGCTGCCCCAGTGCATCGACCAGGGCAAAGATGTTGGCCTCGATGGATGCCGGGGTCAGCTCATGCACCATCTCGGTGCTGACCTCGCCGGCATAGCCGGCGCGCGCAGCCAGCTTTTGCAGCTCTTGATCGAGGGCGCGGCGGTCGGCGCCCACCTGCTCGATCAGCAGCGTTACGGCCGCCGGCGCCAGTCGCACGCCCAGAGCCTCGCCGTGCTCGGCCAGCCAGCGTTGCAGGCGGGTGCGGCCGTCTGGCGAGCGCAGATCGATCGGCTCACAGAGGATGATCTTGGCGGCGGGCAACGTCTTCGACAATGCCAGCAGCGGATGTCTCGCTGGCAGGCGCTCCTCTTCAACCAGGGCCAGATCGGTGGTGGGCGGCAGGCCAGGCAGGTAGTCGAGCAGCTGAGTTAGCTCGTCGCCAGTGCGCGTAAGCCGCTTGAGCAGCCCCTCGACCACCAGCAACCGTCGGTCGGTGAGAAAGGGCAGCGTGCTGCATTCGTTGAGCAGCTCTCGCATCACGACCTTGCGGCCGTCAAGACGTGTGACGTTTAGCTCGCCCAGCCCGGCCTGCATGGTCTGCTCACGCAGGCGCGCCACCTCTTGAGCGCGGCCATATTCGTCTTGGCCGTGGATCAGATAGAGCATGGCTTAGCCCTCATAGATGGCGACGCGATGCCGCACTCGCCCATGCAGCACCTTACGTTGGGCAGGCGCCAGATCGAGGCCCTGTACATCGGCGTCGGTGGTGAGCCGCGCCTGCGCCAGCTCGCCCAGAGGTTGCGCTGCCCCCAGCGCCAGGGTCATCAGTAGGGCGGCCAGAGCGCCACGCCGAGCGGGGTGGCGTCGTGACAGTGCCAGCCAACCCGCCAGCAGGGCCAGCAGGCCGCCCACGGCCAGGTTGGTGCCGCAGTTAGGGTGCACCGCCAGGTTCGCCTGGCCGTTCTGCAGCCGACCCAGGGCCTGTCGAGCGGCCGTATCGATGGCGGCGGTGTCTGCATCGCCATACAGGGTAAAGCCGCGTGGGTCGCTGCGGCCCAACAGCCGCCCTCGCACGGCCTGACGAGGCAGCAGGTGCAAAGTGGCATGTTCGATGGCGTGCACGCGACGGGCCCGTTGCAGCAGGTTTGGCATTGGCGCGCTTCCTTATCGCTATGATAGTTGCAGTATACCACGCTGGCGGGGCATGCTCATGGCAGCGCTTGCCGACGTCTGGTTGCCGCTCTATAATCGCGCTGCAACGCGATGGGAGGGGCCCATGCCAGACACCAAGATCGTCATGAGCGATCTACACCTCGGCGCCGGCTCATATGATGGGCGCAATCGGCTCGAGGACTTTGACCAGGATGACCACTTTGCGGCGCTGTTGGGGCGTCTCGCTGAAGAGAGCGATGCCACCGGCCAGGGCATGGAGCTGGTATTTGCGGGCGATGCGTTCGATCTGCTGCAGGTGCCTGCTTTGCCACCCGACGAGTACATGCCCGATGCCACGCACCCGACCAGTGTCTATCTGGCCAGTTCGTCCGAGGCCTCGCGCCTCAAGATGGCCCTGGTCATCGCCGGGCACCCGACGTGGTTCAGCGCTTTGAGCCGCTTTATCAGCGATGGGCAGCCAGTGCGCCGGGTGACCTTTATCAAGGGCAACCATGACGTCAATCTGCACTGGGCCGGCGTCCAAGACGCTATTCGTCAGGCGCTCGATGCCACCGCGGGGCGGCGGGCGGCCTGTGTGCGCTTTCTCGAGCGACGGCTGCTGCGCGATGGCGTATACATCGAGCACGGCAACCAGTACCTCGAGCGCGTCAACTGCTTTCCAGACTTTGTGGAGCCCCACGATCCCGACAACCCCGAAGAGCTCTACCTCCCCGCCGGATCGCGCTTTGTATGTCGCTTTTTCAACCGGCTCGAGCGCCAGCATTACTGGCTCGATGGCGTCAAGCCGCTCACGGCGCTGATCTGGTATCTCTTTGCGCTGGACTTTCGGCTGGCCATCAATGCGTTGGGGGCGTTGGTACGCGAGGCGCCCTCGCTCGTGTTGGGCAGCCTGCCTATCACCTGGGCCGTCACCAACCAGGTTGAGGCGCTGGACGACATTCAGGCGAACCTGGCCAATCCGCTAGAGATGGGCACCCTGGAGCGGCAAACCGATCGGCGAGGCGGCTTTTATGCCCGTGTGTCAGATGCGTTGGCGCTCTACGGCGTGCCGCGCGGGCTGGCCCAGGCGGCGGCTGATCCCGAAGACTATACGGCGCTGCCGCGCGCCTGCGCCGAAGAGGCCGCACAGCGCTCGCGGCTGATGGACGTGGCGCGGGCCAAGCTGCATCAAGAGGACGTGCGCGTGGTCATCATGGGGCACACCCACGAGGCCTGCCATCATGACCTGGGTGAGGACTGCGCTTACCTTAACTGTGGCAGCTGGACGTGGCTGCGCGACTTTGCCGGCGAAGACTATCAGGCCTGGCGTCGGCTGGTGCGCTTTCCCGAGACCTATACATCGCAGCGTCGGCTTACCTATGTGCGCGTCGACTATGGCGAGGATGGCTTGCCCGTGCCGTCGCTGCAGACCTATCAGACAGCGGCCGAGCCCCGTGGTCTGCTGAACTGGCTGCAACGCGTCACACCTGGGCGGCCTGAGCCCGCCGCTGAGGACGCCGGGCGCTAACGTCGACCGTTGGTGGCCCGCCAGGCCTCGAGCTCGGCCAGCACACGCTGCCACACCTGTTCAGAGGCGAGCTCATCGGGGTGTGGCTCAAAGCCCATGCGCAGGTAAGCGGCTACGGCCTGTTTGCGCCAACTCTGGGTATGCAGCATCGCCTGGCCAAAGCCGCGCGCTTTGAGACGGTGCAACCCGGCCAGCGTGATGGCCTTGCCTAAACCGGCGCCGCGCTCGTCGCGACGCACGCCCAGCCAGTGCAACATACCCATGGTGTGGTCGCGACCCTGCCAGGCGCCCACGGCCGCTACTGGTCGATCGCCCCGCCAGATGATCTGGATGAACGATGGCTCAAAGATGGGGTCATCGAACGCGTCTCGGAACCAGGCCTCGTCGGCGCCCCCGTTAAAGCACGAATGGTTCATCACCTCGAGGTAGGCCCATAGCTCATCCTCGCGCATCGAGCGCAGTGCGTAGCCGGCTGGCAGTTCGACCGGGGGCAGGGCATCGAGGGTTGGGCGCAGCATGCGCAGTCCTTGCTCGTTCGAGTGCTGGTGCGCCAGAATCTCAAACGTGCAGGTGCGCCCCACATTGTGCACCGGTGTACCTGGGAACTGCTGCTGCAGATAGGCTGCCATCTTGCGCACACCCGGTATCTCGGCCACCGCATGGTTGACGGTCAGCAGCGGCACGCCCATATCGGCCAGATAGGACCCCTCACGCCACTGTGAGATGCCGTCGTCGGTGGCCAGGATGGCGTCGGCGCCCATCGTCAGCATGGCCTGCGCACTGGTAATGGCGCCCGTGCCGATGCCCACCCGCGACACCATCTGATCTTTGGCGCCCGAGAAGAGCACCGCCTGTTGCCCCAGCCGGCGCACACGTTCGAGCACCATGGTCACCAGCTCCCAGGCCGTGACGCGGGGGATGGCCAGCACGCGATGAAAGTCGTCGGCGGCCACAACGGGACCGATGCCCAAGTAGTCTGCCCAGGCGTCGGGGATGCCGATTTTGGGGAAGCGATCCCACACGTCATGGCAGCGATAGACCACCATACCGGTGCGCTCGAGCCAGGCGCGCTTGGCGCGGGCAGGTGGGGTGGCGAGGGCCTGCGGGTCGCGATCCCAGTGGTCGTAAAAGGTGGGCTCGTGGGTGATGAACAGGTTGCAGCCCAGGGCGTGGGCCTCTTCAACGGCCGCTTGGAGCGACTGCCAGCCCACGGCAATGCCCGTCACCGGCGTGTCGGGCGAGCCCGCCTTGAAGGCGTCGACCGATCGCTCCCAGTCGACCCAGGTGCCCTGTGTTTGCAGCAACTCGGCCACATGACGCGCCAACAGTGTCATCGCTTTGACCTCCCGATAGTGAGAGCATCATAGCCCGGCGCCTGTCGACGTCAACTGATGCCGATTGGCGCGCGCTAGGCGCTGTGTTAGAATGGCCGACAGCTAACGGCGGAGGGTGGGCACATGGCGACGGTGATTCGCCGGCTGCGTGGGGGCATTTGGACGGAGCACCTCATTACGCTGGCCGTTGCGACGTTCTTGCTCAACTTTGGCTCGGGCCTGTTGAATGGCGCCAGCACCAACTTTTTTGTGGTGACGCTGGGGATGACAGGCCAACAGGTGCTCTGGCTCGCCGGCTTGCGCGAGGTGCCCGGCCTGACGCTGATCTTTGTGGCCGCGCTGATCATGCACTGGCCGTTGCGCCGCCGCGCATTTATCTCGGTGTTGCTGATGGCCATCGGTTATGGCCTTTATGTGGTGATCAACTCGTTTGTGGCGCTGGTGGCCGTCGCCATCGTGGCGAGCTTGGGCTTTCACACCTGGCAGCCCTATCAGAGCGCCATCGCCATGTCGTTGACCACCAAAGATCGCTCGGGAGAGGTGATGGGGGCCATTTCCTCGGTGCGATCTCTGGCCTCGATTGCGGGCATGGCGGTCATCGCTGCCATCTCGGCCCTGCTGCCAGACATGAACCTGCGCAACTATTTCGCCTCAGGGGCCCTGCTTATCCTCATCGCCGCCATCTGGCTGTTGCGCCTGCCGCGTTCTGTGGGCGTCGACGAGCGCGAGATGCCGCGCATGTTGGTTCACCCGCGCTATTGGCTCTATTACGTGCTGACCTTTTTCGAGGGCTCACGCATGCAGGTATTTGGCACTTTTGGCACTCTGGTGCTGGTGCGTGATTACGGCCTGGGTGTCACCAAGATCAGCCTGGTGTTGTTGGCCAGCGCCATCGTTAACCTAGTGGCATCGCCCTATCTGGGCAAGCTGCTCGATCGGCTGGGCGAGCGTCTGACGTTGAGCGTGAGCTATGTGCTGCTGGCGTTCTGTTTTGTGGGCTATGCGACCTTTCACAACACCATCGCTCTGGCGGCGCTGCTGGTGTGTATCAACATGCTGGTGCTGATGAGTATGGGCCTGCAGACTTATGTCAACCGTATCGCGCCGGCCCGCGAGCTGACGCCCACGCTGTCGGCTGGCGTCAGCATCAACCACATCACCAGCGTGGGTATGTCGCTGGTGGCCGGTTTGCTGCTCGAGCGGCTGGGCTATGAGGCGCTCTGCTATGGCGCGGCCGCGCTGATCATGCTGTCGGTGCCCTTTGCCCTGGCTATTCGGCTGCCCAAAATGGTGCCCCAGCCTGCCGCGGTGACGGCCGAATGAGCCGCACTGCCGTGGCTGCCCGCCTCAAGGGAGCGTTTGGCAATAGCGAGTTTTGGAGCGCGCAACTGATCTTGTTGGCGGCCTCGGGCTTTGCGGTCGCCTTTGGTGAGGGCATCATCAACAGCGCGCGGGCCAACTTTTTCGTCGATGTGATCGGCCTTAGCGGGAGCCAGGTGCTTTGGCTCGAGGGCCTGCGCGAGATCCCCGGCATTCTGCTCATCGTCATCGCTGCCATGCTGATGTATCTGCCAGCCACCACACGAGCGGCTGTGGCCATCCTGATCATGGGCGTGGGCTTTATGCTCGAGGCGGCCACCAACTCTTTCTGGGGGCTGGTGGCCATGGCTGTGGTGGCCAGCACCGGTGCGCACGTGTGGATGCCGCTGCAAAACGTGCTCGGGTTTGCGGCGGTGCCCAAGCGCTATTCAGGGCGAGCTTTGGGGATGCTGCAGTCGGTGGCGGCGCTGGCGTCGATCGTGGGCATGGGCGCCATCGGTTTGGTGTCTGCCCTCAACAGCAGCACCTCGTTGCGGCTCTACTTTATCATTGGCGGCGCCTTTATCGTGGTGGGCGCCGTACTCTTGCTCAAGCTGCCGCGCACCCTGGGCGCCACGGCCGAACGCTCTCCGCGTGTGGTGCTCAAAGCACGCTACTGGCTCTATTATGTACTGACCTTCTTTGAGGGCTCGCGCAAGCAGGTGCTGCACACCTTTGGCACCCTCTATCTGGTAGACCAGTTCAAGCTGCCGGTGTGGCAGATCAGTACGCTGCTGGTGCTGAGCTCAGTGGTCAACCTGGCTGCCAGCCCGGTGATGGGCGCGCTGGTCGATCGGCTGGGAGAGCGCAAGACGCTCTCGGGCAGCTATGCGGCCCTGGTGGTGTGTTGTGGCGCCTTTGCCGTGTTCGATCAGCCGCTGCTGCTGATGAGCATCTTTGTGGTGATGCGCATGTTGGTGCTGCTGGGCATGGGCCTCAACACCTACGTCAACCGCGTCGCCCCTCGCCAGGAGTTGGACCCAACCCTCTCGGCGGGCATCAGCATCAACCATGTCACCTCGGTGGGCATGCCCATTGTGGCGGGCCTGTTGCTGCCCTTGATCGGCTATCAGGGCGTGTTTGCGGGCACGGCGCTGCTGATTCTGCTGTCGATTCCCTTTACCCTGGCAATCCGCATGCCGGCCGGCGAGGCACAGGTGGCTGCTGCCCCGGCTGAGTAGCGGTAGGGCGGTCTCTGGAGGTGCGATGAGCGATTTGATGAGCACAGGCTGGTTCCGCGTGCTGGTGGCGCTGACGGTGCCGGTGCTGTGGGGCGTGGGCACGGCCTGGTTCTTTGAGCGACTGAACGCCCGCCGCGCTGCACTCAAGGCCGCGCAGCGTGACGTTCATCAGGGGGGCGCGTGAGCTGGTTCTCACCGGCCACCTACCTGGGTGCGCTAGCCATCGGGCTGGGCATCGGGGCGCTGACGGGCATGTTCGGCGTGGGGGGCGGCTTTCTGGTGACGCCGCTGCTCAATGTGCTGCTGGGCGTGCCCATGCCCTTGGCTGTGGGCACCGGGCTCTTGCAGGTGCTGGGCACCACCAGCAGCGGCATCTATCTGCGGCGCAAGAGCGGCCTGATCGACCTCAAGCTCGCTGTGACCCTGTTTGGCGGCAGCACGGTGGGTGTGTGGCTGGGCACAGCGACGCTGAACGGCCTCAAGGGCGCTGCAGAGGTGAAGGTGCGCGGCAACCCTGTGGCTGCCGCCGACCTCTACACGCTGATCATCTATGTGATCATGTTGATCGGCATTGCAGCCTACATGCTCTATGACACCAGCCGCACGGCGCCGCCCGAGGGCGAGCGCAGCCCCTTTGCGCGCATCCGCATCCCCCCCTTTGCCTGCTACGATTCGCTACCGGGCAACGCACTCTCTATTCCCGCGCTGTCGTACTTTGGGCTCATCCTCGGCTTTTTGACGGGCCTGTTGGGCGTGGGCGGTGGCGTGGTGCTGTTGCCGGCGCTGGTCTATCTGGCTGGTATGCGCACCCATGCCGCCGCAGCCACCAGCCTGGTGATGGTTTGGTTCTCGTCGGTTATCGCCGTGGTGGGGCATACTTTGGGCGGCAACACGCGTCTCGACCTCGCCATACCGCTGCTGGTGGGCGGCACCGTGGGGGTGCAGTTGGGCGTGGCCATCGCCGACCGGACTCGGGCGGCACAGCTCAAGCGTTACTTTGCCTGGGTGGTGGTGCTCGCCGTCGTGGTGGTGGCGACCAAGCTGCTCAACATGATCTGGTGAGGTGCTGCTGACCTGACGGGGCGAGGCCTGAGCTCGCCCCGTTTTGTTGCGCCAGGGGTGCCCCGCGCCTAGAATGAGCGCAGATAACGGGTGAGCCAGAGGAGGTGCTCGTGAATCGGGTGGTGACGTTTGGAGAGATCATGATGCGGCTCTCGCCGCCGGGCATGCAGCGCTTTGTGCAGGCACGCTCGTTCGACGTGGTCTATGGCGGCGGCGAGGCCAACGTGGCCGTCTCGCTGGCCAACTATGGCGTGCCGGTGGACTTTGTGACACGCCTACCCGCCAACGAGCTGGGTCAGGCCTGTCTGCGCTTTGTGCGCGAGGCGGGCGTGGGCGTCGACAAGATCGCCTACGGTGGCGAACGGCTCGGCATCTACTTTCTCGAGATGGGCGCCGTGGCGCGTGGCTCGCAGGTGGTGTACGACCGCGCCAACAGCTCGCTGGCCACCATCGAGCCGGGCATGATCGACTGGGATGCCGTCTTTGCCGATGCCACCTGGTTTCACTGGACGGGCATTACGCCGGCGGTGTCGGCCGGAGCGGCCGCTGTCTGCCTCGAGGCAGTGCAGGCAGCGCGGCGGCACGGGCTGACAGTGTCGTGTGATCTCAACTATCGTGCCAAGCTGTGGAAGTGGGGCAAACAGGCCGGCGAGGTGATGCCCGAGCTGGTCTCGCTGTGCGATGTCGCCATCGGCAACGAAGAGGATGCTGCTCGAGTGTTTGGCATTCATGCGCCAGAAACCGACGTGACCTCTGGCGCCATCGACGCGTTCAAGTACCGCGCAGTGTGCGAGCAGCTCAATGCCCGTTTCCCGCGACTCAAGACCATCGCCATCACCCTGCGTGGCTCGCTCAGCGCCAGTCACAACACCTGGTCGGGTATTCTGTGGGATGAGGGCGCCGTCTATACCGCGCCCACCTTTGACATTACCCACATCGTCGACCGCGTGGGCGGCGGCGACGCCTTTATGGGCGGGCTGATCTATGGGCTGCTACACTATGGCGCCGATCGCCAGTCGGCGCTGAACTTTGCCGTGGCGGCCTCGTGCCTCAAACATACCATCTTCGGCGACTTTAACCTCGTGACCGCCGCTGAGGTCGAGAAGCTGATGGCTGGCGATGCCTCGGGGCGCGTGTCACGCTGAGATAACGAGAGGAGCGACGTATTATGGCCAGATTCTCGCGGCTGCAGGTGTGGACGCAGATGGAGCAACTGGGGGTGGTGCCTCTGTTCTATGACGGCAACGTGGAGCGCGCCATCAAAACGGCCGCAGCCATCGCCGCCGGTGGCGCCAAGGTGATCGAGTTCACCAACCGCGGCGACCGTGCTTTTGAGGTCTTTCGCGAGCTGGTGGTGCACTTTGAAGAGGCCGATCCCGAGCTGGTTCTGGGGGTGGGCTCGGTGCTCGACGTGGGCACCGCCGGGCTGTACATCAACCTGGGGGCCAACTTTATCGTGGGGTCGGTCACCAACCCCGAGGTGGCCAGGTTGTGCAACCGTCGCAAGATCGCCTATTTCCCCGGGTGTGCCACCGCATCAGAGGTGTCGTACGCCGAGGAGCTGGGCGTCGAGATCTGCAAGGTATTCCCCGGCAGCGAGCTGGGCGGGCCGAGTTTTGTCAAGGCTATCCTGGCGCCCTGTCCGTGGAGCAAGATCATGCCCACCGGCGGCGTGGATGCGACCTTTGAGAACCTCAAGGGCTGGTTTGATGCGGGCGTGGTGTGCGTGGGCATGGGCTCCAAGCTGGTGCGCAGCGATTGGATCAAAGCGGGCAACTGGCAGGCGTTGACCGATCTGACGGCGCAGTGTCTCGAATGGGCCCGCCAGGCTCGCGCCTGATGCGGCGCTGAGGTCACAACGGGGAGCCCTGGGGCTCCCCGTTTGCTGTCAGAGGCGCTAGAGGTACGCGTCCATGGTGGCCGGCGGTAGGTCGGCCAGGCTGGCCGCGATGCCATCGGCCCCCGCCAACCGCTCAGCGGCGTGGGTGGTGGTGAGGGCGATACAGCGCATGCCCGCGCGGCGCGCTGCCTCGACGCCGACAATGCCGTCCTCGAGCACCAGGCAATGCTGCGGCTCGGCGGCCACGACGGCTGCGGCCTGCAGAAAAACAGCCGGATGGGGCTTGCTCTGCGGCAAAAAGGCCCCCGACACGATGCCGTGAAAGTAGTTGCCCAAGCCCAGCGCGTGCACCACGGCCACGATGTTGGCCATCTCGCCGCTCGAGGCCACCACCTGGTAGTGGCCCTGCGCACGGGCATAGTCGAGCCAGTCTAGCACGCCGGGCAGTATGCGCACGCGGTCGAGATGCTGGCGAAAGAGCGTCTCTTTGCGACGGGCCAACTCGGCGCTGCGCTCGGGCTGTATGCCAGCGCCCAGCCAGCGCTCGAGGATGGCGGTGTTGGCCATGCCAAAGGTCTCATCGAACTCTTGCCGGCTGATCTCGCGCTCCAGCTCGTGGAACATCTCTTGCCACGCCATAAAGTGGGCATCTCCCGAATCTGCCAGCACGCCATCCATATCCCACAGCAGCGCCTTGTTCATGGCCGCTCCTATCCTCGTTGGTTTCGAGAGGCCATTCTACGCTGGCGGCGCTGGCGCACCAAGCGGCGCTGTGCGGCAATCGTGCGAGCGCGTATACTCTGTGCAGAGCCCGAAAGGAGCATGCTTGGTCGAGACACTGCTGCTGATCATGATCGTTGTGCAGGCGCTGTGCCTGGTGGGCGTCACCTACTACCTGATGCGGCGGGTGCGCGCTGCCGAATCGTCGGCCGAGCTGTTGCGGCACGTGGCCGGGGCGGTGCAACAGGGGCAGGTGCAGTCGGCCGAGATGGCCCAGCAGCTGCGTGGGCTGGCGCCCCTGGGCGAGTCGTTGACGGCGCTGCGCAGCTCGGTGGCGGGCATGCAGGGCCAACTCGAGGCGCGGGCCCACGTCGAGCAACAAGCTGCCGACGCGGTGGGCCGCCTGGAGCGGGTGTTGGTTGGCTCGCAGTCGCGCGGTGCGGCGGGCGAGAATGCCGTCGAGCACTTGCTGGCCCAGCTGCCGGCCGAATGGCAGGTGCGCAACTGGCGCAGCGGCAACAAGGTGGTCGAGTTTGGCCTGCGACTGCCCGATGGCGCCGTGCTGCCCATCGACTGTAAATGGACGGGCGCCGAGCTGCTGGAGCGGCTCGACGCAGCGCAGACGCCCATCGAGGCGCGCCGCGCCAAGGATCGCCTGGTGACCGCGGTGGTACAGCGTGCCCGCGAGGTGGCCAAATACGTCGACCCGCAGACCACGGCCGGCCTGGGCATCGCGGTGGTGCCCGATGGCGTGTATGCCCACTGTCGTGAGGCGCAGGCCGAGCTGATCCGCGAGCGGGTGGTGATCATCGGCCAGAGCCTGCTGCTGCCCTATCTGTTGCTGGTGTTTCAGGCGGTGTTGGCCGCCGCCCGCGATGTGGACCTGCAGCGACTCAACGCTGCTCTGGATAGCTGCCTCGACAGTCTGGCCGCCGCTCAGGATGAGGTCCAGGGCCGGCTGTCGCGTGCCATGGTGCTGATCGAGAACAGCCGCAGCGCCCTCTCGGCCAACCTGGCCGAGGCTGCTGCGGCGCTGGGCAGCGTGCGCCGGCTGGCCTTTGAGCTGAGCCAGGCAGAGGAGGCCGACACGCCTGACAGCGCGCTCTCAGACGCGGCCGCTGCGGGCGTTGAGGCCCCGACCGTCGCGACGGCCAGGCCGTTGCCAGACGATGAATCTCTGGGAGGATGAACCATCATGAAAGTCGCCATCATCGGTGCCGGCAGCATCGTCTTTTGCAAGACGCTGCTGCTCGATATCGTGCAGACGCCGGGCCTGGAGCAAACCGAGTTCGCGCTGATGGCCCCCAGCCGCCGTCACACGCCACAGGTCGAGGCCTTTGCGCGGCGCTTGTTTGCCGCCAACGGCCTGCCTGCCCAGGTTCACGTCACCACCAGCCAGCAAGACGCCCTGCGCGGCGCCGATTTCGTCATCGCGACCTTCCAGATCGGCGGGTTGGCGGCCTATGAGGCCGATTATGACATACCCATGCGCTATGGAGTCGACCAGTGCATCGGCGACTCGCTGGGCCCGGGCGGGGTGTTTCGCGCCCAGCGCGTCATTCCGGTGGCCGTCAGGCTCGCCGAGGAGATGACCACGCTGTGCCCCGGGGCCACGCTGCTCAACTATGTGAACCCGATGGCCCCCGTGTGCTGGGCGCTGGGCAGCACCGGCGTGCCCTTTGTGGGGCTGTGCCACGGCGTGCAGACCACCATGGACCTGATCGCTGGTTATGTGGGTGTGCCCAAGGCCGAGATCGACTTTGTCTGCGCGGGCATCAACCATATGGCCTGGTTCCTCAATCTTGAGCACCGCGGCGAGGACCTCTATCCGCTGCTACGTCAGCGCTTTGAGCAGCCCGAGTACTATGCGAACGACAAGGTGCGCGGCGAGGTGATGCGCCATTTCGGCTATTTCATGACCGAGTCGAGCGGCCATCTGTCCGAATACCTGCCCTATTTTCGCAAGAACCAGCGCGCGTTGGACGCCTACTGTGATGAACCCGAGTTCGGCGGCGAGAGCGGCGCGGCGCTCAAGTGGGGCCAGCGCGTGGCCGCCCGCTACGAGGGGCGCGACATGCTGGCCGATGAGCCGGTGACGCTGCCAGGGCGGAGCATCGAGTATGGCAGCTATATCATCGAGGCGCTGGTCACCGGCAGGCCCTTTCGTTTCAATGGCAACGTCATCAATGGTGGCATGATCACCAACCTGCCGGCCGACTGCTGCGCCGAGGGCCCCATGGTGGCCGATGGCACCGGTCTGCATCGCACCATCGTGGGCGATCTGCCGCCGCAGTGTGCCGCCCTCAACCTGACCAACATCAACGTGCAGCGGCTGGCCACGCAGGCCGCGCTCAGCGGCGACACCGAGGCGCTGGTGCAGGGTTGCGCGCTGGACCCCCTCACGGCGGCGGTGCTCACCCTGGCCGAGATTCGCGAGATGGCGGCCGCCCTGCTCGATGCCGAGCGCGCCTGGCTGCCCCAGTTCGAGGGGCGTAACGTGCGGCCCACGCCGTTCATCTCGATCCCGGCTGACGTACAGCGCGCGCCGGTGCCGGTCGATCCAGCGCTGGCCATCATGGCGCGTCTGGGCAAACTGGCCGGTTAGCGCCCGCCAAAGGCGATGGGCGCGTAGGCAAGATAGCGCGGGCTCGCAGCCATAACAGCGGCGCCAGCATCCAACCGGCCGGCGCCGCTGGCCTCATCATAGCCTGCTGGCAAGAGGTCGACCGCCATGCTCTTCAGCAGGCTCGCCAGCTCGTCATAGGGCAGGGCGGGCAGCCGGCCCCACACCAACGCTGCCGTGCCCGCCACGTGGGGCGCTGCCATCGAGGTGCCGCTCTTGTAGACCCAGCCGCCGAGGTGGTTGCAGCCCAGCACGTTCACTCCTGGCGCCACCAGGTCGACTTCGGGGCCACGGTTGCTAAAGCTTGCGACGACGTCGGCGCTATCGGTGGCGCCCACCGCCAGCACGCCCGGCAGCCGTGCCGGATAGTCAACCGCGCCGCCATCGTTGCCTGTGGCGGCCACGATCAGGCAGCCCTGCGACAGGGCATACGCTACAGCCTCCTCTGCGACCTGTGAAGGTGTGTTGTGGTCCCAGGATAGGCTGAGGTTGATGATGCGCGCGCCGTTGTCGGCGGCATAGACCAGCGCCTCGGCGAGGCCACCGGTGTCGCCGAGGCCGTAATTATCCAGCACCTTGAGCGCCATCAGGGGCGTGCCCCAGGCCAGGCCGGCCACGCCGGCGGCGTTGTTGCCGGCGGCCGCGGCGATGCTGGCCACGTGGCTGCCGTGGCTGTGATCGTCCTGAGGCTCTGCGTCGCGATCGATAAAGTTATAGCCATAGACGTCGTCGCTATAGCCGTTGCCGTCGTCGTCGACGCCGTTGCCGGCGATCTCGCCCGGGTTGACCCACAGTTTGGGCTGCAGGTCGACATGGTCCAGGTCGATGCCGCTATCGATGATGGCGATGGGGGCGCTCATGCCTCGAGTCAGCCTCCAGGCTGCCGGCGCATTGATCTTGGGCAGCGGCCACTGCTCGCCGTAGCGCGGGTCGTTGGGGATGACGTCGACGGCATGCACAACGATGCTCTCTTCAGCCCAGGCGATGCCCGGCTGCGCGGCCAAGTCGAGTGCTGCTGCCGCCATCGCAGCGCGACTGTTGGGGCGTGCCACCCACACGTCGATGCGCGGGATGCGCCGCAGGGGCTCGAGCCCGGCGGAGCGCAGCCGCTCGCGGGCCAGTTCTTCGGGCAGAGGCTCTGTGAACTGCACCAAGAGCGTCGATGCTGGCTCGCTGAGCGGTGGAGAGGCGGCCTGCACCGGCCCCACAAAAGCCAGCAACAGCACAGTGGCCACCGTCAACTGGCACGCCAGCCGCAGGGCGTGTGCTCTGAGCGCACGCCGTCGCATGTGGCGGCTCATCGGGTAACACTCTGATAGCGCAACTCGATGAACTGGCTGGTGGCCGCTGAATCGTACCCGGCGATGATGATCTCGAGCGAGGCCAGCCCCTCGTGGCCGTCAGTGACGGGCTGTCGGCCGTTGCGTACACAGTCGAGCCAGTGGGCGCCATAGTTGGGATAGGGCGAGAGCGTGGGCAGCCGCCCGACGGGCACAGTGGTCCAGGTGTCCCAGTCTCCGCCCAGCGATGCGAGGTAGGCAGCGGCCTCGGGGCCGGTGTGGCTGCCCGAACGCGCATAGAGCTGTAGAGCGCTCTCGTCGGCAAGGATGATGGCCGTGCCGCGATCGCCAACCACCTCGACGCGGTTGCCGCCGGGCTGCTCGTGATAGCACGATTCGAGCATACCCAGGCGGCCATTGGCGAACTCGATCAGCGCACCAAAGTTGTCGTCGCCCTCCATGGCGCAGACCAGCGTGGCGCCCATGGCCGCCACACGCCTGGCGGGGCCAAAGAGCCAGCGAAAGACATCGGCATAGTGGGTGGCCAGCAGGCTGAAAGAGCCGGCAAAGGCGCTGCGCCTGTGGCGCCACTGGCCCGGCGACACCGCGGCGCTGAGGCCGCCGGCATGAGCTGTGCGTGCGCGGATGGCCGTGGGCGTGCCGAGCAGGTTCAGGTCGACAATGCGCTTGAGGTTGAGGGGCAGCGGTGCAAAGCGGTTCATGTAGAGCACGCCGAGCAGCCTGTCGTTGGCCTGGGCGGCTGCGATCATCGCCTGCGCCTCAGCCAGGGTGGCAGCCATCGGCTTTTGGCAGAGAACGTGCAGCCCGGCCTGCAATGCCGCGATGGTGGGCCCAGCGTGCAGATGGTTGGGCGTGCACACCTCGACAGCGTCCAGATCGCCGCGCGCGAGCAGATCGTCATAGTCCTGATGACACGCTGTTGCGTGCACACCGGTTTGCTGCGCGGCGGCACGCAGGGCGGCAGGGTCAGGGTCGGCGAGCGCCACGATCTCGACCCGCTCGGGCAACGCCGCATACCAGCGCATCTGCATCTGTCGCGCAATACTGCCGCAGCCGATGAAACCGACGCGCACACGCTCACCCATGGGCGCTCACTCCTGTGGGGGCAACGATGCCGCTAATCTACTCGGAGACCGCCGCCCTGTCCATTGGGCGCTTTGACAGTGACGCGCCGTCGCCCTATGCTGCTCTGGTACAACGACGACGCGCTTGCCCCGTGCAGGCGCGCTCTCATCAGGAGGTGTTTCTATGCAGAGACCCTGGGAGGCCTATCTGACTCTGAGCATGGTGCATGGCATGGCATTCCCCGCCTGCGCCAACGGCGAGGGCCCCTTTGTCGAGACGGTCACTCAGCTGGCCAAGGACGACTTTTTTGGAGCCATCGAAATCGGCTGGATCAAGGACCCGGGCGTGCGCCAGCGAGTGCGCTCGATCGCCGAGCAGGCGCGTCTCAAGCTGGGCTATGCCGCGCAACCGACGCTGCTGGGCCCCAAGCTCTCGCTCAACGATCTGGACGACGGCGGCCGCGCTCGCGCGGTAGCCGCCATCAAGGGCGCCATCGACGAGGCCGTGGAGCTGGGCTGCGCGCGTGTGGCCTTTTTGGCGGGGCCCGACCCCGGCGATGCCCAACGCGAGCGGGGTCTCGACCTGCTGGCCGACTCGCTGTTTCAGCTCTGCGCCTATGGCGATGAACGCGGCATCGGGCTGACGCTCGAGACCTTTGACCGCGACATTGATAAAAAGAGCCTCATCGGTCCCTCTGATCTGGCCGCTCAGTTTGCGGCGCGCATCCGCGAACGGCATGCCAGTTTCGGCCTGCTCTATGACCTCTCGCATATGCCGCTGCTCTTTGAGGATGTCGAAAGCTCGCTCAAGGTGCTCAAAGACTATTTGGTGCACATCCACGTGGGCAATGGGGTGGTGCAGGCGGGCCTGCCGGGCTACGGCGACCTGCATCCGCGCTTTGGCTTTCCGGGTGGCTGCAACGACGTGCCCGAGCTGACGCGCTTTCTCAAGGGCCTGTTTGAGATCTGCTATCTGCGCGAGGGCGTGGCCGGCGCCAAGCCGTGGGTGGGGTTTGAGGTCAAGCCCTTTGGCGGCGAGGACCCTGACCTGATTCTGGCCAACACCCGTCGGGCCTGGCGGCAGGCCTGGGCCGATCTGGCGGTGTAGCGGCCGCATCGAGGCATCACGAGAGGCTGGCTTTTGCCCTGGGGTAGGCCAGCCTCTCGTCCCCGCACAAGGAGTAGGATGACCCTGCTGCCCGTGGACCTGGAACGCTTCTGGGCCGATAACGCTCAGGCGCTGCGCAGCCCCTTCGCAGGCGGCAACGTTCAGGCGGCCATGACGCTCACCACCACCGAGGGCTGTCTCTGGGCCGAGCTCGGTCTGGATGAGGACCCTCGCTACTATCAGGATGCTGCCTACCACGCCGAGCTGAACCGCCGTTACAACGACCGCGCCGAGGAGATCGTGGGGCGGCGGCTGCTGCCAGAACAGATCGTACCGCCCGAGCACGAGCTGCCACGGCCGCTGCGTATCGAAGAGGTGTTCGGCTCGCAGATCGTGCGCGTCGAGGGCTCGGGCGCCATCGGCGAGGCCGACTGGGTGTTGCCCAGCGTGCACACCATCGCCCAGCTCGAAGAGCGCATCGAGCAGGTGGCGGCCTTGCGCCTGGACGAGGTGGTGCTGCCAGAGGGGTTCTACCCGGCACTGCAACGACTACGCACACAATATGGCCTAGACCCCAAACTGGGCGGGCACATCCGCGGCCCGGTGACGGCGGCCATGTCGATCTGTGGCGTCGAGAACCTGATCATGTGGCTGTACGACTATCCCGAGGTGATGGAGCGCTTTCGCGACCTGTTCGCCGCCAAGATCGTGGAGCTCTGCACGCTGCTGCGTCGCGCTACCGACGCCTCGATGCGGGGCTTTGCTTTTGCCGACGACAACTGCGCCATGCTGAATGCGCGCCTGTACGAGCGCTCTGGCTTGCCCATTCTGCAGCACGTGTTCAGCGTGTTCAGCCCCGCCGAGGGCGACTATCGCTACCAGCATTCTGACAGCGACATGGCGCACCTGCTGCCGCTGTTGGCGCGCTGCGAGCTCACAGGCTGTAACCTGGGGCCCACGGTGCGGCCGGGGCTCATCCGCCGCCACATGCCGCGCACCCTCATCTATGGGCAACTACCACCGTTCACCTTTTCGCGCGGCACGCCCGCCGAGATCGCCGCCGCGGTGGCCAGCGACATCCGTGAGGTAGGCTATGACGGCGGGCTAGTGGTGGATACGGCTGGCAGCGTCAACCCGGGCAGCACCCTAGCAGGCCTGCGCGGCGCCATGCACGCCATCCAGACGCTGGGCCGCTATCGGCCCTGAGTATAAATCTAGGAGCCAGGTAATGAGTGAGAAGATGGGCATCGGCGTTATCGGTTCGGGCGAGATCACCATGAAGGCCACGGCGCCCGGCATCGCCGCGTCGCAGCACGCGCGCCTGGCCGTGGCTATGGATACGCGGCCCGAGCTGGCGCAGGATATCGCCGCGCGCTATGGCGCTCGCTGGACGGTCAGCGTCGATGCGCTGCTGGGCGACCCCGAGGTGGAGGCGGTCTATATCGCCGTGCCGCACTACCTGCACCGGCCGCTGACCGTTCAGGCGCTGGCCGCGGGCAAGCACGTGCTGGTCGAAAAGCCGATCGCCACCACCCTGGCCGACGCTGACGCGATGATTGCTACGGCCGAGCAGGCCGGGCGGGTGCTCTCTGTGGCCTTTGAGGCGCAGTATGACGACCGCATGATGCGCCTGCGCGAGCTGATCGCTGCCGGGCTGATCGGGCGCATCACCGGCACGCGCATCGTCTATCGTGGTGACAAGGCGGCCAGCTACTGGACGGGCGGCTATACCGGGCGCGTGCAGACCGACTGGCGCACCAGACGCGAGACCTCGGGTGGCGGCGTGCTGATCATGAACACCATTCATGACCTCAACACGCTGCGCTTTCTGACGGGGCTCGAGCCGGTGCGCGTCTATGCCGAGTATGATAACTATGCCACGCCCGTCGAGGTCGAGGACTATATCGCCGTCACCATCCGCTATGCCAACGGTGCCATCGGCACCCTCGAGGCCGGCTCGGCGCTGCCGGGCAGAGACCCCGCCCAGCCCAAAGACCGCATCTATGGCGACCGCGGGCAGATCGTGCTGGGCGATCCCGTCACGGTCTACCTGCGCGAGCCGTTCGAGGCGTTGCCCGCGGGCGAGTGGCTACCGCTGGACCTGGGCACAGCCGCGCTCGATAGAGGGCCAATGATCGACAAGTTTGTGCAGGCCATACGCGAAGAGCGGCAGCCGTTGGTGACGGGCCTCGACGGACGCAACGCCCTGGCGGTGGCGCTGGCGGCCTACCGCTCGGGCGAGCTGCACCAGCCGGTGGAGTTGGGGTAACGGGGCGCGGCCAGCGCGGAGCGGTGAGTGCCGTCGAGGCTGGGGGCTATGGGGCGAGCGAGACGTCAGGCTAGGCCTGTCTTCTATACACCATAGCACGAGCTATGGCCATCCGATGCCGTGATAGACGGTATTCTGCGAACGCCTGGGCGCGGCAACGGGCGGCACGGTTGACCGTAGACGGGCCATCTGCTATAGTGTGTGCAGAGCAATCCGCCGCAAAGGTCCATACGGGATGATCGACCCGCATCGCATCGCTCGACAGCAGCGCTAAGAGGCTCCTGCGACTCCGCAGGAGCCTGGAAACGGCCGCATCTGTGCGGTCGTTTTTGCGTCTGATGGCCAGCACATGTGGGCCAAAGGAGCACGACAATGGGTGACGAGATCAAGAGGTCGGACTTTATCCGCGAGATCATCGCAGAGCACAACCGCACCGGGCGGTTTGGTGGGCGTGTGCAGACGCGCTTTCCACCCGAGCCCAACGGCTATCTGCACCTGGGCCACCCCAGGGCCATCTGCATCAACTTTGGCATCGCCGACGAGTACGGTGGCATCTGCAACCTGCGCATGGATGACACCAACCCGACCAAGGAAGATGTCGAGTACGTTGAGGCGATCGCCGAGGACATCCGCTGGCTGGGCTTTCACTGGGGCGACCACATCCTTTACGCGTCGGACTATTTCGATGCGCTGTACGACTATGCCGAGCGGCTCATCGAGCTGGGCAAGGCCTATGTCGATGACCTGTCGCCCGAAGAGGTGCGCGAGTATCGCGGCACCCTCACCGAGCCGGGCCGCAACAGCCCCTACCGCGACCGCAGTGTCGAAGAGAACCTCGATCTGTTCCGCCGCATGCGTGCCGGTGAGTTCGACGAGGGCGCACGCACCCTGCGCGCCAAGATCGATATGGCCTCGCCCAACATCGTCATGCGCGACCCGATCATCTACCGCATCATGAAGGTGCCCCACCACCGCACTGGCGACAAGTGGTGCATCTACCCGATGTACGACTTTGCCCACTGCCTGTCAGACTCGCTCGAAGGCGTTACCCATTCGCTCTGCTCGCTCGAGTTCGAGAACAATCGCGAGCTGTACGACTGGTTCCTCGATCAGCTCGACGTGCACCACCCGCAGCAGATCGAGTTCGCCAAGCTCGAGTTCAACTATACCGTGCTGAGCAAGCGCCGGCTGCGCCGCCTGGTGGCCGAGGGCTATGTGACCGGCTGGGATGACCCGCGCATGCCCACATTGGCGGGCCTGCGACGCCGCGGCTATACGCCCGAGTCGATCCGCAACCTGATCGAGATGGTGGGCATCTCCAAGGCCAACAGCCAGGTCGATATCGCCATGCTCGAGCACGCTGTGCGCGACGACCTCAACCAGCGCTCGCCGCGAGTGATGGGCGTGCTTGACCCGCTCAAGGTCGTGATCACCAACTATCCCGAGGGGCAGACCGAGGAGCTCGAGGCGGTCAATAACCCGCAAGACGCCTCGGCTGGCACTCGTCGGGTGCCCTTTAGTCGCGAGTTGTACATCGAGCGCGAGGACTTTATGGAAGAGCCCCCCAAAAAGTACTATCGTCTCTCGCCGGGGGCCGAGGTGCGCTTGCGCTATGCCTATCTGGTGACCTGCACAGACGTGGTCAAAGACCCCACCACGGGCGAGATCCTCGAGGTGCACTGCACCTATGATCCGGCCACGCGCGGCGGTGACGCCCCCGATGGCCGCAAAGTGCGCGGCACGCTGCATTGGGTGTCGGCGCCCCACGCCATCGAGGCCGAGGCGCGGCTGTATGACCGGCTGTTCAACGTTGAGGACCCATACCAGGGCGAGGATTTCGTCGACAATCTCAACCCCAGCTCGCTCGAGGTGCGGCCGTGCTACGTCGAGCCGAGCCTGGCGGGCGTCGGGGCTGGCTATCGCTGCCAGTTCGAGCGGCTGGGCTATTTCTGCGTCGACCCTGATTCGACGCCCGAGCGACTGGTGTTCAACCGCACCATCACCCTGCGCGACTCGTGGGCCAAGATTCAGGGCCGCTGAGCGCTACCCCGGCTCTGGAGTAACACGGCCGCCTCAGCGAGGCGGCCGTGTGCATTATCGCTGAGCTCAGGCGATGAACTGCCGCAGATAGCGACCGCTCTGGATGATGGCCGCCTGGCGACGGTCGAGCGGGCCCTCGTAGGCGCGGTCCTCGACCTCGATGACCACGGCGCCGTTGTAGCCCGTCTCGGTGAGCATGGCCACAAAGCGGCCCCATTCGATATCGCCCAGGCCGGGCAGCTTGGGCGTGTGATAGCTGTTGGGCGTGGTCAGTGTGCCGACGTCATTGAGGCGCTCGCGATCGAGGCGTGCGTCTTTGGCGTGTACGTGAAAGATGCGGTCGCCAAACTCGCGCATCACCTGTACATAGTCCATTAGCTGCCACACAAAGTGCGACGGGTCATAGTTCAGCCCAAAGTTGGGGCTGGGGATATCGGCGAACATGCGCCGCCAGATGGCAGGCGAGTGCGCCAGGTTCTTGCCCCCAGGCCACTCGTCGTCGGTAAAGAACATGGGGCAGTTCTCGATGCCGACGCGCACGCCCTGGTCCTCGGCGTAGGCGATCAGGGGGCGCCACACCTCAAGAAAGCGCGGCCAGTTGGCATCCACCGAACGCGTCCAATCGCGCCCGATAAAGGTGTTCGCCTGGTTGACGCCCAGCAGCGCGGCAGCGGCGATGACCTTTCTGATGTGTTCGACGGCCACTTTGGCCTCGGCAGCATCGGGCGAGAGCGGGTTGGGGTAATAGCCCAGGCCGCTGATGCTGACGCCGTGAGTGGCACACAGCGCGTTGATGCGCGCCGCCTCATCCTTGTCGAGAGCAGCTACGTCGAGATGAGTAACGCCGGCGTAGCGTCGCTCGGCCTTGCCCTTGGGCCAGCAGGCCAGCTCTACACAATCAAAGCCCTGGACGCCGGCAAAGGCCAGCACCTCTTCAAGCGACATGTCAGGGACGATCGCTGACAAAAAGCCCAGTTTCATCGTACACCTCCAGAGAGATAGCAGGCCGCAGGGGCCATAGCTCACTGACCGGATGATACCCGCAGACAGGGGCAGGCTCAAGCGGGCGGGGCATGCCGAGAAACACAAGAGCCGGTCGCATCAGTGCGCCGGCTCTCTTCTGGCTGAGGGACAGGGATTCGAACCCCGATCATCTGATTCAGAGTCAGGTATCCTACCATTGGACGATCCCTCAACGGTGCCGGCAGTATAGCATGGCTGGGCCGCTGATGCAAAATCGCCTCACGGCAATGATAAGCGCCTCGCGAGACCGGGCGAGGGCAAGTGTTAGCAATCATCATAATAGTCTGCTAATGAGTAGACCATAATCACGAACTCGGGCCCAAATGGGCCTTTGTGGCCTCCTCGGGCTTTGACAAAAGGCCGCTGGCATGGTAAGATTCTGGCACTCTGGTGTGTCGAGTGCTAACGAAGATGATACAGAATCTGCCTGGCAGCCAAAACGAGGCCCAGTTCCCCGCACTCACCCCGCGGCAGCGCGAGGTGTTGCGGGTGCTGGTGCAGGAATACGTGGCCTCGGCCACCCCGGTTGCTTCGGGCACGTTGCAGCGCATCGGCGACCTGGGTGTGAGTTCGGCAACGCTGCGCAATGAGCTGGCCCTACTCGAGGAGCTGGGCTATCTCGATCAGCCGCACACCTCGGCCGGGCGTGTGCCGTCGGTGCGTGGCTACCGTTACTTTGTCGAGCAGCTGATGGAGCAGCGCGATCTGCCCGCGCCCGAACGCCGCATGATCATGCACCAGTTCCACCAGATCCGTCTGAACCTGGACCAGTGGATGGAGCTCACTGCGGCGGTGCTAGCGCAAGTGTCGCAGGTGGCCTCGCTGGTGACGCCGCCGCACGCCAACCGTGCCGAGTTCAAGCATCTCGAGCTGATCTCGACGCACGAAACCCTGTGTTTGATGATTCTGGTGCTGCAAGATGGCAGTGTGCATCAAGAGATGCTAAGCGTCACACCCGAGCTGGACCAGGCGACGCTGAGCGCGGCCTCGAACCAGCTCAACGCCCTGTTGGCGGGGCTGACGGCCGACGAGATGGTGGCCAGGCCCAAGCCTGAGTTGACCACGCTGAGCGAGTGGAAGCGGCAGGTTCTCGAGCGCGTGGTGGATCTGATGCGCGTGGCTGAGCAGCGCGCCGTGAACCAGATCTACCGTGACGGGCTGGTCAACATTTTTGGCGAGCCCGAGTTCCAGGATGTGGCACGCACCATGCAGGTGGTCGAGATGATCGAGCGCCAGCAACTGCTGCAGCGTATCTTGCAGGGCACGCTAGAGACCAACGGCGTGCAGATCATCATCGGCGGCGAGGGGTCTTATGATGAGCTGTATGACGTGAGCCTGGTGCTCTCGCCCTACGGCATCCCCAACCGCGCCAGCGGCGTGTTGGGTGTGTTGGGGCCTACGCGCATGCACTATGGGCGGGCCATCTCGGCCGTGCGCTATGTCGCCCAGATGCTCAATAGCCTGGTGGCCGAGGTCTACGGCTGACGCCACCGAAACATCACCGCGATGGAGCCATTGCTGAAATGACAACCGCAGAACAGCCTTTGGACAACCAAGAACAGCAAGCGCAGCCCGACGAGCAAGAGCTGACCGCTCAGCTGGCGGCGGCGCAGGCCGAGATCGAACAGCTCAAAGACAAGTACCTGCGCTCGGTGGCCGAGTTTGCCAACTATCGCAAGCGCCAAGAGCGCGACGTGCAGCAGACAGCGCTGCGGCTCAAGGCGGCCGCTTTTCGCAGTGTGCTGCCGGTGCTCGATGACCTGCAGCTCGCCGTCAGGCACGCGCCCGAGGACGCCAAAGAGTTCAACTGGGTTGAGGGCGTGCTGCTGATCGAACGCAAGTTCATCAAGGTCCTCGAGGCCGCCAACATCAAGCCGATTGAGGCCGTTGGGCAGCCCTTCGACCCCAATCTGCATGCCGCTGTGCTGCAGGTGCCCAGCAACGAGCAACCTGCGGGGTATGTGGTCCAGGAGATCAAGACGGGCTTTGTGCTCGAAGATGAGGTGCTGCGCCCGACGGAGGTGATCGTCTCACAGGGCGCCCCTGCAGAACCAGCCGGCAACGACGAACAAGCGAGTGAATAGCGCCGCGCCAAGCCGCGGCAACCAAGCCATTATCATCATTCCCGACTCTTGAGGAGGATTCAGATGGGCAAGATCATTGGCATAGACCTGGGCACAACCAACTCGGTGGTGGCGGTGATGGAGGGCGGCGAGCCCACCGTGATCCCCACTGCAGAAGGCTCGCGTCTCTGTCCGTCAGTGGTGGCCATCAACCCCAAAACCAACGAGCGCATGGTGGGTCAGGTGGCACGCCGTCAGGCGGTGACCAACCCCGATAATACCATCTTTTCCGTCAAGCGGCTGATGGGCCGCAAATATGGCGATGCTGAGGTGCAAAAGGCGCGCCAGGTGCTGCCCTACAAGATCGTGGAGCGCGGCAACGGTGATGCCTGGGTGGTCATGGGCGGCAAGGAATACTCGCCCCCCGAGATCTCGGCCATGGTGCTCGCCAAGCTCAAGGCCGATGCCGAGGCCTATCTCGGCGAGACGGTGACGCAGGCGGTCATCACCGTGCCGGCTTACTTTAACGACTCGCAGCGGCAAGCCACCAAAGATGCCGGCCGCATCGCTGGCCTTGAGGTGCTGCGTATCATCAATGAGCCCACGGCCTCTTCGCTGGCCTATGGCATGGACAAGAAAAAGGACGAAAAGATCGCCGTCTATGACCTGGGCGGTGGCACCTTTGATATCTCGATTCTGGATATTGGCGATGGCGTGTTCGAAGTGCGCTCGACCAACGGCGACACCTTTCTGGGTGGAGACGACTTTGACCAGCGCATCATCGAGTGGGTTGTAGACGAGTTCCGTAAGGATCAGGGGATCGACCTGCGCAACGATCGCATGGCGCTGCAGCGCCTCAAAGAGGCCGGCGAAAAGGCCAAGATCGAGCTCTCGACCACGCAACAGACCGAGATCAACCTGCCGTTCATCACGGCAGATGCCAGCGGCCCCAAGCACCTCAACCTGACGCTGACGCGGGCCAAGCTCGAACAGCTGGTGGATGATCTGGTCGAGCGCAGCATCGGCCCCTGCCGCCGTGCTTTGGAAGACGCTGGCCTCGCCACCAAGGACATCGATGAGGTGATCCTGGTGGGCGGCCAGACGCGCATGCCGCTGGTGCAGCGCAAGGTCGAAGAATTCTTTGGCAAGACGCCGCACAAGGGCGTTAACCCCGATGAGGTGGTGGGCGTGGGCGCGGCCATTCAGGCGGGCGTGCTGGGCGGCGATGTCGACGACATCGTGCTGCTCGACGTGACGCCGCTCACGCTGGGCATCGAGACGCTGGGTGGCGTGGCCACGCCGCTGATCGAGCGCAACACGACCATCCCCACGCACAAGGAACAGACCTTTTCGACTGCGTCGGACAGCCAGACGCAGGTGCAGATCAATGTGGTGCAGGGCGAGCGGCCCATGGCGGCTGACAACAAACTGCTGGGCACCTTTACACTGGACGGCATCCCGCCTGCCCCGCGTGGTGTGCCGCAGATCGTGGTGAGCTTTGACATCGACGCCAACGGCATCGTCAAGGTCTCGGCCAAAGACAAGGCCACTGGCCGTGAGCAGAACATCACTATCACGGCATCGAGCGGCCTCCAGCAAGAGGAGATCGACCGTATGGTGCGCGAGGCCGAGTCTCACGCTGACGAGGATCGGCATCGCAAGGAGGCCGTCGAGGCCCGCAACGAGGGCGATACCCTGGCCTATAGCGCCGAAAAAACGCTGCGCGATCTGGGCGACAAGGTGCCCGCTGACGTGCGCACGAGTGTTGAGGACAAGATCAAGACGCTGCGCGATGCCCTGAACGGCAGCGACACCGGCGAGATCAAGCGTCGCACCGAGGCGTTGTCGCAAGAGCTGCAAAAGGTCGGCGAAGCGGCTTATCAGCAGGGGCAGGCCACCACACCCCCGCCAGGCGGCGAGCAGGCAGGCCCTCAAGATGACGGTGGCGAGACCGTCGACGGCGAGTTCCGTGAGGTCTAGCGCTTTTTGATGGGAGAAGAGGGTTAGGAGGCTGCGGCCTTCTAACCCTCTCTTTGTGGCCCGGGGAGCGATTTTGACGCTGCTCTGACCAGACACTACACTTAGCGAGTCTACTTTTTGGGGAGCAATGATGGCGACGGAAACCAAACGCGACTATTACGAGGTGCTGGGCGTATCGCGTGATGCGTCCAAAGACGAGTTGCGTTCGGCCTACCGACGCCTGGCGCGTCAGTATCACCCCGATGTCTCCAAAGACGAGCATGCCGAAGAGCGGTTCAAGGAGGTCAACGAGGCGTATCAGGTGCTCAACGACGACGAGCGCCGCGCCCAGTACGACCGCTTTGGCCATGCCGGGCTCAACCAGGCCGACATGGGCGGCTTTGGGTTCAGCCCCTTTGAGGATATCTTTGCCGAGATGTTCGGGTTTGGCGCCGGGCGTGGCGGCCCGGCCAGACGTGGGCCCCACCGTGGCAACGACTTGCGCTATGACCTCGAGATTTCGTTCGAAGAGGCGGTGTTTGGCGTCGAGCGTGAGGTCAATCTGCACCGCCAAGAGACCTGTGAGCACTGCCATGGCTCGGGCGCTGAGCCGGGCACCTCGCCGATTCGCTGCAACGAGTGCGGCGGCAGTGGGCAGATCAGGCGGGCGCAGCAATCGATCTTTGGCTCGTTCGTGAATGTGAGCACCTGTCCGCGCTGTGGCGGCACCGGCGAGGTGATCACCACGGCCTGTACGGTGTGCCATGGCGCCATGCAGGTGGATGTGGAGCGCAACCTGCGTGTCAGTGTGCCCGCTGGCGTTGACGACGGCATGCGCGTGCGTCTGGCAGGCGAGGGCGATCAGGGCCTCTATGGCGGGCCAGCCGGCAACCTCTATGTGGTGCTGCACGTCAAGCCCCACAAGTATTTCCAGCGGCGTGAGAACGATGTTCTGCTCAACATCAACATCAATGTCACCCAGGCTGCGCTGGGCGATGTGATCAAGGTGCCTACCCTCGAGGGCGAAGCCGAACTCAAGATCGAGGCGGGCACTCAGCCAGGCACCGTCAGCCGGATGCGCGGCAAGGGTGTGCCGCGCCTGCGCGGCGCGGGCCGAGGCGATCAGATCGTGTTGATCAACGTGCAGGTGCCGACGCGCCTGAGCGAGCGCCAGCGCGAGCTTTTGGTCGAGCTTGGCGAGACGATGGGCTCAGATGTCTCTCCGCAGACCGAGCGTGGCTTTCTTGACAAGCTCAAAGATACGCTGGGATTGTGACGATGGCCATGGGCGATTGGGTCGAGATCAGTGTGGTTTGTGACAGCGCTGCGGCCGACGACCTGGCTGCCTATCTCAGCCGCTACTGCGCTGGAGGCGCTGCCGTCGAGCAGCTCCGCACCGACCCCAACGGACGCGACCTCGAGGCGCGCTGGCGGGTCAAGGGGTTTGTGCCCGCAGATGACGAGGCCACGCAGCAAAAGATCGAGATCGCCCTGCTGCTGCTCTCGCGCGATGGCTCTATCTCCGAACCGCTGACGCGCTTGCTGCAGCACCGCGACTGGGCCGAGGCCTGGAAGGAGCACTTTCCTGTGCTGCGCATGGGGCAGCGGCTGGTGGTGGCCCCCACCTGGCGCGAGCATCGCGCCGCCACGGATGAGGTGGTCATCCGCCTCGACCCTGGCATGGCCTTTGGCACCGGCCTGCACGCCACCACGCGGCTCTGTATGGTGGCGCTCGAGGGGCTGGTGCAGCCGGGCGACCGCGTGCTCGATGTGGGCACCGGCTCGGGCATTCTGGCCATTGCCGCGGCGCGGTTGGGCGCGGGCGCCGTGTCGGCGGTGGATGTGGACCCCATCTGCGTGCAGGTGACGGCCGAGAACGCCGCTCTCAACGGCGTGGCCGACCGCGTCAGCGCCGCACTTGGCACACTGGATACTGGCGGGGCGCCGCGCGTGCCCCTGGTGCAAGAGACGGGCTACGACCTGGTGCTGGCCAATATCCTCGCCGAGGTCATCATCGACATGGCGCACGACCTCTTGCGCGTGGTGCGCAGCGGTGGGCGACTGGTGGTCTCTGGCATTCTGGCCGAAAAGGCCGCCGATGTAGCCGATGCCCTCGTCCACGAGGGGCTGCACCTCGACGAACAGCTGCTCGACAACGGCTGGGCCGCCCTGATAGCCACCAGGCCCTGACCATGCACCGTTTTTTCGTCGATCCCCGGGCGCTGGCTGAACGGCCAGTGCGCCTGCGGGGCGACCTGGCACACCAGTGCGCGCGCGTGCTGCGCCTGGCCCCCGGCGATCATATCATGCTGCTCGATAACACAGGCGCTGCCTACACAGCGTGCCTGTTGGCCGTGTCTCCGCGCGAGGTGCTGGCTGAGATTGTCGAGCGAATAGAGCCACAGGCCGAGCCGGGCATACGGCTGGAGCTCTACCAGGCGGTGCCGCGCGCTAAAAAGATCGAGTGGGTGCTGCAAAAGGGTACCGAGCTGGGTGTGAGCGTCTTTACGCCGGTGATCGCCGAGCGCTGCCAGGGGCTGAGCCCCGCCGACCTCGATGGCCCCAAGCTCGACCGTTGGCGCAAGATCGTGACCGAGGCGGCCGAGCAGTCGGGGCGGACGCGGCTGCCGGTGGTAGAGCCGGCGTTGCCACTGGCCGAGGCGGTCGCCGCGGCGGCTTGCGCCGACCTGGGCCTGGTGGCCGCCGTGTCGGCCGAGGGGCGTCCGCTGCGGACCGTGCTCGAGGCACTCGACGAGATGCCTGCCTCGGTGGCGCTGCTGGTGGGGCCCGAGGGGGGCTTTGCCCCCGAGGAGGTGATGCTGGCCAAAGCGGCGGGCGTGCACCCCATTACGCTCGGGCCGCGAGTGCTGCGCACCGAGACGGCCGCGCTGGTGGCGTTCAGCGCCGTGCTCTACGCGCTGGGAGAGCTGGGCTAGAGACCACGTGTCGCCAGCCAGGCCACGCCGGGCAGCGAGAGCATCGCCAGCGCCGTGGTGACCACGGCGGCGGTGACGGCCAGGGGCACGTCACTACCGTATTCCTTGGCGAGCACGGGTGAGAGCATGGCCGCCGGCATGCCAGCCTGCAGAATCACCGTGGCGCGGGTGAGTGGGTCGAGCGGCAGCGGCATCGTGAGGGCGAACATCAACAGCGGCGAGACCACCAGGCGCGTCGAGATGATGCCCAGCAGCGGCCAGGTCAACGCCAGGCCAGTGCGCGCGTGGCTGTAGATGAGGTAGCCCAATAGCAGCATCGAAAGGGGCGCATTGCAGCCAGCGAGCAGATCGAGCGCATCGGCCACCAGACCGGGCAGCTCCCAGCCCGTAGCGAACCAGGCGCCGCCCACAAAGAGGGCCATGAACATAGGGCTGAGCAGCGCCTTGAGGATCGGCCGATACCAGCGGCCGCTGCGCCCGTTGGCCAGGCCGGCCACGCCAAAGGTAAAGAGGTTGACGTTGATGCCCATGTCGGCCATTACCGCGTACACCGCTGCCACTGGGCCCAGCACGGTCTGCACCACGGGGATGCCCAGCGACGCGGTGTTAAAGCAGCCGCAGGTCAACGCCATCACGCCACGCGTGCCGGGCTGCAGGCGTGCTGCGCGGCCGGCCAGCATCGCGGCCGACCACAATACGAGCCCCACCAGCACGATGAGCACCAGCGCCCAGGGCGCCATACGCAGCATGTCGGGCGAGAGGTTTCGCGCCACGGCGATGAGCGTCACTGCGGGCATGGTCACATTGATGATCAGCGTGGAAAGCTGGTTTGAGCCCTCTGCGGTGATGACGCGCAGACGGCCCAGCAAGGCGCCCAGCGCGAGCAGCAGAAACAGGCGGGCAAACGGAGTCAGCAGCGCGACGATGCTCATCCACGCTCCAGATCAACAAGCATAGGCGATAGGGTATGACACAGCCCCACTATACGCAAAAGGGCGCTCTGCCCCCGCGACATGCACCCGGCTCTGGCGCCGATGGCCTGACGCGTCGCGCGCTGCTGGGTGTGTTGGGGGGCACGGCGCTGGCCAGCCTGGGCGGCTGGCGGTTGGCGCAGTATGTCCTGCGCATCGAGCCGCGCCGCCTGCAGGTGAGCCACACCACCGTGGCCGCGCCACTGACAGCCCCGGTGCGGCTGGCCCTGATCAGCGATATTCACATCGGGCCGCATGTCGAGGTGGCCTGGGTGCGGCAGGTCATCGCGGCGGTCGCGGCGCAACAGGTCGATCTGGTGTTGCTGGGCGGCGACTATGTCACCGGCTCGACCGATGGCATGCCTGCCCTGGCCGAGGCACTGGCTGAGCTGCAGCCCAGCCTGGGTGTGTATGCTGTGCTCGGCAATCATGACTACTGGACCGATGCCGACGCGGTGCTGCACTGGCTGCGTCTGGCGGGGGTGATGGTGCTGGTCAACGCCGGCGTCGAGCTGGCCACTGCCGGAGGGCCTCTCTACCTCGCTGGTCTGGACGATGCCTGGCAGGGGCGCCCTGACCTCGAAGTGGCTCTGGCGGGCCACCGTGCGGGCCTGCCCACGGTGCTGCTACAGCACGAGCCCGACCCTGCCGCCGCCCGTGCCGCTGACGATCGCCTGCTCTTGCAGCTGGCGGGGCACACCCATGGTGGACAGGTCCGCATTCCGGGCCTTGGCGCGCCGGTGCGGCCGCCCTATGGCGAGCATTATGTGGCCGGCCTCTATGCGCTCGAGCGCTCGCAGCTGTATGTGACGCGCGGCATCGGCGTCACGTCGCCGCCGGTGCGGCTCAACTGCCCGCCCGAGCTTACCGTGATCACCCTGGCCCCGCGCGAGGCTGCGCTGTGAGCAACGCGGTGGGCGAGGCGCAGGGCATCAACGTCTATCGCGAGAGCGACCTGCACGCCGGGCTCAAGCTGGCTTATGCCAGGCCCGGCGACCGCATCGAGGCGCCCGTGGGCGGCTATGTGGCCGACATTCTGCGCGATGGCCTGTGCATCGAGGTGCAAACGGGCTCCTTTGGGGCGCTCAGGGCCAAACTGGCGGCGCTGCTCGAGACGCATCGCGTGCTGCTCGTCTATCCGGTGGCAACGCTCAAGTGGGTGGCCGTGTATGACGCAGCGGGCGAGACGTTGCTGCGGCGCCGACGTTCGCCGCGCCGTGGGCAGCCGCTCGAGCTGTTTGCCGAGCTGGTCTACCTTGGTGAGCTGCTGGCGCACCCACGCCTGTCGTACGAGGTGGCGCTGGTCGAGATGGAAGAGGTGCGCCGCGACGATGGCCGCGGCAGTTGGCGGCGCAAGGGCGTGAGCATCGACCAACGCCGCCTGTTGCGCCTGGTGTCGACGCAGCGCTTTGTGGGGCCCCAGGGGCTGGCAGAGGTGCTCTTGCCAGAGCTGGCCGAGCCCTTTACCAATCGGCAACTCGCCGCCTGCCTGGGTGTGGGGCGGCGGCTGGCCGGCAAGATCACCTACAGCCTGCGGCAGGCTGGGCGGCTGCACACGGCCGGGCGGGCAGGGCGCGAGCTTTTGTTCGCGCGGGCCACAGGCGCGCATGAATAGCCGCGACTCGCTTTGACGTAATCGTGACTCGTCTTTACAATCGAACTGCCGACCAACCTGGCGCCAGAGGTGTAGCGATGGCCACTTTACCCGATGGAACCCAATTACCCGGCAAGCTGTTCATCGTCGAGGGCATCGACGGCTCGGGCAAGAGCACGCAGCTCGACCTGGTGCACAAATGGCTGACCACGGCGGGCTATATGGTGGCCTTTTCCGAGTGGAACTCGTCGCCGCTGGTGGCCAAGGCCACCAAGCGCGGCAAGAAAAAGCAGCTGCTCACGCCCACCACCTTTAGCCTGATGCATGCGGTCGATTTCTCGCAGCGCTTTCAGCAGCAGATTCTGCCGGCGCTCCGGGCGGGGGCCATCGTGCTGGCCGATCGTTACGTCTATACGGCCTTTGCGCGCGACGCCGCGCGGGGCATCGACCGCGAGTGGGTGCGCGAGGTCTACTCTTTTGCCGTCAAGCCGACGGTGGCGCTCTACTTTCGGGTGCCGCTCGAAGAGTCGTTGCGTCGCATCATCGTGGGGCGGCCTACGCTAAAGTACTACGAAGCCGGGCTCGACCTGGGCCTGTCGGACGACCCCTACGAGTGTTACCGCATCTTTCAAGGGCGCATCTTGCGCGAGTACGATGCCATGGTCGATGAGTTCGGCCTCACAGTGATCGACGCTGCGGCCCCGCTGGTGCAGCAGCAAGAGATCGTACGGCAGATCATCGCGCCGCACCTTGAGGGGGCGCTGCAAATCGAGCCCAACCCCTGGCGCGACGTGTTGGGCAAAGAGCACCTCTCTGGCCGCTATCTCGATAGCCTCGCACATCCTGGAGGGCAGCCACTATGACCGAGGTCAAGTTCTATGGGCATGGCCTGCCCAACGTCGAGAACCTGAGCCTGCCCGGCAAGCTGATTGTGCTGGAAGGGCCCGACGGTGTGGGGCGCTCGACGCAGGTGGCGCTGTTGCGCGAGTGGCTCGAGGCGCAGGGCTATGCGGTGTTCACCAGCGGTCTGCGCCGCTCAGAGCTGGCCAGCGCGGGCATCGAGGCCGCCAAGCAGGGGCACACGCTGGGGCACATTACCATGGCGCTCTTTTATGCGGCCGATTTCTGCGACCGTATGGAGCGCGAGATCATCCCCATGCTGCGCGCAGGTTTTGTGGTGCTCACCGATCGCTACATCTATTCGTTGATGGCACGCTATATGGTGCGTGGCGTCGACAGATGCTGGCTGCAGTCGTTGATGGGCATTGCGCTGGTGCCCGATGCAGTCTTTTACCTCAAGACCACCGTACAAGCGTTGGTTCCGCGAGTATTGAGCACGCGTGGTTTTGACTACTGGGAGGCTGGCATGGATTTCCTGCCATCCTCGGACTATTACCAGAGCTATGTCGACTATCAACAACGCATGCTGCACATGTTTGACGAGTTGAGCGCCGAGTTCGGCTTTAGCGTGGTGGATGCCTCGGGCTCTATCGATGCCGTCTTTGCCGATCTGCGCGATGGCATCGGCAAGATCGTGGCCGAGCTCAAGGCGCGCCCCGTCTGACGCGGCTCCTCAACCACCGTCAACGATGGCTGGGTTAGCTGCCCATCAGCAGTCTGCCCAGCCACGGTCTTTTCAGCTCGATGGCGGTCTCGGGGCATAGCTCATGGCAGCAGTAGCAGCGTATGCAGATGCCATAGTCCATCTGGGCCTTGCCTGCGACGATGGTGATGGCATTGACCGGGCAATGGCGTGCGCAAAAGCCGCAGCCGATGCAGCTTTCAGTGGCAAATGGCACCGCCACCAGCTGCCTAAAGACCCAGTTGTTCGAAACCACTCTGCGTGGCGCCTCGCCGTCGGCCCCTGCCTGGGGCTGCCTGGCCGCCTTGCCGGCCCGCAAGAGCGGCGCCGCCACCCAGCGCGCCAGCCGCGGCAACAGGCCGGGGTCAAAGTCCATCTCCATACCCAGCCTAAAGCCCGAGACCTGTAGGCCTGGCAAGGCGTCACCGAGCACTCGCACGTCTTTGAGACGACCAGTGCACAGCCCACGCTCTGCGGCCACCGCGGTAGTGAGCACCTTGAGCGGGTCGACGCCCACCAGCGCCGCCGAGACGGTATCGCAGGCCAGTGTGTTGGCACTCGCCAGCAATGCTCCGATGGGCCGTGGCGAGCCGCCCGTGGGGCCGTTACCCTCCATGCCCACAATGGCATCCATGAGCGTGAGGGCGGGGCGGGTGTAGGTGTAGATATCGACCAGCGCCTGCGCAAAACGCTCACGGTCGTGCAGCTTTGAGTGGTAGCCGATCTTGATGGCGCCGGGCACCAGCCCAAACAGGTTCTTGACGCCCAGGGTGAGCGTCGTCAGGTTGTGGGTCTTGAGCTTGGGCAGGTTGATGATTACGTCGGCCTCGGTGGCGGCCTGCAGCAGGTCGAGCCTGTGCAGCAGCACGCCCTCGGGGTGGGCCACCTGCACGCCGGCCATGTTCTCGTTGAGGACGATACCGCTCGCGGCTGCGGCATCGGCAATGCCCGATCTGCGATAGGCGTTGCGCACCCATGCCAGATTGGCGGGCCCACCCGGCGATTCGACGATGATAGGCTGGCCGCCGGCGGCGATCACCAGCCGGGCCACAGCGCTGACGATGGCCGGATGGGTGGTGGCAGCCTGCTCAGGCGCCATGGCGCGCACCAGGTTGGGCTTGAGCAGCACGCGCTGTCCGGGCTTGACAAAGGCGGCCATGCCCCCGACCAGGTCGATGGCGCGCCGCACGGCAGCATCGACCGCCGCCTGCTCATAGTTGGCGCAGGCCACCAGGGCGACGATAGGTTGCTCCATGGTGTGGCTACCCCCGTTTGTCACTGTGAGCCCGTGCGCGCCAGGGCAGAGACGGCCTCGCTCAAGAAGGCGAGCTGGCGGCTGGCCAGCCCCAGCTTGACGCCAGCTGCTGGGTCATCCTCGATCAGGCGTTGCAGGTCGCCATCTTGCACGCAGCGTGTCAGGCGCTGCAGCTCGTCCATAAAGGCATCGAGCGAGCCGATCTTGAACCGGCGATGACCGTCGCGCGTGGTTGGTTCCAGAGCGCCGTAGCGTTCGTGTTCAAAGGCCGATTCGCCCTCCCAGGGTGCCGCGCCCGCCGCTGGAGGCCCGCCCGCGGCGCCCCCTGGTGCGTCTGGGGCAACTTCACCGTCTTCGGGCCAGGCCCCATCGTCGGCATCGCTGTGCTCCGACGGTGCGGGCCCCAGAACGCTATGCAGCGGCTCGTGGATGACCGCCTCGATGGTGGGCACGCGCTCACCGCGGCGCAGCATGGCCAACGCCATGGCAGGGTCGATATTGGCGTTATGGCGCAATGCGGCACACAGCCGCGACAGCTCGGCCGCCGAGAGGCTCTCTTCAACCGCGAGATCGGCCACCTCTTGTTGGCGACTTGGCGGCGCAAGATCGACGAGGTGCTGGCCGTGCGTGACGCCCAGATCGCCACTGGCCAGATAGCGCTGCACGTCGGGCGGCAACTGCCGCAGCCGCAGGTAGCGCTGAATCTGCCGGCCCGAGAGACCCAGCGTGCGCGAGACGGCCTCGAGTGCCTCGGTCTGGCTCTGCCCGGCCTCGGTGAGCGAGGCGAGCAGCTGTTCAAAGGCGCGGCCCTTGTCCAGGTCGTTCAGGTCGAGGCGTTGTAGATTCTCCAGCACTTGCTGCACCAGTGTCTCGCGGGCGCTGCCTGGCGACACCAGCACGCAAGGTACGCGGTCGAGCCCAACCACAATGGCCGCGTCGCGCCGACGGTTGCCATAGACGATGCGATAGGTGTCTTCCTCGGGCGTCACGCCCAGAGGCTGCAGAATGCCGTGCTCGCGGATCGTCTCGGCCAGGCCCGCCAGATCGCCCGGGTCAGAGCGCATATTGGGCTGGCTGGGCAAGAGGTCGCGCGGGTTGAGATAGATGATCTGTGTGGGCTCGAGCATGGTTCTGTTGGCCACCTTGGTGTGAATGCACTCCATGATAGAGGCGCTGTGTCCTCGACGCAAAACAGGGGCATGCGAGCATGCCCCTGTCGATGTCAGCGCCGCCGCTATGATGCGGGAGCGAGCTCGCCGATGAGGTTAGCAGCATAGGCGATGGCTTGCTGCATATAGGTCTCGTCGATGGGCCCCAGCGCCGAATCCGTCTCATAGATGCGCTGTGGCACTGTCTGCGCCAGCAAGTCAAAGCCCTCACGCAGCTTGAACTGATACTTGGCCCGCCAGATGTCGCGGCCGATCTCGGCCAGGCGTTCGGCCGTCATGGGCATGCCCACCTGCTCAAGCGAGCGCAGGATCATGTTGGTGTCGTACAGGTTGCGCGCAAAAAAGCACACCACCAGGCTCGACAGGATCTGGCGAGCACCCTCTTCCTCGAGCAGCATGTTGATCAGTCGCTCGGGCGGCACGGTCTCTTTGAGCATCTCTTTCTGGTCGACGCTATAGCCGGCGTTGTCGAGGTGCGAGTGACGCGCGCCGAGCAAGAACCCCAGATGCGCGGCTGGGCCGGTGTGGTAGCCGGGGATCTCGTTGCCGCCGTAGGCCAGGGCGAACTCGCGCCCACCATAGACGGAGGATGCATAGTCGACGCCGCGGGCCAGCGCTTGGTAGAACGGCGTCGGCTGTGAAAGCAGGCGTTCGGCGGCCGCCAGATACCCCTGGTAGCCACCCCAGCGCAGGCTCACGCCGTCGAGCTCGTCGGCCGGGATGAGGCCCTTTTCGACGGCTTCGGTAGCCCAGGCCAGCACCACACCGGCGCTCATGCAGTCGAGGCCAAAGTCGTCGATACGATCGAGCAAGCGCAGCAGGTTGCGCGGCTCGTTGATGCCGAGCATCGAGCCCAGCGCAAAGATCGGCTCATAGTCATAGGCCACCATGCGCGTGCGCATAAAGTAGGGCTCGTTCTCGTATGGCTCGCGCAGGGCGGCGATGTGAATGCAGCCCACCGGGCAGTGGGTGCAGGCGAGGCGGCGCCCCAGGTAGCCCTCGGCAAAGGCCTCGCCCGAGATGCGCTCGGCATTGACGATGCGACCGGCCTGCAGGTTGCGTGTGGGCAGCCCGCCGATGGCGTTGAGCGGCAGGATGTTCGAGGCGGTGCCCAGGTCGTGGTACTTTTTCATCAATTTGGACGTGGTGGCCTGCTGATAGATCTCGTCATACAGCTGGCGATAGGCACGACGGTCGGCGACAGGCAGCGAGCGTTTGCCCGACACCACCAGCGCCTTGAGTTTTTTGCTGCCGAACACGGCGCCCAGGCCGATGCGGCCAAAGTGTCGGTAGGTCTCGCACATGACGTTGGCATAGGGCAGCATCTGCTCGCCGGCTCGCCCGATCCGCAGAATGGTGCGCAGGCCAGCGCCGCCCTCGTTTTCGCGCACTACACGCCCAGTGACGGTGTTGCTGAGGCCCCACAGGGTGGTGGCGTCGCGCAGATGCACCTCGTCGCCGTCGATCGAGACCCACAGGGGCGTCTCACTGGCGCCCTTGATGACGATGGCGCCATAGCCAGCCATGCGGATGGCCACTGCGCTGCGGCCACCGGCGTGGCTCTCGCCCAGGTTGCCGGTGTGAGGCGATTTGAACATGGCCACCGTCTTGGATGCCAGCGGCAAGTTGCCCACCAGGGGCCCAACAGCCAGGATGATGGGGTTGCGCGGATCAAAGGCGTCGATGCCTGGCGGGCATTCCTCGAGCAAGAGCTGCGCCGCCACGCCAGCACCGCCAATGTAGGCCTCGAACAGATCGCTGCGGTCGACCACCTGCGAGGTCTTTTTGGTAAGGTCGATATACAACACACGTGAGATGGGATCGTTGGGCAGCACAGCTATTTATCCTCCATGGCGAGTACGCCGTGCGGGCAAAAGCTCACACAGTAGCCACACTGGATGCAGATGGATGGCTTGTTGACGTCATCATCCCACTGCACTGCGCCCAACACGCAGGCCTGCGCGCAGCGCCCACAGCCGATGCATTTGCTGGCATTGAGGCGCACACCGCCGCCCGGCTTGGGGGTGAGGGCGCCGGTGGGGCAGGCACGCGCGCAAGGCGGGTCGTCGCAGGCGCGGCACACGATGACCTTGAACCCCTTTTCCATGCCGCCCATCGAGCGCACCGTGATAGCGCTCGAGGCAATGCCGCCCAAGCCGCTGCGGCGCGCGCACGCGAACATGCAGCACTGGCAGCCTACACACAGCTCAGTATCGACAACGGATAGCCGCATTCGTGACTCCTCGGTCAAGTTTGTGAAGGCTTTCACAAATCAGCCTGCTGATTATAGCGGCAGAGGGGGCGAGTGTCAAAGGCGCGCAGAAGGCCACAAAGGCCTGGGGGGGTGGTGAACCCTGCCATAGGGTGGTCGTCTGGACACCAGAGACACCTCTTGACGACCCGAGCGCGGCACGGCTATCATGTGGCTGCGTCGCCTCAACAGCTCGCTATGGAGCAAGGGGGGAAGGAGTCAGGCGATGAACGAAGAGCAATTGATGGGCACCGCTCGTGCGCTAGTGGCCACCGGCAAGGGGATTCTGGCCGCCGACGAGAGCACTGGCACCATCACCAGACGGCTCAACAGCGTCGGTGTCGAGGCCAGTGAGGCCAACCGTCGCGCCTATCGCGATATGCTGTTGACCACCCCTGGCGCCGAGGCCTTTATCAGCGGGGTGATTCTATACGACGAGACGCTGCGCCAGGAGTCTCTAGGTGGCCTGCCCTTTCGCCAGCTGCTGGCCCAGCGGGGCATCATCCCGGGCATCAAGGTCGATCTGGGCGCCAGGGCGCTGGCGGGTTTCGCTGGCGAGCAGATCACCGAGGGGCTAGATGGGCTGCGCGAGCGCCTGGCGGCCTATGCTGGGTTGGGGGCGCGCTTTGCCAAGTGGCGTGCTGTCATCAGCATCGCTGAGGGGTTGCCCACGGCCTTTGGCATCGAGGCCAACGCCCATGCTCTGGCGCGCTATGCGGCACTGTGCCAAGAGGCGGATCTGGTGCCTATCGTCGAGCCCGAGGTGCTGATGGATGGCAACAATACTATCGCCAGGTGCGAAGCGGTGACTACCGCGGTGCTCGAGGCAGTGTTTGACGCTCTCTACCGGCATCGCGTGATGCTCGAGGGGATGTTGCTCAAGCCCAACATGGTCATTGCCGGGCTCAAGTGCCCTGTGCAGAGCCCGGTGGACGAGGTGGCGCGGGCGACGGTGCGCACGCTGCTGCGCACGGTGCCGGCGGCGGTGCCTGGCATCGTGTTCCTGTCGGGTGGGCAGAGCCCCGAACTGGCGACGGCCCATCTGAACGCGATGAACAGGCTGGGGCCGGCGCCCTGGGAGTTGAGCTTTTCATACGGGCGGGCGTTACAACAGCCAGCGCTGCAGGCCTGGGCTGGCGATGCTCGGCAGGTTCCTGCGGCGCAGGCGCTCTATCTCAAACGAGCGCGGCTCAATAGCGCCGCCCGGTCTGGCGACTATACCTGTGCCATGGAATAGCCAGGCGCCGGGACAAGGGCGTGCGGCAAAAGACGGCACAGCTAGGCCGGGTCTGGCCAGCCGAGCTTGCGTAGCACCGTGTCGTAAAAGTAGCCGTCGCCGCCCAGCCGCACAAAGCGCGCCTGGTGCGCACTGGCCGTAGCACAGACACGGTCACCTGGTGCGAGGTCAAGGTCAAGTTGCCCGTCGATGGTGACGGTGGCCTCTTCGCCGCGCACCAGTGCCAGCGTCACCTGGCAACGGCCGGGCAGCACAAACGAGTGCGAATGGCCCAGGTGCGGCGCCACAGGGGTGATGGCCAGGCAGTCTAGCTCGGGAGAGACGATGGGGCCGCCGGCTGAGAGGCCATAGGCGGTGCTGCCGGTGGGCGTAGAAACGATGACGCCGTCGGCAGTTGGCGTCATGATATGGCGGCCATCGGCCTCGACAGAGACGCGCACCGTGCGCGAGACGCGCCCGCGCGAAACCACGACCTCGTTGACCGCCTCGGCTGCAAGGAGCACGGTCTGTCCGCGAAGCACCTCGACGTGCAGCAGCAGACGCCTTTCCACGTTGAAGGTGCCGGCCAGCAGGCGCGGCAGAGCGGGCTCGAGTTGTTCAGGGTCGATCTCGGCCAGGAAACCCAGCCGCCCGAGGTTGACGCCCAGCACCGGCAGGCCGGCCAGCGCCGATGCGCGCACCGCCCGTACAATAGTCCCATCACCGCCCAGGGTGATGAGCAGCTCGAGCTGCGGCGCGGCCTCGCGCAGAGCGGGCTCGTCTAGCACGTCGCCACGCCACACAGTGGCGCCCTGCGCCCTGAGGGCATCCGAGAGCCAGTCGGCCAGCGCCACCGACTCGGGGCGATGGGCCTGATAGAGAACGCCGATGCGGCCGACGCCTGGCATGTTACAGCAACGTGGCCACGGCTGCGGCAGCGTCGGCCAGGGGCAGTCGCTGCTCGGGTTGCTCGCCTGTCAGGTCGTTGAGCACGACCACGCCCTCTGCCAACTCTTGCTCGCCGATGATGAGCGCAAAGCGGGCGCCCAGCCGGTTGGCCCCACGCATCTGCGAGCGCATGCTGCGGTCGCCAAAGCCGATCTGTGCCTGTACGCCGCGGCTCAGGAGTTGCTGCAAGAGGACGATCGCTGCAGTCTTGGCAGGCTGGCCCAGGTGCACCAGCACCACCTGTGGGGCTGGTGCCGCCGGCGCGGCCAGGCCCTGTTCCTTCATGGCCAACACCAGGCGCTCCATGCCCGAGCCAAAGCCGATGCCTGGCGTGGGCGGGCCGTCTAGCTCTTCGGCCAGGCCATCGTAGCGTCCACCGCCGCAGACGGCATTCTGCGAGCCGATGCCCTGAGCCCACACCTCAAAGACGGTCTTGGTGTAATAGTCGAGCCCGCGCACCAGCCGATGGTTGATGGTATAGGGTCGCTCCAGAGCGTCGAGATAGCCAGTGAGCGTGGCAAAGTGCTCGGCGCACTCGTCGCAGAGGTGGTCGGAGGTGTGGGGCGCGTCGGCGATGATGGGCTGGCAGCCCTCATTCTTGCAGTCTAGCAGGCGCAAGGGGTTGCGCTCGAGGCGGCGCTTGCAGTCTGCGCAAATCTCGTGGGTATGCCCCTGATAGTAGGCCACCAGTCTCTCTACATAGGCGGGGCGGCACTTGGGGCAGCCGGTACTGTTCAGCTGAAAGGCCAGCCCCTTGAAGCCGAGGTTGGCGTACAACTGCCAGGCGAGCGACATGACCTCGAGGTCGACGGCGGGATCTTGCTCGCCGATGCACTCGATGTCGAACTGGGTATGTTGGCGATAACGACCCGCCTGCACACGCTCATAGCGAAAGATGGGCCCCATGGTGTAGAGTTTGACCGGCTGCGGCAGCGTGCGCATGCCGTGCTCGATGTAGGCGCGCACAATGCCCGCGGTAAACTCGGGCCGCAGGGTGATGTCGCGCCCGCCCTTGTCTTGGAACGAGTACATCTCTTTGTCGACGATATCGGTGCCCTCGCCTACGCCGCGCACATAGAGCGAGGTGTCTTCAAAGCAGGGCACATCGATGCGTTGATAGCCAAACTGCGCGGTGACGCGCTCGATCTCGCGGCGCAGCAAGTTCCAGTAGGGCTGGTCTTCGGGCAGAATGTCGATCGTTCCGCGGGGCGCGGTGTACATGAGACCCCTCCGTGCGCGTGTTGGCAACCGACATTATACGCCAACGCCGCAGCGCGTCTATCTGGCGCGCTGCGGCGTTGTGGACGAGGCTCAGTCTAGCGCCAGCCACTTGCTCAGATAGGGCTCAGTCACCTCGAACAGCGCACCATTCGGGTTGTACGCCGTCAGCCAGCGGGCGTCTTCAGGGGCGATGCGGATGCAGCCATGCGATGAAGGCCGCACGCCCAGCATCTCGGCATCCTGATAGAGCTTGTTGCCCTGCTCATCGCGCAGGTAGGGCAGGCTGTGGATGAGGATGTTGCCGCTGGAGCGAAAGAGATACCAGGCATCGTCGGCCTCCACGCCAAACGACGTAAAGGTAGGCCAGTATTCGCCCACACGGCCCGAGGCCGCCGGCGTGTACTTGTCAGACTCGGGCAGGCCAGTGCTGCAGGGGATCTCTCGCAGCAGCTCGCCATACTCATAGATGTAGAGCATCTGCGTCGACTGATCGATGTAGATAAAGCGTGGCTCTTCGGGGTGCGTGTCGAACCCATTTGGGCCCGTCTCCGCAGCGGGCGGCGGCGCGGGCACGTCGCTCTCGCCTGCGCTGACGGGCGGCTCTGCGGCGGCAGGTGCGGCTGCCACGGCCTCTCGCTGAGCAGCGTCCTCATCGTCGGCAACGCCGTCTGCTGCAGTGGCTTGTTGGGGCGTTGCTGTGGGTGCGGCTGTTGGTGCGGCTGTCTCGGTGGGCGCCAGGGTGGGCAGCGGGGTGAAGGTGGGGCGCAGCGTCACCGTGACAGCGACGGGCGTGTCTGTGGGCAGTGCCTGGGCGCTGACGACATGGCCGCTCTCGCCAGCGGGTGTGCGCTCCTGGGCCACCGTGGACTGCTCGCTCTGTACCAGGCCATAGCTAAAGGCCACCACCAGGGCCAGTACAAAGATCCAATGGGTGCGGGTCATCAATGGCTAATCTCCCGTAACGATGGCGATAGATGATGGCAGCCGGCCAGTCACGCGCCGAGCTGCTGCTGCAGGCGCGCCTCAAAGTGACGCAGCGCCTCTTGCAGCTTTTCCTGTTGCACGGCCGTGGTCAGGTCGCCGCGGGTGCGCTCGGTGACGCCGCGCACCATGTCGGTGGTGCGGCGCAGGCCGCGCGTCAAGGTGTCGGGAAAGTCTATGGTCACCAGCAAGCCGTAGGCCTCATCCATGATCTCGAGGATGCGCTCGGCCTCGGCCACGTCGTCACGGCGGATGGCATCCAGCGCAAAGCGCCGCATCTCTCCGATAGCCTCTCCCAGGCCGTTGAGATAGGCGGCATAGGGCACGCCGATCTCCTCAGGGTCGGGTACCGGCTCACCCTTGACGAGCGCGATAGAGATGGCCGCCTCGGCCACCTCTTTGAGGGCATCTTGCACATAGCCCGAGTAGTAGATGTCGGCATAGGGCTCGGCCTCGACGCACATATCGGCGGCTCCGGCGCGCGCCTCAGACAGCAGCTCTCGTGCCTTGTCGAACTCATGGCGGTGCGTAGCACGGATGCTGTTGGCGCAAGAGCGGATCACCTGTCTCGAGCGCTCGAGGCTGGCGTCGCGGATGCCGTTCTTGCTGGCCCAGTCTGCCACAATGCGTTCGACGACCGTCTCCAGGTTATCTACCATGCCATTCCCCTTTGTGTGGCTTTAGCGGACCTCTACGAACTCGACCCAGCTCAGCTTGCCCCACTCTCCTTCGACATCAACCGGCTCCGAGGGTAGGTCTGGCAGGGTGAGGGTATAGACGACCGCGTTGCCCAGGCCGTCGAATGAAAACTGCCCCGAGCCATCGGTGATGGCGGTCGTTGACCAGTCCCAGGCCTGGATGCGCACCGTCACCCCGGCCACGCCACGTTGGCTACTATCCAGCACGTGCCCACGGACATACATCTTGCCTGAGGCGATGGGCTCGACGCGCTCGACCTGGCCCACATACGTGCCTGCCGGCACCGGTTTGGTGCGGGGGGCCTCTCCCTCGGGGCCAGGCGTGGGCGTTTGGGCGCACTTGAGGGTGGCATCCTGGTTCTTGGCGACTGTCTCGGGGTCAGAGCTGACCGCCAGAGCGCTCGTGTACTGCTGTGCCGCCTCGCACCACTGCTGCCTGAGAATGAGCAGATCGCCATATTGCACGCTGGCGGTGTAGAGCCGCTGGGCTACGTCCTTGTACTGTGGGTCAAGGCTATAGACTGTGCTCAAATGAGCGATCGTCTGCTCCCAGTCAGCACCCCAGTAGCCCATACCCGTCATATACGAGGAAGCCAGGTCTTTGGCCAGGGTGATGCGATCGTTGCTTGGTTCGATGACCAGAGCGCTCTCAAACGACCGCACCGCCTCGATCATTTTGTCTTCGGCCACCAGGCTCTGTCCAAGCTCGTAAAAGGCCTCGACCAGCATCTGATCCACCTGATCGCGGTTGAATGACGGGTCGACGCCGATGAGCTTGTCGGCCGTCTGGATAACGAGGTCCCAGGTGCGTGTCTCATAGGCAGCCATGAGCTCGTTCCAGTGGGCCTGTTTGGTCTCTTGCTGTAAAAAGGCGGTGGGTGTGGGCAGCACGGTCAGTTCCTGGCGCACCTGCGCCAGGCGCTCATTGGCACCCTCGTGGTCGGGCACATAGAGCAGCGCCTGCTCGTAGGCGGCCTCGGCCAGCTCGAGCTGACCCTCGCGCAGGTAGCCCTCGCCACGCCGATAGAGGTCCTCGGCGGTCTGCTCGATCTGCCGCACACGTTCGCGGCGCCCAGCCTGGACGGCGCCATAGCCAAGGGCAGCGATAAGCAGCAGCACCAGCAGGGCTACGCCGATGACCAGCCACGTGAGGCCACTCCCCTTGCCCTCGGTGGCGGCGGTGGGCGCCGCCGACCATGGCACAGGCTGCGGGGTGGGGGCCTGTTGAGGCTCTGGAGGCTGTTCTAGCTTGGCGCCACAGTTGGGGCAAAAGAGCGCGCGGCCATGTATGTTATAGTCACAGCGGGGGCAGCGCATGCGCCTAACCTCCCTGAGGAACAATCGTGTGTTCGATGATGATCTCACCCGTGGGACGTAGTAACAAGACGTGCGTCGCCGCAGCCAGGTTCCCTCGCAAGCCCAACTCCAAGCGCAGCGGGCGTGTGGGGGCCAGCGCTACGGGCTGCCGCGAGAGCTCTTCTTCGCCCTGCCTGATGATCAACACCGCCTGCTGCTCTCCTGGGCTGTGAACGCGCAGTGTCAGCCGGTCATCGCTGCGCTCGGCCCACAGCGCCACCTGGGTATTGGCCAGAGTGGGACCATCCATCTGTACAATAGGATACCACGATTCGCGCCAGAAGACCGATGCGCCAGGCGCCAGGTTGCCGGCATCGCGGAAGGTGGGGCTCCAGCCTCCCCATAACTCGACATACTGTGAGCCATCGTCGGTATACAGGTTGGCGTCAAAGCCGCGCCCAAAGCCAAACAGCTTGACGCCGTTGGCCACCGCCCCTGGGAAGGCCCTTACCAGGCCGATGTCGGTATCCTCGTCGTATACGGCGACAAAGTCTGCCGTGCGCGTGGGCATGAACAGGCCCAGGTAGCTATCCCAGTTGCCATAGCTGCTGAGATCGCGCCCCTGATACACGGGCCACGAGAAGGGCTCGTAGGCGACGGGCATGCCGGTGATGCCGGTGCTGTGCACCAGCGCCTGGCTGCCGGGCAGCACAAAGCGCAGGCCAGGCCCCACGCCATGCTTGCCGGGCGAGACCATGGCATTGATCCAGTATTGCAGCGGCTCGGCCTTGTCGCTCTGGCTGGTGAGGCGCGTGGCCAGCTCGAGAGCCGCCTGGCCGGGCCGCAGCGTGATGCTTACCTCAACGGCCACCTGCCGCGTCTGCTCGAGGTACTGCATCGTCACGCTGGCGCTACCGTCGTCGAGCTCGTCTACACGGGCGTCCCAGGGCTCGGCCGTTACATAGCCGTGCTCGTCCACCGGAAGGCAGAACTCGATGCCGCCCACAGCCAGCCACCAACCCTGGTCTGGCGGACCCCAGTTGGTGGGCTTGATGACGCGGTTGTTATAGAGCAGCGTCTGGTCGGTAGGCAGATAGCGGATCTGGTAGATGCGCCCGCCCAACTCGGGCAGCAGCTCGACCTCCAGGTAGGCATTGCGCAGTACGATCAACTCATAGCTCTGCGGGTTGACCGCACCCCAGCCATTGTTCAGCAGAGGGTAAGGGTGGCCAGCCTTGGCCTCATCGACGTACAGCGCTCGCTCATAGGCATAAGTGGGAAGGTCGATATTGCGCCGCGACACGGTCACTGGCTCGACGGGCGCTGGTGTTGGGCTGGCCTGCGGCGTGGTGCCGGGTGCGCGCGTCAACGTGGGCCTGGGCGAGATGGTGGCCGGGCGCGTGGGCGTGGCGCTGGGCCTGGGCGTGGCTGTTGGTTTGGCCACGATAAAGGCGGCCTTGGTGCTGCCCGACAGGCCAGAGGCATCCCATGCGCGAGCCTCAATCTGGTGCACGCCCGGCGACAGATCGCGAGTGTCTATGTTGTGGAGCAGCATGGCGTCGGCGGCCTCGGCTACCTGGGCGCCATCTACCAGCAGCGCCACACGAGCGATGCCGGCGCCATCCTCGGCGGTCACGGCGACCTTGAGACCATCACTGGGTGCGACGGGCCCGGGCGATGCTTCCAGCGTCACTCGAGGCGGTTGCACATCTTGCAGGGTCAAGGCGAGCCGGGTCTCTTGCTCGCAAGAGAGGCGCACCGTGCGGCGGGCAGGCGCAAAGCCATCACGGGTGAGCTCGACGGTGGCTGCGTCGGGCGGTAGCAAGAGCCGCAGAGGCGTCTTACCCTGTAGAGCGTCGTTCAGCGTCACAGTGGCGCCACGGGGGGTCGAGTCAATAACCAGAATCGCCTGGCAGACAGCCTGTTCGCCCAGCGACGCCCGTGAGCAGCCGCTCAAGAGGACGGCCAGGAGTGAGATGGCGCAAAAGAGCCTGATGGCAGGGCGCATAAGCGTATTGTACCGAGGGTGACGCCGGGGTCCAAGAGGGGCCGCGGTGGGGTGGCGTAGCCACTCTATGGGGCGAATTGACGACAGCAAGGTGGCATAGTATACTGCAGGGCGTTGCCACCCTAGCTCAATCGGCAGAGCAGACGCTTCGTAAGCGCCAGGTTTCGAGTTCAA
>ENA-UOXR01000200-UOXR01000200.1-bioreactor-metagenome-genome-assembly--contig:-NODE-200-length-77194-cov-7.312436_pt1 | contig 77194 bp, 69 predicted proteins | sample MGYA00238164_ERZ764825 | MGnify/ENA primary metagenome ERZ764825 (study PRJEB28920, sample SAMN05720171) | bioreactor metagenome | isolation source: Anaerobic biogas reactor | place: USA:Washington... | reverse complement strand
CAGCCACATATCCAGATCCTCATAAACCAGCTTCTCATCGAACCCGCCGGTTTCATCAAAAACCTTTTTGCGCACCATTACCGTCAGGGCAGGTATAATGGGCCGGATCAGCAGCAGAAAATACATATCGGCATTTTGAACTCCGTTCTTAAAATACTTATCAATGCCGTTCTTATAATCTGACCATTTAATATTCATTCTCTCGGTAAACCTCAGGAACCAGGCATCGGTAAAAACCAAACCCAGGTTAGCGTTCCGTTCCATGAAATCCACCTGTGTTTTCAGCTTCTCCGGTTCCCACATATCGTCAGAGGCGAGAAAAGTCACATATTTTCCGGCCGCCATCTCCAGGCCTTTATTCAAAGTCTTGCAGACCCCTTCATTGCTTTTGCTTAAAAAGCGAATGTTAAGCCGGGGATTCTCTGCAATAAACAATTTGATAAGCTCCGGGGTATTATCGGCGGACCCATCATTTATCACAATCAGCTCCAGATTTTCATAGGACTGGTCTGCCACACTCCGGAGACAATCATTAATGTATTTCTCATGATTATAGGCCGGTACTATAACTGATACCAAAGGGTCAGGATTCAAAGCTATCACTCTCCAAATGATTAGACCCAGGCATTTATGACATTAACAACCCTGGTTATTTCTTCTTCAGTCAAACCGGGATAAACAGGCAAGGAAAGGATGCTGTCCGCCAGAGCTTGGGAAAGCTTATAGCCTTTGGCATCCAGGTTAAGCTCACTGTAGGCGGTTTGATTGACGATAGCAACCGGATAATGAATCAAGGTTTCAATAACGCTGTCTTTCAGCCTTTGCTGCAATTCATTGCGCTTCCGGCTTTTGATGGCAAACACATGCCAAACCGGTTTATTCTCAGGGGCTACATAGGGCAGCCCCACATTAACATTAGTAATTTGCTTAAGGTACCGATTGGCTATGTGGCATCTCTGGGAATTCCACTCCTCCAGATGCCGGAGCTTTATCCTTAATACCGCCGCCTGTATTTCATCCAGCCGCGAATTAAAACCCTTATATTCATGAACATATTTCCGGGCAGAGCCATAATTCCGAAGCATTTTAATTTTGTCAATCAGCTCCCGGTCATTGGAGGTAACCGCTCCCCCATCCCCTAATGCCCCCAGATTTTTGCCGGGATAAAAGCTGAAAGCCGCTGCATCTCCTAAACTCCCCGCCGGGCGGTTCTTGTATAAAGCACCATGGGCCTGGGCCGCATCTTCTATTACTTTAAGGTTATGACGCCTGCCTAATTCAAGAATCGGGTCCATGTCAGCAGTTTGACCGTAAAGATGTACCGGAATTATGGCTTTGGTCCGGTGGGATATGACCGGTTTAATCCCGGCGGCATCAATATTGAAGGTTTTTTCATCCGGCTCAGCAAATACCGGTGTGGCACCTGCATAAGTAACCGCCAAAGCTGTTGCGATATAGGTGTTGGCGGGAAGTATCACTTCATCCCCCGGGCCAATTCCATAGGCCCGCAGAATCAGATGGAGGGCATCCAGGCCGCTGCCAACTGCGGCACAGTATCCGGTATTACAGTACCGGGCGAATTCCTGCTCGAAAAGCTCAGCCTCTTCACCCAGCAAAAACCGGTTAGACCGGATAACTTTACTGATGGCACTGATTATTTCTTTTTCCAGTGGCTTATGAATACGCTCCAGATCCAAAAACGGTATCATCTTCCTTATCCTTCCGAAACATATCTTTTTATTTTAGCCGGTATTCCCATGACCACCGCACAGTCGGGCACATCTGAAGTGACTACTGCACCTGCCCCCACCACAGCCTTTTCCCCTATAACCACACCCGGCAGCAAAAGGGCTCCCAAACCGATGGAAGCACCATCCTTGATGGTGGGACCCAGCATCGCGGCTTCATCATAAGGCAGCTTTCCCATAGCATTGTCATTGGCACAGCCGGTATTAGCGGCAATAAATACATTTTCTCCAATAAGGCTGTTGCCGGTAATGTTGACCAGGTCCATTATCTTGGTGTTGCTGCCAATAACAGTGGAATAAAGGATGGTTGTATTTCTCCCGATTATACAGCTGCGGCCTATGGTGCATTTTTCTCTTATGGATGCTCCATCACCGATAAGAGTATTAGCTCCGATCTCAACCTCATAATAGATAACCGAATGTGGCCCGATATTGCAATGATCTCCGATCCTGACCCATGGTTCAAAGGAGGGTTTGCGAGCCAGTCCCGGCCCCTTAGGTTCCTTGCCAATATATGCGCCGGGAAATATCTCCACATTGTCACCTAAGACAACTCCGGATTCGATAACCACCTGGGGGTGAACAGTTACATTATTGCCTATTACGGCCCCGGGCCTGATCACGGCAAATTCGCCTATAACCGCATTGATCCCAATATTTTCAGACTGAACCACCGCTTTTTCGCTAATCAATTAAATCACCTTGTTTCCCGCATTCGCTGAGGAATTCATCATAGCTCCGTATATAATCTTCCTCATCATAATAATCACTGGCCAAAACCAGCAGCACAGCATCCGGAGAGAAATCAAACATCTCCCGCCAGACCATCCTCCCGATATACAGCCCCTGACCAGGGTCCTCTAAGACCACCACAGCTTTAGTGACCCCATCATCCAGCAATACCTTACAGCTTCCATGGACACAGATGAGAACCTGCCGAAGCTCATGATGAGCATGAAACCCGCGCCGGGCTCCTTCAGCCACGGCATAGATATAGTAAACCCGTTTGATCTCAAAGGGAATATCCCTTAGACCTTCAATGGCAGTCAGACTTCCGTGGGCATTTTCAATTTTCCGCAGCGGGTAAAGCACCGGCTCCATTAAATCAGTCCTTTGCTGTTGGCAGTTGCTCAATATACCATTCCACCGTCTTTTGTATACCGGCGGCAAAATCCTCTTCCGGCACCCAGCCCAGAGTATCTCTTAGCTTGTCGGCATCAATGGCATAGCGGCGATCATGGCCTGGCCTGTCCCTGACAAAAGTGATCAGCTCCTTGTAGCTCTCTAATTTCTCAGAGGGCGCCAGCTCATCAAGCTTTTGGCAGACGGCATTTACTATGGCCAGATTATTCTGTTCGTTATTACCGCCAATATTATAGGTTTCCCCGGAGATACCTGCCTGGAAGATCTTATCCAAGGCCCGGCAGTGATCCTCAACATACAGCCAGTCACGGACATTTTTTCCGTCTCCGTAAATAGGAATAGACTTATGGGCCAGGGCATTCTTTATGATGGTTGGAATCAGCTTCTCAAAATGCTGTTTGGGCCCGTAATTGTTGGAGCAATTAGTGATTAATACATTCATGCCATAGGTATGAAAATAACTCCGCACTATAAAATCAGCCCCGGCTTTGCTGGCACTGTAGGGACTGTTAGGGGCATAGGGGGTTTTCTCGGTAAAATATCCTTCACTGCCCAGGCTGCCATAAACCTCATCAGTAGAAACATGGAGAAACCGATTTCTCTCACAGCCCGGTTTACAGACGAAGGGCTCCACCATCCAATGATTTCGGGCCACATCAAGAATAGTAAAGGTGCCTTTTACATTGGTTTCTATAAAAACATCGGGGCCATTTATGGAATTGTCCACATGGGATTCAGCCGCAAAGTGAATTACCCCGGATATCTCATTATCGATGAATAACTTTTCTGCTAATTTCCGGTCACAGATATCTCCGTGGACAAAGCTGTAACGCTTATTGCCGCTTACCTCCCTGAGATTTTCCAAGTTCCCGGCATAGGTGAGCAGATCCACATTAATAATATTGCACCGGGGATATTTGTCTAATATATAAGGAATAAAGTTGGAGCCAATAAACCCGGCCCCACCGGTGATGATTATATTACCCTCCATTGTTGTCAGCTCCCTTATGACCTGATACTCAATATGTATTGACCATACTCACTTTTAGCCAGCTCTTCTCCCAGTCTGTTAAGCTGTTCCCCGGTAATAAAGCCCTGGTTAAATGCAATCTCCTCCAAGCAGGCAATTTTGAAGCCCTGCCGGTTCTGAACGGTTTCTACAAAGTGGGCTGCCTGTAAAAGGGAATCAAAGGTACCCGTATCCAGCCAGGCAAAGCCTCGTCCCATTATCTCCACCTTTAATTTGCCCTGCTCCAAATAATTCCGGTTGATATCGGTGATTTCCAGCTCACCCCGAGTCGATGGCTGCAGCTCCCGGGCCATATTAACCACCTGATTATCATAAAAATACAGGCCGGTAACTGCATAATTGGATTTAGGCTTTTCCGGCTTCTCCTCTATTGATTGGGCCACCAGATTTTCATCAAACTCTACTACCCCAAATCGGGAAGGGTCTTTTACCAGATAAGCAAATACCGTGGCACCTTCGGGTCTGGCTGCAGCCCGCTGCAGCATGGGGGTAAAGCCCTGACCATAAAAAATGTTGTCACCTAATATCAGGGCCACACTGCTGGCGCCAATAAATTTCTCTCCGATTATGAAGGCCTGGGCCAAGCCATCCGGGGAAGGCTGCACCTCATAAGATAAGGATAAGCCAAACCGGTGGCCATTACCTAACAGCTGCTGATACCGGGGGGTATCCTCCGGAGTCGAGATAATAAGAATCTCTCTGATTCCTGCCAGCATCAGCACCGATAATGGGTAATAAATCATGGGCTTGTCATAAACCGGCAGCAATTGCTTGGAGATGGCATTGGTAAGAGGATACAGCCTGGTTCCGCTGCCACCTGCCAGAATAATACCTTTCATTTCTCATCACTACCTTAATAATTCATTATAAAGGGCCAAAAGCTTCTTTTCTTCAGTGGCCCAATTAAACTCGTTCTCTATTGCATATCGGCCATTACGCCCCATTTCTTCAGCTTGCTCAGGATTATTAAGCACCCAGTTCATCGCCTCGGCTATTTGTTCAGGGTGATAAGGATCAACACATATGCCACATCGATATTTATTGATTATCTCGGTCTCATAAGGCAAATTTGACGCTATAACCGGTATCCCGGCCATCATGTATTCAAACATCTTGGTGGGTATGGCATACAGATAAGTGGCAGTCGGGTAGTACAAGGACAGCCCCGCTCTGGATTTTTTCATGATTTCCACCACCTGCCCTCTGTCAACCCAGCCCAGGTAGCTGACTTTCTCCCATCCGGGCAGCTCAGATAACTGTTTATCCCGCAAAGACTCTTCCAGACGGCCTGCCAGAGTCAATCCCGCCTCCACCGACTCCATAGCCTTTATAACTTCTCTGACCGCTCTTTCAATAATAAAAATAGAACTGATATAGCTGATATTTTCCTCTTTGGCGTTCCATTCAACCGGTGCTATATCCTCCTGTAATAAAGGATAATTCTTAATATCTACGGCCAGATCCGTTAAACCCCGGAATCTCTCCGCAATATAAGGAGTGGAGGTAATCACCGCATCCAGCCGTTTCGCGGCCCAGGCTTCGATTGTTTCCGCCAGCCTGGATATTGGCCCCCTGAAATGCCGGGGAATCCAGGGCTTATAATAGATATCTCTGGGCAAGTCCTCATGAACATCATAAACCACTTTTTTGCCCTTTTGTTTTAAGTACATTCCCAGAGGAATCAGCTCCGGATCATGAAAGTGATAAATGTCCGCATCACATTCCACCGCTCTTTTATATATTTGTCTGGTTGTTCCGGCCATTCGTGCAAGGCGTTTTTTTTCCTTATCTACCCCGCATATCTTAATGCCCTCTATAACCTCATCTCTGTCATTCTCTGCTATCAGAGTAACATCATATCCTGCTTTATGCAGACTCCGGCACTGGCGAACAAATATGCGGGTATCCTGCCGCGAATGGACGGAGGTCATGTGGCATACTTTAATCATAGCGGTTTTCCTGCTGTATTCATTATTCTTCCGGTACGAGGCATGAAAAAGAGTGCGGCACACATGAATATAAACCCATTGGTAAGCATGATGGTAAAGAACGATCCGTTAGTAAACAAAAACGCATATCCTGCAAAAACCGTTATCAGCAGCCGCCGGTCAAGACCATGGGCACAGGCATCCATCAGCCTCAATGCCAAAATAATGAATAAGGGAAAAACAATAAGGCCCAGCCAGGCAAAATTAGAAAAGGCATCTCCCACCAGCCCATTGTTGGCGCGGTTGGCAATATTGCCATAATAATTAAACCCTATAATATATGGGATCTGAATATCGTATTGAGACAAAAAACCCAATCGCCTTAAAATCCCTTGGAACAAATAATCCGGCGTATGGGTGGAAAAGAAATCATAATACTGATAAGAAATAAGATTTGTCAGCATGATTGACCGGTTTTGAAAATAGGCGGTAATCCAGTAAGACTTTCTCAGAAGGTATTCAAACAAGGCCATAAAATTAAAGGCCACCATCCCCCATGAAAACCAGTCCATCCTTTTTTCCCGGTAAAGATAGAAGCCGCAAAGGGCAACCGGCACTAATAACAGCGTAAATTTCATACCGCCAAAGGAAAAAAGCAGCATTTGTATAATGAGGGCCACCAGGGATAAAAGATACCTCTTCTTAGCCAGGAAATATACTAATACCAGGGGAAGAAAAATACTGGCCAAAGGCTGAAAATATCCCACCAGGCTCAAAAGCCCCAAGCTCCGCTGCTGCATTCGCAATTCATAAACATTGTCCAGCCGAAAATTCATTTGGAATCCGTTATACATTCCGCTGATAGCTATTGCTCCCAGGCCGATTAAAACGATGATTGCATAAAAAACCAGCCGGGACAGCTTTTCCGGCGGTAATCTGAAATGAATATAAGGGATTTTGTATTGCCAAATCATGAGTATAATCCAGTACAAGCCATAGAAAAGAAAATAGGAATCAGGCAGCCCTGCCATAGAATACAAGGTACATCCGGGGATAAAATAGATTAAGTTAATCAATAAAATAATGGTGGAGGATACTGACGAGTTATTATACAAATTAACGATAAAGGGAGTCATCCCCAAGGTAACCAGCCAGGATAAAACATATTTGTATGCAACGAAATCCAATAAAAAGCCGCTATAACCATAAACGGGGTTAATTATAAATAAATACACAATATCAAAAGTCAAGCGCAGTAAAATAATGCCTAAGTAAGCTTGAAAGGGCTTTATCCGGTCATATAGGCTATGAATATTATTAAGATGCCTGGCGGTTACACTTGTCATGCTCTGTTATCCATTCATTCTGTTGTCGTCCGGCTTATAATGCTTCCATAGTACCCACACACAACCCAACCCCAGCCCTCCCAATAAAAACAGCAGCGTTATGGCCTGGGGAATACGCAATGGGGATGCTTGCTGCCGGGCGTCTTCTACCCTGACCACATAATTCAGAAAATCAGGATTCCCTTCATCCGGGGTCTGAGCCACGATTATACTTATATGACGGCTGTGGAAATACTTTTCTGCGAATTGATTCAGTTCCTGCTCAAAGCCTTGATTTGCCGCGATCCCTTGGTCCAGCAGATTTTCGATCCGTTCCATATGCTGTTCCCGCTGAGAATCGCCGGCCTCATTTAATAAACTATTAATGAGCAGAAGATTGTTTTGCAATTCTTGCTGATAATTGGCTAAGCTCCGGGCTTTCCCAACACCTTGAGCTATGGCCGCATCTGTGGCCGCCCCCATGGTGCTCACTCCGGCACCGGCAATGCCGGATAAATAGTATAATTCCTGCTGCAAGCACTGAATTTCCTGCGTCAGCTCCTTTTGCCTCAGCTCCAGAGTAATCAGCTTTTCCTCGATCTCATCATCACGCACCGGAGAATACAGGTCGGCCAGCTTCTTTGCATACAAGAACGTATCGGCATAAACCTCATTTATATCCTCTTTCAATGTGATCAGGTATTCTTTGTCGTTTTCTTTTTCCTCATACTCTCCGGCACTTACATGGCGGTACAAGCCATCAATATAAGCAGTTATTTCGGTTCTGTACCTGCCGGCATTGCTGAATGCTTCCCCATAGGAATCCTCCGTATTAATCTCCACCCCGGTATAAAAATCAAGCTGCTGCTCGGGAGCAGACTTCGGAGTGACATAATATATGGCCCCCCCTATCGCCCCAATTACACCGCAGACCAGGGTAATTAAAACAATCCTCTTCCAGTTGGCCAGCAGAATCCGCCATGCTTTCATAAGATCCATCTCAAAGGCGGGGGGCTCATGGGGTAATGGCCGCACCTCAATGGCTTCTCCCCGTTCCAGGGTGGAACGGATTTCATTGATTGCATTTTCCACGGAATTGTCTTTGTTGTCTTGCATGAAAACAATATCCTCCATTTCCCACTGTCCCGGGTTTAATTCTGCCTTGTCAATGTTCTTGCTTTTATTCCGCAAAAAACCATACCGGTTACAATGGCAATAATCACCGAAATTTTGGGATCACCCACCAAAATCATATATGCCAGTAAAGGTGTTATATAAGGAATAGCCGCGGCTATGGCCTTGATAAAAACCATAAGAGTTTTTTTCATACCGTTGCCCGACATGGTCATAATTCTAAGACTGAAATAAGCATACATAATTACGCCTGAAATTCCAAACAGCTGTATAGTCAATAAGGCATCTCCCTGGGTCCCTCCGACTACGAGGGCAATCAGCCCCGTCAATAACAAGGCGATATTAAAAAAGAGCAAGGCACTCTGCCGTTCCAACACAAAATACAGGGTGGAGATAGGGGAAGATATGAATTTAAACAGACTCCACATACTCAGCCAACGCACATATTCACCGGCAGTATACCATTCATTCCCGAATACCAGGGCAAAAAGCTGAGGGGCCACCATGGCAATCAAAAATATAGGTACCACTCCCAAGCTTAAGAGCCCTCTAAACATATCCAGGGTTACCCGATTTAAGTCTCCGGTTCTTCCGGCTTCCGCCGCCCGGGGGAAAAATGCCTGTGCCACCGCATTGCCTATAACTCCCATGGGCAAGGCCAGCACCCGCTGGCCCAATGCATAGAAGCCTACAATAACCGGGTTGAAAAAATAGGCCAGTATCAGGGCCGGAACCAATGCGGAAGCGGTATTCAACAAACCCGACCAGCTGTCATATAAGGGGAAACGCCGGTAACGGCTTAACATTTGTCCCATGGATTTTCTGTTTATAGATGACAGAATCTCCCGGCCTTCCTCCCGGAAAATCTGCCCTGCTAACCTTCCGGTAGCAGCCAGCTGTCCAATAATATGGCCGGATATCAGGCCTCCTGCCCCAGGCTGCCCTATGGCGCCGGTGCCAATTTGGGTAAAAAGCATAACCGTACTGTTGGTTACCTGGCGAAGTGCCAAGCGCTTAAACTGCTTGCGCCGGGTGCTCCAATAATTAAAGGCCTGAAATCCTCCGGCGACAATAATACTCAAAGGCAGAAACCAGAGCCAGAATGTCAAAGGAGGGGACCCCAGCAGCTCGGCTATATTCTGACGCCACAATGCCATCAGAATAAAGGCAATAACCCCCCCCACCAAGCATATGAGCAGCGATAAGCTCAATAGATTAGCGGCATCTTCATCCTTCTCCGGCAATACTATGGCACATTCATAACGAAGACATGCTATAACGGAAAAAAATCCAACTATAGAAGTGTATAATGCAAATACACCGAATGCTTCCGGGTCATAAAGCCGGGTCAGAATCGGTGCCAGAAGTATCAGCAGGGCCTGGGCAAAAACAGTGCCTGTCATCAGAGTGAGTACATTTTTAATAAAGCTGCCCTCCGGCAGCCTCTCTCGAATTTTTTGAACCGGTCCCACCCTATTCCTCTCCCAGATGTTCGAGTATTTCGTCACATATATAAACTATAGTGCTTTTCTCTAAATACGGATGAACAGGCAGAGACAGCACCCGGTCACATAAATAGCCGGTTTCACTGTTATCCTGGGCCAGGCCCTCTCCATCAGCAAAAGCTTTCTGCCGGTGCATGGGTTTCGGGTAATATATCATCGTGGGTATCCCTTGCACTTTGAGCTTCTCCTGCAGGCTGTCCCGCTGTTCTTTGTTTTCCAGCCGGATAGTATACTGGGCCCAGCTGGAGTAATACCCTTCCGGTATGACAGGAGTCTTAACCGCAGCTTTCAATCTTTCACTGTATAATTGGGCCGCCTGATTCACATTTTCCAGCTCATACTCTGTAAAGGCCTGAAATTTAACCTGGAGAATGGCAGCTTGCATAGTATCCAACCGGGAGTTCACACCAATGCGAACATTATCATAACGAGAAGTGCCTTTGCCATGAATACGAATAGACCGTATCTTTTCGGCCAATTCATCATCATCGGTGAACACTGCGCCCCCATCACCATAGCAGCCTAAAGGCTTGGCAGGGAAAAATGATGTTATTGCTGCATTACCGAAGCTGCAGGCGCAACGATTCCCTATTTGGCCGCCAAAACCCTGTGCGCCATCTTCAAGAATGAGCAGCTTAAACTTATCCGCTATCTTCGCAATCTCCGGGTAGTTGGCCGGGAGTCCGAAAAGATCCACAGGTATAATCGCCTTGGGTTGATATCTTCCCTCTTTTAAGACTTTTTGAAGAGCGGCCTCCAGCTTAACCGGATCAATATTAAAGGTGGCGGGGTCCACATCTACAAATACCGGAGCCGCCCCCATAAGGGAAACAACTTCACCGGTGGCAAAAAAGGTAAAGTCCGGGACAAAGACGGCATCTCCGGCTTTGATATTCCAGGCCATCAGGACCATATATAAGGCATCAGTACCATTGGCACAGGTGATGCAGTGTTTCACACCAACATATTCAGCTAGGGTTTCTTCCAATTCCTGTACCTGACGGCCCATTATAAATTGGCCTTCGTTAAGAACGGTCTGTATGGCCTTATCTATTTGGGACTTCAAGATCCGGTATTGGGTTTTCAGGTCACGGAATTCCATATTAGTACCTCTGTTCATCTATACTAACGGACTTAAGCCGCTCTCTACCTCTTTATATTTCCTATTACACTGCTGACAGAGTAATTGAGGATCTAATCTTTCTCCACACTCGCACACCCAGCCCATCTGTCGGGCGGGAACACCGGCCATGAGGGAATAGTCAGGGACATCTTTGCTTACTACCGCCCCGGCGGCGATCATGGCGTTTTTACCAATGATATTGCCACAGACGATAGTTGCGTTAGCACCGATAGTGGCCCCTTCTTTCACCAATGTCTTTTTATATCTTGCGGATCCTTTAGGGTATTTGCTGCGGGGGGTCAGGTCATTAGTAAAGACCATGGAAGGCCCGCAGAACACATAGTCCTCCAACTGAACCCCTTCATAAACGGTAACATTGTTCTGTATCTTGACGTAATTACCGATTTTTACATTGCTGGAGATGTTGACGTTTTGTCCTAATACACACTTTTCCCCGATTACGGCACCCTTCTGGATATGGCAGAAGTGCCATATCTTCGTGCCTTCACCGATAACAACATCTTCATCTATATAGCTGCTCTCATGTACAAAATACTCAGCCATCAATCAAACCTGCCTTTAAAGTCCCGAGTATTGCATTTGTCCAGGGAAAGCTTTACCGGCCTTCCTTCGACCGCCGATTTATATATCCCCAAAACAACTTCTATGGCTCTCCTGCCAGCCTCTGCATCTATATAAGGTTTACGCTTATTCCTTATAGCGTCTATTACATCGGCATATAAAGGCTTGTGTCCAAAGCCGTATATGTTGGGCGGGTTCTCGTGATATTCTGCCTTAACTGCTTCTGGGTCATCAGACTGGTCGGCAAAGAACCATTCTTCGATGATGTTGACCGAATGACCTCCCGCTTTGACAGTACCTTTTTCTCCGAAAATATACAGGGTTTCCTCCAGATTAGCCGGATAAACATTGATAGTCCCTTCAATAATGCCATAGGCCCCGTTTTTGAATTTGATGAGAGCTATTCCCAGGTCCTCAGCTTCAATGTAATCATGGTTCAAGCGGTCGGTATAGGCAAAGGCTTCAGTTATCTCATCACCCATCATCCAGCGAAGTAGATCAATATTATGAATGCACTGGTTCATCAAGGCACCGCCATCCTGCTCCCAGGTACCCCGCCAGGGTGCCTGTTTATAATAGGATGGCCCCCGGTTCCAGCGAATATGAGCTGTACCGTGGAACAGCCTGCCGAAGCGTCCGGTTTCTACTGCCTCCCGGATCTTCTGGACAGATTTATTGAAACGGTTCTGATGACAGGCTGAAACCAGTACCCCTTTCCTGTCGGCAGCAGCTATAATGGCGTCGGCATCTTCCAGAGAAAGAGCTATGGGTTTTTCAATAATCACATTAATGCCTTTTTCTATGCAATCTAAGGCAATTACAGCGTGTTTGCCGCTCTCAGTGGCAATAGCAATGAGATCAATTTCTTCCTGATCCAGCATTTCTCTGTAATCGGTGTATTGGCTTATATCTGCAGGCAAACCACATTTCTCAATCTTATCTTCCATGCTGGCAGGAATAAGATCACAGAGAGCAACGATGTTCAGATTGTTTTCAATCGCGGCCATAATGTGATTGGGCGATATCCTACCACAACCGATTATCGCATAATTCATATTTTCATGAGGAGTGAGGCGTTAGGTGTGAGGTGAAAAAAATCCTTGCTCCTAACTCTTTACGCCTCCTGTTTCTCCATAGGAAGTTCGACGATCCACGTCGAACCAAGCGGGAAGCACAAATCTCTTAAGTGAGATTTGGCTCCCGCCTGCCTTACTCCTTTCTCCTTATCATTATGTTCCCATCTGCGTTAGGGGTAAGGGGTTAGGAGTAAGGTGAATAAAATCCACTTGCGCCTCTCTCCTAACTCCTTATCTTCCTAATTAATCCTCCAATTAGTGCAAACACTTTTTCTATTTGCCCAAGCACTGTGTTGTCATGATAATAACCTAGCTCTTGAGCTATTATTATCTGTGTTTCAAGTTCACTTAACGACCCTCTGGCTATAATTAAAAATCTGGCAAATTCAGTTGAGCTATCTCTTGCAGCTCCTTCTGCTATGTTACTTGGTATCGATACTGCTGCTCTACGCATTTGCGCTGCAATTCCATAGAGTTCTTCTTTAGGATAATGTGAGCTAATTTCATAAACTTGTTTAACTAACCTTATTGATTCCTGCCAAACCAAAAGCTTATGATGTTGTCTCACGTCATCCCTCCATTTTCGTGAGGAGTGAGGCGTTAGGTGTAAGGTGAATAAAATCCACTTGCGCCTCTCACCTCACGCCTCACGCCTCTCGCCTCACGCCTTACTCCTCACAAAAGTTCCACATTCTCCCGGTTTTTCACATTTTTCATGGCGTTCTTAGTATCAAAAACGGCCTTAGCGTTTTGCTGCACCAGGTCATAGTCTACCTTAGTATGAGCGGTGGTGATTACTACCAGGTCTGCGGAATGTATTTTTTCGGCTGTGAGCTCAGTTAAGCCTGTCATGGTCTTACCTTTGTCTTTGAATTCTTTAATGTATGGATCATAGAATTCAATTTCGGCCCCGGTTTTATGGAATTCTTCTATGACCCGGATGGCCGGGCTTTCCCGGTAATCGTCGATATCCTGTTTGTAGGCCACACCCAGGATAAGTATTTGTGCGCCGTTAAGGGCCTTTTTAAAGCGGTTTAATATCTTGCCGGCCCGTTCGACAGTGTATTCCGGCATTTTATCGTTTATCATCATGGAGGCTTCGATCATAGAGGTATGGAAGCCGTATTCCCGTGCTTTCCAGGATAGGTAATACGGGTCCAGAGGTATGCAGTGTCCTCCCAGGCCGGGTCCGGGATAGAAGGGTGTGAAACCAAAAGGTTTGGTTTTGGCGGCTTCGATTACTTCCCAGATGTTTATGTCCATTTTGTGGCAGAGGATGGCCAGCTCATTGATGAGTCCTATGTTGACATTGCGATAGGTATTCTCCAGTATTTTCTCCATCTCGGCCACCCGAGGAGAACTGGCTTCGAATACCTCACCCTCCAAGACGTTGCGGTATAAGGCGGCAATGACTTCTGTGGCATCACGGCCTGCTCCTCCCACAACCTTGGGAGTGTTTTTAGTTTGATAGATACGGTTCCCCGGATCAACCCGCTCCGGTGAAAAGCCGAGGTAGAAGTCCTCCCCGCATTTTAGTCCTGAACCTTCTTCCAGCAGGGGCAGCAGCAATTCTTCGGTGGTTCCTGGATAGGTAGTCGATTCCAGAACTACTATGCTGCCTCTCTTTATATAACGCGCTATTTCCATGGTGCTGCTTCTGACATAGCTGATATCTGGCTGCTGGTATTGATCCAGGGGTGTGGGCACGGCAATAGCCACAAAATCTACATCTTTGATAAAGGAAAAATCTATGGTAGCAGACAGCATTCCCCCGGCTACCAGCTCACTCAGCTCAGCGTCTACCACATCTCCAATATAGTTAATGCCCTGATTGACCATATCCACCTTCTGAGGCTGGATGTCAAAACCAATAGTTTTATATCCGGCCTTAGCCTTTTCTACCGCCAAAGGCAGGCCCACATAACCGAGACCCACAACTCCTACAATGATTTCTTTGCCGGCAATTTTGTTCAGCAGTAACTCTTTTATGGACATTTATTCTCCTTATTTATAAGCAGCTTCAGGTGCTGCTGCCTGATAGTCATTTGGTTTACTTAGATCCTTTGGCCTTGAAATCACTAATAGAACTGACAGCTCTTTCGCCAAAGAATCTTTGGGTAAGGCGTTCCACTTCAAATCTGTTGAAGTGACCGTTTCTGGAAACGAAAATTCTGCCATGGGTAGTCTGGTCCAGCTGTTCCTCCGAAGTGAACAGCTCTTCATCCATTTTCTCTCCCGGTCGGCTGCCGGTTATTTGGATTTCAATATCTTCACCCGGAGTTAATCCAGAAAGCCGTACCAGGTCTTCAGCTAGTTCCAGAATGTTTACCGGGTCGCCCATATCCAGGACGAATATTTCTCCTCCTTTGGCCAGGGCGCCGGCCTGAATCACCAGCTGCACCGCCTCGGGTATGGTCATAAAAAACCGGGTCATCTCAGGATCAGTAACCGTGATCGGCCCTCCATTTTCAATCTGCTTTTGAAATATGGGAATAACACTGCCCCGGCTTCCTAATACATTGCCAAAACGGACGGCGGAATACTTTCCGGGATTGGAGGAATTGGCCTGCATAACCAGCATCTCACCCAACCTTTTGCTGGCTCCCATGGCATTGGCCGGATCTACCGCCTTGTCGGTGGAAATGAGGATAAATCTTTCCACCTCGATCTTCTGAACACATGTCAACAGATTATTGGTTCCTATGACGTTGTTGTCCCAAGCCTGAGAGGGGAACCGTTCCATCATAGGAACATGCTTATAGGCGGCGGCATGGAATACCACCTGGGGCCGGTAAATCCTGAGACAGTCATCTAAGCGGTTCAAGTCTTTTACATCCAAGAGGATAGCCTCCAGGGACAGGGCCGGAAACATGGTGCGAAGTCCGATTTCCAGCTCAAAAAGGTTGTTTTCACTGCAATCAAGGGCCAGGAGCTTCTGAGGGTTATAACGGGCAATTTGCCGGCATAGCTCGCTGCCGATAGAGCCCCCTGCTCCGGTGACTAGAACGGTACGGTTGGCGATGTACCCGGCAATACTGTCCATATCCAGAGCCGCCGGCGCTCGTCCCAACAGATCTTCCAGATTCACCTGCCTGAGCTTAGGTATCATCCCCCCATTGCTTTGCTGGATTACCTTGACAACTACCTTCAAATCTTTACAGGTATGAATCAGGGTCCGCAGCCCTGATGATTTCATGATCCTGGCTACTATTACTTCATCTATGTTGTAGGCATTAATCACCTGAGCGATTCTGGAGGTAGTGCCCAGTACCGGGAAGCCCATAATCGATGTGCCCACGTTTCTTTTGTCGTCATCCACAAATCCCACCAAGTCGCTTTTCACTAAATGAGCCGCCCTGACCGCCTCGTCACTGGTCCCAACAATACACACCCTTTTCAGGGATTTGCGGCTCATAAGATACTCCCTGGTCATCCTCCACCAGAGCCGGGAGGAGCCGATGAAGAATATTCCCAGCAGCCAGGCGATTATATATACGCTGCGGGGCAGTTTGCCCAGATTCAGAAAATAGATAGCTATTATCATAATTCCGATGCTGATTGAAACGGCCTTTACAATGGCTACCAGTTCTTTGATACTGGCATATTCCCACAGACGGTTATACAAGTCGACAACAACAAAGGTAACTCCTGATATGCCTATTATAACCGGGACAAGGGTTACATAGTTGTTCGCATATTCGACAGGAATATCTCCTTCAAATCTGAGAAAAAGAGCCAGAAAGAAGCATAAGACCACCAGAAAGACATCCATGAAAACCAGGATATACCTATGGAGTTTCATACATTAATCCTCGTTCATATATTAAAAAATTTGTATAACATAAACTGTTTCTTTATAAACATGTAAAACCCTTTATAGTGAGGAGTGAGGCGCAAGGTGTGAGGCGAAAATATAAAATCCCCCTTCACGCCTCACTCCTTACGCCTCACGCCTTACTCCTCCCCCTTCACTCCTCCTCCCGCCTCACTCCTCCTCACGCTTCACGCCTCACTCCTTACGCCTCTCCACAAAATAATAGTTGACTCTTCTTTTCGCCTCCCGCAAAATGAGAATATGGAACATAATAAGAAAAAAATTCTAAATACGGCATTGATATTATTTGCCCGACAGGGATTCCGGGATACTTCTACTGCCCAAATTGCCAGGGAAGCCGGAGTTGCCAACGGAACCTTGTTTCATTATTTCGCGACTAAGGACGACCTGATCGATGCCGTCTTTTTATTCTGCAGTATTAATGTCGATAAGTACTATCGGAAAAATGTGGACAGGACTAAGCCGCTTAAGGATAATTTTATGCAGCTGCATAAAAACTGGCTGGCTTTTGCCCTTGATCAGCCTGAGCAATATTTGATTATTAACCAATATTTGAGTTCAACCATTTGTTCGAAACTGGAAAAGCAAGAAATATTCAGCGAATATATCGAACGGATAATTATGCCCGGCATAGAGCAGGGAGTCTTCAGAGATACATCGGTTGAACTGATCCTGGATATTTCCTGCCAAGTCCTTCATATAGTGATACTTCATTTCATGGATAACTCCCATCTGGCAACTGATCCGGAATATGTGGATCAAACTATGAATTTCATCTGGGATAGTGTGAGAGCATCTCCCGACGTCTCCCAGGAAAATCTCAAGCCTTTCCTCCACCACTGATTTTATTAAATAACTATATACTCACAAAAAGACTGCCTGTTTCGGCAGTCTTTTGTTATGTAATAATCAGTAACCCTCCGGGCCAAGATGCTCTTCCGGCTGTTCCGGCTCCTGAGGCGGTATGACCGGGGATTCTGCCGGGTCGTCGGGCTCATCCGGCGGACCCGTTCCGGGATCCACCGGTTTTTCTACAGGGTCGTCCGGTGGATCTGTCCAGGGATCGGCCGGATCTTTTATGGGGTCATCTTTATCGGTATCGCCTCCGGCATCAGTGACCGGAGGCGTTTCGTCCGTTTTTTTATCACGATCTTTGGTTACCGGCGGATAAGGAGATTCCTTAATTGTATCCACCGTCCGCCCGGAAAGGAGAGTATCAAGCATTTTTTTGGCTTCTTTCTCGTCCACAATCCAATAGCTGACCCCTGTGTCAGGATCATCATAAAAGTATCCCGGCAGGGTTTGGGTTATGAGATTCTCGGTGGAAAACTCAGCCGCTTCCTGAGCCAGCTTCAACATAGTCCTGGTCCCCATGTTGGTCTGGACATTATCTTTTAACTCCGGAATCAATGCCGGTATTTTCAAAATGTTTTTGGTCTGCAGCATTTCATCAGCCAGGGCCTTGATGAATTTTTGCTGACGCTGGGTTCTGGCGATATCGGCCAGGGCATCGTCTCGGTAGCGGACATAGTCCAGGGCATTCTTGCCGTTCAGGTGCTGATTATCCCCCTTGCGCAGGTTAATGCCTTCGGAGGGTTTATACATGTTCTTTTCAACATCTAAGGTGACTCCGCCCAGGATATCGATGATATTTTCAAAGCCTTTGAAATTAGTCAATAAGTAGTAGTCAACCTTCACATCCATAAGGTCTTCAACTGCCTTACAGGCTGCCTCCGGGCCACCCAGAGCATTGGCGGCATTTATTCGGTTGGTCTTCCCTGACAATTTGACTCTGGTATCCCGAGGAATAGAGATTATTACCACTTTCCCCGTCTCCGGATCCACATGAACCAGCATCATAGTATCACTGCGGGTCATTTTCTCATTAGGCCGGGCATCTATGCCCAGAACCAGAATGTTCACGGGTTCACCCTTTTCAATTGCCGGGCCACCTGCTTCTTCATCAGCCCATATCTTTGTTAATTCGGGCAAAGCACAGCCTATTCCAAATGCTATCCCAAACAGAACAATTAATATCAATATTTTACGGTTTCGCAAGCCTTTCTTCTTCTTTTGCATAACCCTTCCCCTTTATAGCCCTGCGGCTGAGAATATATATAAGCCAGGTGATTTCACTGTGTATTAACACGATTAATTATACCATTAGCGTCAGGTGTGAGGCGTCAGGAGTGAGATGAAATAAATTCCACTTACTCTTCTCACCTCTCCCTTATTCTATCTGCGTTCATCATAATAATCTGTGTTCATCTGCGTTTTCGTTTCCCCGTTTCTCCCGTGTCACCAAAGGAAGTTCAGCGTTCCACGCTGAACCAAGCGGGAAGCACAAATCTCTTAAGTGAGATTTGGCTTCCGCCTGCCTAACTCCTAACGCCTCACGCTTCACGCCTCACGCCTCCCGCCTTACTACCAGAAGCCTTAGTGGTCTTTCCGCTGACTATCCCAATCCGGCTGGCGCCAATTACCATCAACACCATCACCAATCCCAGGATCATTATCGCTTTAGGGCTGGTGACATTGGTCATGATTACCGCCGCTCCGCCCAACATGGCACTTATCGCATATATTGCCAGGACACTGCCCTGATGGCTGAGGCCCATATCCATCAAACGATGATGGAGGTGGGCTTTATCGGGGCTAAATATGGGAGCCTGATTATTTACCCGCCGCACAATGGCAAACAGGGTGTCAAAAACAGGAATGCCCAAAATCAATACCGGGACAAATAATGATATCAGTGTCGCTCCTTTAGCCAGTCCGGATATGGACAGACAAGATAAGACAAATCCCAGGAACATTGAGCCTGAGTCTCCCATAAATATCCGGGCCGGATGAAAATTGTGGGGCAAAAAGCCGCTGATGGCCGCCGCCAGCAGCATACAAGCAAAAGCTACTGCCGTCTGCTGGCCCTGCCAGGCCACAATACCTACTGTTATAGCGGCGATAACACAGACTCCCGCCGCCAGGCCATCCAGGCCGTCAATGAGATTCACCGCATTTGTCACCCCAATTATCCACAAAATAGTTAGTGGAATACTCATGGCGCCCAACTGCAGCATCCCATCGAAGGGATTTGTCATTACCTGGACCCGGACTCCAAAATATACGGCAATCAAGGCCCCTATTATCTGGGCCGCCAATTTAGTCCAGGGGCTCAGATCATAAACATCATCCAGGACTCCTACCAGAAAAATCAGTGATCCTCCCAATAAAATACCGGTCAGAGATCGGTCTATATCCATAGTCACCAGAATCGCCAGGACAAAGGCGACGAAGATTCCTAATCCGCCCAGACGCGGCATAGGCCGGTCATGAACCTTACGAGCATCAGGCTGATCTACCGCACCTATGTGAAAAGCCAGCCTGGACACTAGTGGCATAATCAAATACGCAACAGCAAATGCAATTATTACACCAAATACAAATATTTTTAATGAGCTGTCCACAATATTTCTCCCTCTCCCCTGGACTAGACAAATTTTATCACCAGGCTGATTAGCCTGTCTATCAACTAATTATGGTTAATCTGTCCTTCTACACGCCCACCTCCGAAACCTGCTAGTTATTCTGGTAATTCCGACAGATATTGCGAAAACTATTTATCAATCAGGAGAATTTTGCCTCGGTCTTTCACACCTGACCACTCCGGTTAATTTTTGAAGTAGTGCCTGCCTTCTCCGGTTTCTGCTATACTTAGTGATAAAGTTGGTAATTGATTAAAGTAAGACTTGATTCAGGTGGAGTTTTGACTCCATCTGAATCTTAGTCGCACGGATCCAGGGACTTAACTGCCCTTGGGCACCCGCCGCCTATAGAGGCGGCGGGCTTAGGGCAGATTAGTCATCGGGTAAATTCGGTTTATTGTTAAGGGGGCGGTGATTAGCGCCAAACGTCTCCAGGTAAGAGAAATACGATTTATGGAGGGATTCCATGATAGACAAGCAAGGCAAATTGTGGGGCAAAGTTAGTATCATTGATCTGGCTATTGTTTTGGCAGTGATCTTAGTTATCGTCGGGGTGTTTTACCGGGGGCAAGGACCAACGGCGGCTGTGAACACTAAAACCGTACAGATCAAGGTTGTGTGTCCATGGGTTTACCCGGACATAACCGAAAATGTTCAGGTTGGAGATCAATTGGTAGCCAACAATCAGCTGGTACCGGTATATATAAAGGAAGTAGATGTACAGCCGGCCAATACCACATTAAGCTGGCCGGACGGCAGTATGCAGCTAACCCAGAATCCCTTTCGCAAGGATATTTTCCTGGTCATCGAAGGTGAAACTACCGCGGTCAGTAATGTTGAGATAATGCTGGGAGGCCAAAAAGTCAGAGCCGGCAAGGACGATTATTATGTCAAGACCGACACATATGAGCTTAAAGCGGTTATTCTGGATGTGGAAGTGAAATAGATGTCTCAATTATCTGGATGGCTGAAAGACAGCTTTTTCCTGGGCTGGCTTTTCCGGATTCGTTTAGGATCCGGTCTTCTGGAAAATTCCATAATAATAAGAGGGTTGCAGCAGTTGGGTCTTATGGTGCTGGAAATCCTGCGGGGCAGTTTTTTCCTGGGCTGGCTGGTACCGGGCTTATATCGGTCTCTATCGGCAGATGGGCTAGTGGTATCGGGAGGAAAGCTTTTATGGAGCAAGCTTCTCCGGTTTTTATGGTGGCTGGGTGACGGTATCAAACCTGTGATTTCGGGAAGTGTTTTCCTTTCCCGTCCCTTGGCGGGCCTGGGCCTGATAACATCGCTGATTCTGGCCGCCGATCTGACAACAGGAACAGATTCGGGAGTTTCAGTGGTTCTCAAGCTTCTGATCATGGGCATGGGACTGATTCTGGCCGTCGCAAACCCCACCCGGGAATGGTGGAACAATAGCTGGGCCGGAAAAGTCTGCACCTGGTGGAATGGTTATGGAACGCCGGATAAACAGCAGGGCTTTGGTATGGAATACAGCCTGGTCCTGGTAGTGGCGTATGTGCTGATAGACTGGATTTTGCGTTCCTATTCCCCATATCCCTTCCTGACTGGAATATGGGATGAGCTTCTTTTCTTGGCTATAGCTGCGATCCTGTTGATTCGAACCGGTTTTCAAAAGCTGTCTCCTCAGGGAACCCGGTTTCTGATACCCTTTATCCTTTATTTGTGTGTCTTTCTTTTCCTGTTTTTCCTGGAATCCGCGGAATCAGCCGCCGCTCTGGAGGGGCTGCGGGTCTATCTCCAATATGTTTTGTGGTTTTTCCTGGCGGCCAACCTTCTGTTCAGCAAATCTCAGTTTAAATGGCTGTGTGATCTGTTTCTCCTGGTGGTTTTTGTGGTGGCCCTTTACGGGATATATCAGTATTATGTAGGTGTGGCCATTCCTGCCTCCTGGACGGACAGCAAGGTGGAAACCAGTATAACCACCCGAGTGTTTTCTATTATCGGCAGCCCCAATGTTCTGGGAGGGCTTCTGGTGTTGTCTATCCCCATATCTCTGGGAAGTCTGCTGAGCACCAGAAATTATTGGCAGAAGCTGATCTATGCCGGGGTTTTCCTGGTGATGCTGGCTTGTCTGTTGTTTACCTATTCGCGGGGGGCCTGGCTGGCCCTGGGCTTCGCCGTGGTTTTAATGGGGATGTGGATGGATCGCCGGATAATCTGGGCCCTTATTCTGGTGGCCTTATTGACTCCGGTGCTGATGCCTACCGTGGCTGACCGATTAGCATATATGACTACTCCGGAATATATGGCTTCCAGTGAGCGGGGCGGACGCATCGGACGCTGGACTCAAACTATAGCCCATTGGGAAACCGCCCCTGCTGCCGGATTGGGATTAGGCCGGTTTGGCGGAGCGGTTGCGGCGCGTTTCTATCCGGAGGACTCTTTTTACGCAGACAACTTCTATCTTAAGACTGGTGCGGAAGCGGGCTGGATAGGTCTGGGGGCCTTCCTTCTCCTGGTAATATGCGGTCTGCGTCTGGCCCGCGGCAGTCTGGATGAGACTAACGATCCCCGGGCGGTTACTCTTGGCCTGGGTGTTCTGGCCGGACTGGCAGGAATTTTAGCTCACAATGGAGTAGAAAATATATTTGAGGTTCCCATGATGGCCACTTACTTCTGGTTTTTCCTGGGGCTGCTGGTGGCCCTGCCGGGAGCAATAACTGGAGCCGCTGGCTCTGGAGAGCAGTATGAAAAAGACTAAGGTTTTGCAGGTAATTGGCGGCGGTGAGATTGGCGGGGCTGAACAGCACCTGCTGGCTCTCATGCGCCTCATGAATCGGGAAGGATTTACTCCCGAGCTCCTCTGCTTGTGTCGAGGTCCTTTTGCGGACCTGGTCCGGAAAGAGGGAATCACTACTCACGAAATAATTATGCGGCACAAGCTGGATCTGGGTACTATTGCCCCGATCCGGGCTTTGATCCGAGATAATAATATTGATGTGATCCACACTCACGGGGTTCGCGCTAACCTGGTGGCCCGCATCGCCGGGAACCGGGAGCAGGTGCCCATCGTGACCACTGCCCACAGTATGCTGCGCTATGACTACTCCTTCTCGGGAGAAGCGATAATGGCCCGGTTCCTTACCCGTCTGACCAATTCCCACACCCAGCAGTTTATTGCCATTTCCGGAGCAGTCAGACAGGATCTGATTTCCATGGGAGTACCGTCGGAGCGAATTAAGGTAATCTATAACGGACTGGATGTGGCCCGGTTAGAGCCCGAAAAGAAACAGGAGGAAGTCAGAAACAGCCTGGGAATAGGACCGTCTCGGCGGGTAATCGCTGTGGTAGGCCGTCTGCATCTGGTCAAAGGGCATATCTATTTGCTGCGGGCCGCCACTATGATCATTCGCCACCATCCCGACGCGGTTTTTCTTCTGGTAGGCGAAGGTCCGGAACGTAATAACATCGAAAAAGCCATTAAAGAACTTAACCTGGAAAACCATGTGATCATGACCGGATTCTATCCTCGCATAAGTGAACTATATCCTATTATGGAAATGTTGTGTCTCCCCTCTCTCATGGAAGGTATGGGACTGGTCCTGTTGGAGGCCATGTACTGCGGTGTTCCGGTGGTAGCCACCGAAGTCGGTGGAATACCGGAGGTCATCCGGGACGGAGACAGCGGTCTTCTGGTGACGCCCGGCGACAGCCAGGCTTTGGCCACTGCCATCACCTGGCTTCTGGACACCCCGGCTCTGCAGCGGCAGCTGATCACCAACGGACAGCAACAGGCCCTGGAATTTACCATGGAAAATATGGTCCGCCGCACCGAAGCCGTATATGCGAAGATCGTGAAGAGTAAGGCGTGAGGTGAGAGGAGTGAGGGGTTAGGAGAAAGGGGACGTTTTATACTTTCACCTTGCACCTCACTCCTTACCCCTCACTCCTGAAAGGATATAACGTGAAAGAGCTTCAAAATGAAAATATAATCTGTGTTTCATCGGTGGACTGGGAGCCGCTGTGGACTCGCAAACAGCAGGTAATGTCCCGGCTGCCTGCCTCTAACCGGATTTTATATGTTGAACCTCCGATTTCCTGGCTCTCTCCTCTTAAGGATCCAGCCCGGATAGAGAAATGGAAAACCTGGAGAGAAGGCGTCCGGCAGCTGAATGACAACATATTTCTGCTTTCACCTCCAGTCATGCCCCCGTTTGGGAATATATTTCCGGTGATGAACCGGGTAATCCAATCGGTCTTGACCTCTTCAATCATCAAGGCTATGAGAACCCTGGACATGAAGGATCCTATTCTGTGGACTTATCTGCACACATCGGCACCTCTGATCGGTAAATTAGGGGAAAAGCTGGTGGTATATGATTGTGTGGACGAACACTCCGAATATAAAGGCTTTAATCCTCAAGCGGTAAGAGCCATGGAAAAGGAGCTCCTGACCAAAGCCGATCTGGTCTTTGTCACCGCCCGCGGACTTTATCAAGACAAAGCACCCTTCAGCCGCGAGATTCATCTTTCACCTAATGCCGCCGATGTGGATCATTTTATGCAGGCAGATAATCCTTTGGTGCCAATTGCCCCGGAGGTACGGGATCTGCCCGGCCCCGTCCTGGGTTTTATCGGAGCTATCAAGGAATGGGTTGATCTTGATCTCCTCCGGTATGTGGCCGAAAGCCGCCCGGATTGTACCCTGCTGATGATAGGACCGGTAGGTGTTGAAGTGGATATTTCCCCCTTGGAGCGGCTTCCTAACGTGGTATTTCTCGGCCACCAAGACCGCAAATATCTCCCCCGTTTTCTTAAAGGCTTTGATGTTTGCCTTAACCCGTTTCGAATGAGTGCCTTAACAGCTACTGTCAGCCCGTTGAAATTCTATGAATATCTGGCCTCCGGCCGGCCTATTGCCTCGGTGCCCATGCCAGAAATTATGGAATTCTCCGATGTAGTCCAATTTGGTGAAGGCCGGGAAGGATTTTTGAAGGCCATCGACGACGCTCTGGACGATTCGCCTGATAAAAAATACCGCCGCCTGGTCAGGGCCCAGGAGAATTCTTGGGAAAGTCGGGTATCTTTTATGATGGACAAAATAGCCAATCATTTATAACCAATTTCCGGCATCCTGATTGACGAAAATGCTTCCGCTTGTTATGATAATCGCGATATACAGGGAGTTATATATTTCACAAGGGAGAGGACTAGTTATGGAAAAAGTAGCTGTTTTTGGACTTGGTTTTGTCGGTCTTCCGCTGGCTCTGAGCTTTGCCATGCGGGACTGCCAGGTAATTGGCATCGATGTGGACCCTTCCTTGGTGGAGGATTTGAATAACGGGATTACTCATCACCTGGAATCATACCAGAGTCGGAGTATCCAGGAAATACTGGGAGAGCAATTAGCTTCCGGGCATTTTAAAGCCACCCTTGATTGCACTGAAGCGATGGAAAAATGCACCAGTATCATAGTAACCGTAGGTGCTCCGGTGGATGAAGGCCAGTACGATCTGTCTCCGGTCACCACCGTTTGCCGTTCTATAGCCCAGGGATTAAAGCCGGGGGATCTGGTTCTCATTCGCAGCACTCTGATCCCCGGAACGACTCGCCGGGTAATTCTGCCCATTCTTGAAGAATCAGGAATGAAGGCAGGCGAAGATTTCTTCCTGGGATATTCCTCCGAAAGAATCGCTGAAGGAAGAGCCTTTCACGAATTCGAGAATATGCCGGCGGCAGTAAGCGGCTTAAACGAACCCAGCCTGGAAAAGGCCCATGCTCTTATCAGTATTGTTACCAAAGCGGAGATCGTCAAAAGCAATCAGTTTGAAGTGGTGGAAGCGGCCAAGGTGATGGAAAACATCTCCCGGGATGTGAATATTGCCATGAGCCAAGAGTTCGCCCGGTTTGCCCGGGCCCTGGGAATCGACATATTTGAAGTGATCCGGGTGGCCAACACCCATCTGCGGGTCAACCTTTTGACACCGGGCCCAGGTGTAGGAGGGTACTGTCTGCCCAATGCTCTCTACTATCTGTTGCCGAAAGCCGAAGAAATGGGAATTGACCTGCCTCTGCTGACCTTAGCCCGCCAGACCAACGACGGTATTCCCCGGTTGGTGGCTGAAATGGCTTTGAATAACCTGCCGGTACCTGCTGATCAGGCTTGTGTAGGGGTTTTAGGACTGGCTATGAAAGATTATTCCAATGATGACAGAATAAGTCCGGCTCATGATGTTATCCATCATCTGCTGAAGGCGGGTTGCCAGGTGAAAGCTTTTGACCCGGCAGTTCCTTCCCGTTACCCGTATAAAGTTGATTCGCTGGAAGAGGCGGCGAAAGGCTCTCACGGCATCCTGGTTCTGGCACTGCAGAAGGATGTGGATTACCATAACCTGCCTCTTTTCAAGAAGAGCCTGTTGGGGCCACAGCCGTTTATCGTTGACACCAAAAACATTTATCAGCGGTCTGAGGTGGAGTCATACGGCTTCAGGCTGGAAACCATTTAGTATCGGGGAAAAATCATGACAGAAAAGCGTACCTTGCTTAAGGCGGCGGGCCTTGTTCTGGCTATCAGCATCATCGGCAGGCTGCTGGGTTTTGTGCGGGAACAGGTTATTGCCGCACAATTCGGCACTTCAATGGCCACAGATGCTTACCTGATGGCTTTTACCATTCCTAACCTCATATATGTTATTATTGGCGGGGCCCTGGCTACCGCCTTTATTCCGGTATTTACCGATACTCACATCAACCAGGGCAAACGGGAATCCTCCCGTCTGGCCAGTTATACAGGAAATCTGGCCCTGGTGGTTATGAGCTTTATTGCCATAATAGGCATCCTGATTGCTCCGGTGCTGGTCTCCCTCATCGCACCCGGTTTTTCAGCTGAAGCACATGAAATGACAGTCAATCTGACTCGCATTATGTTTCCCTGTGTGCTCCTGGCCACTCTATCCATGCTCCTGGGAGGAATCCTCAACAGCCTGCAGCATTTTACCATGCCGGCTTTTACCGCCGCCGCTTTTTCAGGCACAGTAATTATCTCCGTTTTCCTGCTGGTACCTGAAATGGGAGTAACCGGCCTGGCAATAGGAACAGTCCTGGGCATGGCAGTTCAAGTTCTCATTCAAATACCGGCCCTGTTCGGCAGGGGACTCCGCTATATTCCCCGCATCTCCCTGAATAATACCGGTGTGCGCCGAATCGGTGAGCTGGTTTTTCCGGTAATGATCGGCACGGGAGTAAACCAGATTTATGTAACCATTGACCGTATCCTGGCTTCCACCCTGTCAGTAGGCAGTCTGGCCGCCCTGAATTTTGCCAACAAGCTCATGTTTTTGCCCTTTAACCTGTTTGTGGTGGCGGTTAATACTGCTGTTTTTCCTTCACTATCAGCCCTTGCCGCACGCGATGAGCACGAAGAGCTAGGCAATACCATGGTTTTTGGGTTAAACTTGATCGCTCTTTTTACCATCCCGGCAGCCATAGGGCTGTTTGCCCTGAGCGAGCCTATAGTACGAGTGTTGTTTGAGCGAGGAGCCTTTGACGCCACCTCTACCGCCATGACATCCTTTGCTTTGCGGTTTTTCGTCCTGGGCCTTTTTGCCCAGGGCGCCTACAACGTCATAAATCGCACCTATTACGCTCTGCAGGACACTAAAACTCCTGTAAAAATCAGTATCACCGTGGTTGTGGTCAATCTCATATTGAGCCTGATTCTCATTCGCTACCTGCAGCATGGAGGACTGGCTTTGGCCAACAGCCTGGCAGCTATACTCAATATGATTCTGGCCTATTGTCTGTTACGCAACCGTCTGCCCGCCTTGCCCGAAAAAAAGCTGTTCATTAATCTGGGTAAAATCCTGCTGGCCTCTGTGCTGATGGGAGTAGGCGTCTACTTCATAAATGGCTTGCTGGTCACCAACCTGGCTATGGCCTCTCTGAAGGGGCAGCTTTACCATTTAGGCATCTCTATGGGACTTGGCATCTTTATTTATCTGGCTTTCATAACTGTGCTGCAGGTGGAAGAGGCCCAGTACTTCTTCAAGCGATTCGTGAAAAAACAAGGCTAGAAGCCGGTGATCACTTAGGACCGCCGGCTTCCAACCTGATTAGAGACCCTCTTTCAAAATAGACGCCACTAGTTTATTGCCTTATTGCCTTGTTATTCCGTATTATGCCATTATTATTTGGCCATTTCCTCTTCTTTCAGGATTCTGCGCAGGGCTTTACCGGTGTTGGTTCTGGGCAGCTCTGTTCTGAACTCGATGATTCTGGGTACCTTGTAAGCGGCCAGGAGGTCGCGGCACCAAACGGTCAGTTCTTCCGCAGTCGCCGTCTGTCCCGGAACCAGCACTACAAAGGATTTAACCGTCTCTCCCCGGTACTCGTCGGGAATTCCTATTGTCATGGCATCAGCCACCTTGGGATTCCTGAGGAGAGCACTGTCCACATCCTGAGGATAGATGTTGTATCCTCCGGCAATGATCATATCCTTGGTGCGGTCCACGATGAATACGACACCATCTTCATCCATGTAGGCTACGTCGCCAGTCATAAGATATCCATCTTCACTGAAAGCATTTTTGGAATCCTCCGGCCGGTTCCAGTATTCCTTCATAACCGTAGGCCCTTTGATCCAAATCTCACCGCGCTCGCCCAGCGGCACTTCTTTGCCATCTTCGCCCATGATCTTAACGGTGTAGTCGATCATAGGGATCCCAACACTGAGGGGTTTGTGGTTTCCTTGTCCGGGAGATCCCAGACCGGTAGCACAGGTTTCACTCATTCCCCATCCCTCGGCAAAGTTAAAGTCGTAGTCACGGCATTTCTTGATTAACTCTATAGATGCCGGTGCGGCACCGGATCCACAGTAGCCAATTTTGCCGTGCCAATCGATTTCATTAACCCTGGGGCTGTAGAAAAGGGCCTGAAGCATAGTGGGAACTGCCGGCCAATAGGAAATGTTTTCAAAATTATGAAGGATATTGAAGACTTCCTCCGGATCAAATCTAGGCAGGATTACCATGGTAGCCACATGAACGGTAGAATAGCCTATGCAGGCAGTCTCTCCATAGATATGGCAGAAGGGTATAATACTCAGAACCCGTCTTCTGTCATAGCTCTGACTTTCTACATAGTCCGAACACCATCTCCATATGCCGATGGAACCGGCCACAATGTTGGTGTTGGAGAGAAGAGCGCCTTTAGGAAATCCGGTGGTTCCTCCCGTGTATTGAATAACCATGGGATCATCCGGTTTAATGTCTACCAAGGGAGGCGCCCATGTCTTATCAGTTTGCAGGACTTCACAAAAATGAAGGTATCCTTCTTCTAAACCCAGGTCGGCTGCGGTGCTGATGGGGGTTCCCGCCATAAAATCAGATAGCTTGGAAACATATACGGTGGCTATTGGGTTTTCAGCTTCTTTATTCAGTGGTCTGACTAACGGCAGCATTGCATCATAAGTAACTAATGCGGCCGGATGAGTGTCGTCAAATATAAATTTCAATTCCTCTTTTGTATATAGGGGATTGATGTTAACAATAATTCCGCCAGCCATGTTGATGGCCCAGTAAGCAATAACAAACTGGGGACAGTTGGGGAGCAGGATTCCAACCCGGTCACCTTTCTTAACGCCATTCTCTACCAGAACATTTGCAAGCCGGGTACATTTTTGGTAAAGCTCATTGAAGGTGATTTCGGCGCCGTAAAACCAGGTTGCCGCTTTGTTAGGCTGATAGGTGCTGGCATTTCTCAACAGCGAATAAGCCGGGAATTTAGGATACCTAAGGGTGGTATCGGTTTTCCAGTCATAGTTTTTGAGCCAAAACTTGCTTTCGTAAATAGACATCACATTTCTCCTTTCAATCTGATTTGCATTTAACACAAATCGAATTATTAAAACAAGTTGCAATATTCATGCCAATTATTCCCCTTGCTAAACAATGATGGATTATCGGCATTATTGTAACATTTGGGTCACTAAAAAGACTTATTTGTTTCATTAGCTTAACGTTTCATGTTGAAACATTGAAACATAATAACAACAAGAAACCCTTATTACAGGGGGATTGGCCTAATAACCTCTTGCAATATATGTTTCAATAGTGCAATAATTATGTTAATTCAATCTGCGTATTCGTGGAAAGGGGAGGTCCGCATGAAGGAGATGCTTCGCATATGGAAATCGTTACATCAGACCGGTTATTGTGAAGGAATCGAAATTTCTCAGGAGATACGGGACTCATGGGCTCGTTGTAAAGAATACGGTGTTGATCCATTCAAGCCTCGCTGTGAAATTATTCTGACTCCTGACGAACTTGAAGAGAGAAGAAACCAAAACAAGGCTTTAATGGAGCAGGGCACCTCTATGATAGAACACTTAAACCACTTTATGAAGAAACACGATTTCCTCTTTTTCCTTCAAGATTGTGACAACTATGTTCTTTCCAGAACGGGAAACAAAGAAGCATTAGAGTTTGCCGCCATAGCTAATCTTATTGAGGGCTCTAACTGGTCTGAGCAAGTGATGGGCACCAACACCGGCTCCATGGCCATTGTATCTGAAACACCAGTCCAATTCTTTGGTTATGAAAACTATTGCCGGGTAGCGGCTTATTCCTGCAGTGCTTCCTCACCTATCTTTGATGAAGGTGGCAAGCTTATTGGGCTCCTGGGGGTATCGGGTCCCATTACCCTGGTGAACAGGCATACCCTGGGGATGGTTTTGGCTGCTTCCTGTGCCATCGAGCGGCAAATGGCTTTCCAGCACTCACTCCAGCAAAGTGAAATGGCTAATCTGCATAAGACGGCTATCATGGAATCTATGTCAGACGGTGTTTTGACCCTGGATCATCAACACCGTATAACCCATCTGAATCTTATCGCAGCCCGTAACCTGGGAATTGATTACGCCAATTCGGTGGGTAAAATCCTTGAGGATATTATGCATCCGGATAATGCCTTTTTCTTTTCTAAAATATTCAGCAATAAAAGAATCTTAAATGAGCCTTTGGTAATCCGGCACAAGACCAACATGGTCAAGACAGCGGTCAGCTGTACTCCCCTGGCCGAGAAAAACAATAAGGCGGCCGGCACCGTTGTCATTCTTCAGCCTATACAGCAGTATAAGCGGTTAATTGAAAGAGTATCCGGTGCCCGGGCCAAAATCTCCTTTGAAAACATCATTGGACGGAATGTTCATTTTAAGTATGCTTTGAATTGCGCTGAGATTGCGGCTGAATCAGACTCCAACGTATTGCTGCTGGGTGAAAGCGGGGTGGGAAAGGACATGTTCGCTCAAGCTATTCACAATGCCAGCAACCGTTGCGAGGAACCCTTCTTCGCCATAAATTGTGCGGCCTTGCCCCGGGAACTCATATCCAGCGAATTATTCGGCTATGAAGAAGGGGCGTTTACCGGTGCCCGCAAGGGGGGCAACCCCGGCAAGTTTGAGCTGGCCGATCAGGGCACCATCTTTCTGGATGAAATCGGCGAGATGCCTTTGGATTTGCAGGGCTCGCTCCTGCGCTGTCTGGAGGACGGGACTCTGGTCAGATTGGGTGGCCGGGAGGTTATTCCGGTTAATGTCCGTATCATTGCCGCCAGTAATAAGAATCTGTTTGAAGAAGTCCAAAAGGGTAACTTCCGCCTTGACCTCTATTACCGCCTGGGAGTAATGGATATTAGAATCCCGCCGCTGCGGGAAAGACCGGATGACATTCCTGAGCTTGTGAACCATTTTATTAAATGCACCGGTCCCAAGCTGGGAAAGCAAATAAAAGGAATCAGCGATAACGCCATGGAACTCCTGATGAATTATACCTGGCCTGGAAACGTTCGCGAACTGAATAATGTCATCGAACGCGCCATTAATATGGCGCCAGATCCTGTGTTGTCCGGCTCCTTGTTCCCTCTTCTGCCTCAGATTTCGGAGGAGCCACCTGCAGCTCTGCCCCTTAAAGCTACAAAGAAATCTGTGGAAGAGCAAGCCATCAAAAGCTGCCTGCGAAAGCACAGCAACAACCGGAATAAGACAGCTGCCGAGCTGGGAATATCCAGAGTCACTCTTTATCGGAAGATGGTAAAATACGGGATGATATCCCCCCATATGGGCAACCGCTCCCGGTAAACTGCTCCAGGCCGATGACAAAAGCGAATCTCTGCGTTGCCAGGAAAGCCCGCTCAATCAACGTACCTTATGTACGCCTCAATCGCGGACTTCCCTAGCGCCTTGATCTTCGCTCCCGTCATCGGTCTGGTTAAATTGTCAACAATCAAAAGCGGCTGGGAAGCCGCTTTTTTATATCTGATATTCTGCTCTCCTGCTACTCCCTGACGGGCCGCAAGGTAGGAAACAAAATTACATCCCTGATGGAGGGAGAGTCGGTCAGGATCATAACCAGCCGATCTACACCTATTCCCATGCCTCCTGCCGGGGGCATTCCGTATTCCAGAGCGTTTAAGTAATCCTCATCCATCATATGTGCTTCCGCATCTCCTTGATTGCGTTTAGACACTTGACTTTCAAAACGCTCTCGTTGATCAAGGGGATCGTTTAGTTCAGAAAAAGCATTGCCTAACTCCCGGTTCATTATGAATATCTCAAACCGATCGGTGAACTGAGAGTTTTCCCGGTTGCGTTTGGCCAAGGGTGATATCTCTACCGGGTATTTGTACACAAAAGTTGGCTGAATCAACTGGGGCTCCACTTTCTCTTCAAAAACCAAGTTGATAATTTCACCCCGGGAAGCATTCTTGTCCGGTCCGATGCCAATGCTCGCCGCTAATTTCCGGGCCTCCTCCAGGTCCGCGTCATTCAGATCAATTCCGGCATATTCATTGATGGCATCCAACATGGTAATTCTTTTCCAGGGCAGAGAAAAATCAAGGGTGGTCCCCTGGTATTCAACTACCGGCGTTCCCATGGTTTCCATTACCACCTGATAGATCATATTCTCGGCCAGTTCCATCATCACCTGATAATCACCGTAGGCCTGATACATTTCCACCATAGTAAATTCAGGATTATGTTTAGTAGAAATTCCCTCATTGCGGAAATTGCGATTTATCTCATAGACTCGCTCTATACCCCCTACCAAAAGCCGCTTAAGATACAGCTCGGGAGCAATCCTTAAGTACAAGTCCATATCAAGAGCATTGTGATGAGTTATGAAAGGACGGGCCGCTGCCCCTCCGGCGATTGGCTGCATCATCGGGGTTTCAACTTCCAGGAATCCCTGTTCATCCAAATAGTGACGTATACTCCGGATAATCTGGCTGCGCTTGAGAAATACCTGCCGAACCCCCGGATTGACTATTAAATCCACATAACGCTGGCGATATCGCAGCTCCACATCCTTCAGCCCATGCCATTTTTCGGGAAGTGGATGAAGTGATTTGGACAGATAAACCAGATCACTGACCGCCACCGATATTTCTCCGCGTTTGGTGCGGAACACCTTCCCGGTAATACCCAGAATATCACCTATATCACATTTTTCATAAAGGGTATACCGTTCTTCCCCTAAATCGTCCGATTTAAAATACAATTGAATAATTCCGGAAGGATCCTGCAAATTCGCAAATCCCGCTTTACCATGGCCACGTCTGGCCATAATACGGCCGGCAACTGTTACGTATTGGTCTTCCAGGTTTTCGAAATCATCTTTAATGTTCTGTGCAAATTCGGTACGTTCAAATCTGCTGCCAAAAGGCTCGATCCCCTGCTCTCTCAAATCTTTGATCTTCTGCAATCTAACCTGCCTGAGTTCGTTTAGTTCCTGGTCTGACAAAAGAAAACCTCCCCGACCCTTTACTTCTCTATACTTACAATTCTATACCTGGCAACTCCGGCCGGAACCTTTACCTCTACTTCAGAGCCGATGGCCTTACCGATAATAGCTCGACCAACGGGAGATTCATCTGAAATCTTGCGCTCTTTGGGATTAGTTTCTGCTGAAGCAACAATAGTAAAAGCCGTCTCACGATTAGCCTCGATGTCCATCAAGACAACTTTTGTGCCCAGAGACACGTAATCTGTCTGTATGTCATCATCCTCAATCAAGCGGGCATTGCGCAGAGTCTTTTCCAAAGACATTATCCTTCCTTCAATGAAAGCCTGCTCATTCTTGGCATCTTCATACTCTGAGCTTTCAGAGATATCCCCGAATTCTATGGCCTGTTTAATCCTTTCCGCAACTTCCTTGCGTTTAACCGACTTGAAGAATTCCAGTTCTTCCTCCAGCTTTTGTAAACCTCCACGAGTTAGAATAACCTCTTTTTCCGACATGAAATCTCTCCTTATTAAACCAAAATAAAAAAGCGAAGCGTTAAGCTTCCAGAGGCTACAATAATTACCGGCCGTTCAAATTCCTTTTATGGTATTATAATGACCACCCCTCTTATTGTCAAGGAAGGCTTCCCAGATTTGGAGCTTTTCTCTGTCGGGCATCATCTTTTTTCCCCATGGGCCTAATTTTTTGTCATCTTCCAGGCAGGCCTCCATCAACGGCGCCAAATTGCGAAGAACCGGCGCTATTCCCTGTCGGGACAATTCACCCTCCAGCTCCGGGGCATGTCCCCGGCTGCTGTCGGTCAGGTTGATTTGCCAGCCGGAGGAGAACCGCGCTGCTTCTTCAGCATACCCTTCATCCAACAGCAGAATGATATCATTGGCAGTCCATATTTCCGGATTAAAACACGCCAGTGACAAAGCCAATCCTTCGCGGCGGTAAACCTGCCATGCCATGGCCTCATGGCGGACCGGCGCCATACTTTGGAGCATAATCGGCATCTTAAAGGTATCAGCCACCTGAACCGCCAGAGAAAAGGCCGCACTATGATCCGAAGCTAATATTACCCTTTGAGCTGTTCCTTTATTCAAGGCTTCCTCGATCCTGAGCAAAGCCAGCCCCACTATGAACCGGCCTCCGTTCTGCACCCTGACCCCGGGCAGCATGACGGATGCTTTCATACCCCTGGTAATACCCAAGGATGTTATATCTTCCTTTGCACATAAACCGTCGATTTTCTACCAGAAGCTTTTCTGAATCGAAGGCCGAAGAACCTGCCAGTTGTCATTTCCCAAAGGAAGCCGGATTTCTCTGGCCTGAATATCAAATAAGTCTAATCTTATTTCCCGGGCCACTCTGGGAGCCAACAAAAAAGGAGCAATCCTGTTCAAAACCTGAGTTTTGGACAAAGGACCCCTCCAAGAATTATCCATTATATTTAAGAAACCTGCTTTTCCCATCCTTCGCCTTTCCCCAGCGGCATTTCGGACGGTTCAGCATCTGCCTCTGGGCATTAGTCGTTTAGGTACTTTATTCCCGGTTTAAAGTCTAATTCTTTAATCAGACTGAAATAATCCTCTTCGGTAATATCCTCCACCGGTTTGTTAATCATGGTGACTAAAAGGGCTTCCATAACGTTAGTGCCGAAGGATCGTCCTTCCATTTCCGGAGTAGTAGTAACCAGCAGCTTAACCCCCCGCTCCTTCAACAGCTGGACATCATCCTGTGTAGTAGTATTAGTAATGATCACCTTGCCCTCCAGATGATCGGGCAGATAGCGCCGAATATAGAGAAAGTCACCGGCGATAATATCTGCTTCATAATAGTACTTAGAAAACTTGGGAATTATGACTTCCTGTTTCTCTCCGGTGGGGTAAAGGGAGTCAAAACGCAGATTCACGATTATGGGGGCAATAATATTAGCTAATATCTCCAGATGCCGCAAAGAAGTGATTCGGATAGGTATTCCCAGACTATAGATCAAATCGCCAAAAACGATGTTATCGCTGAGCTTATCCAGAACCTGGGCCATGCCCAGACGGTCAACTCCACAGACCATCAGGACCCGCTTGTTTTTGAAATCCACGATTCCTTCACGGGCCACCCTCATAATCGAGTCTCTTTCCAGGGTGTTCTTAAGCCCTCCCCCATCAACCATAGGCGTCCTTTTGGCTTCAGCCAGAAGCTGTTTGGCATCTTTCAGCACATACTTGCGAGTGCCTGCATAAACATAAAGGCTTATGCCTCCCATCCCAAAGGCATCCACCTTCCCATCCAATTCCCTCACCAGGCTCAGAGCTTTATCCCAGTCCCCATCAGTTCCTATTCGTTCAATCTTAAACTGTTCTCCCAAAAACTCCGTTTCAATCGCGTGATTCCGCTTTGACGACCCCAGACTGACGCTGACCACGTGCTTCACTCCCGACTCCTCCTATCTTTCGGCTTCTCCTTTTTCCGGGCCCCCTTGACTGCTCGCAGCACCTTCAAAAGCTCCTGGGGATCCACCCATTTATCTTCAGTTAAGGGCGACTCTCCTATCTCCACAGTTAAAATCTCATTATCCAGCAATCCCCGCAGAAGCTTCAAACGGAAATCGGAAGCCAGCAATATTACCACATCCAGCTCCCTCACCCGGGGAATCATATCCATCATCTCATTCATAAGCTGGGCCCCGGTGCGCTCGGAGACAAAGCGATTACGCTCTTCCTCGCTCCAGAGCAGCACATAGTCTACCCCTTCCCGATTGGCTATCTCCATGATTTCATCCTTGTTAAGAATAGGAAAACCCACTAATGCTATGGTTTTTCCTTTGCGCAGCTCACCCAAAGACTCCAAACGGGAAACAAAAGAACGATCTACTCCTAATTGATCAGCCACCTCCTGCTGAGAAAAGCCTCGGGTACGCATTTCAAGAATCTGAGACACCGCTTCTATCAGCTTCTGTTTACTGATCATCTTCTCCTGAATCCGAAAAAATTCCATATTCCACCTCTTGTACACAACCTTGTACACATCTTATCACGCCAAATTCCCGGGAGCAAGCGGAATCGGCTCACGTCTGCCTCACTCCTCCCGCCTCTCGGCTATCGCCTGAAGAATAGTCTCGAATTCCTGGCGGCTGGTGGATTGGTTTATGAGATTGCGGGCATTGGCTGCTCCGGGAAGGCCCCGGACATACCAGCCCATGTGTTTGCGCATTTCGGAAATAGTCCTGTGAAGTCCCTTGGATTCCTCCATAAGGTCAAAATGCCGCAGAGCCACCTGCACCCTCTCTGCAGGTGACGGCGAAAGCGGAAGGGGCTCGTTATTGAGAAGAGCGGCGGTGGCAGAAAAGATAAAGGGGTTGCCCATGGCGCCCCGGCCTATCATTACCGCATCACAGCCGGTTTGCTCAATCATTCGTACTGCATCCTCAGGTGAAAAGATATCACCATTGCCTATAACCGGAATACTGACAGCTTCCTTGGCCAGGCGGATTCCATCCCAATCCGCCTGGCCTGAAAAAAACTGACACCTGGTGCGGGGATGTACAGTAACCGCAGCAGCTCCTTCATCCTCCGCAATACGGCACAGCTCCGTAAAGTTGATACTGGACTCGTCCCATCCCTTGCGCATCTTGACGGTAACCGGAATATCAACCGCCCCTACCACAGAGCGGATCAACTGCCGGGCCCGGGGAAGATCCTTCATCAAGGCCGATCCTTCCCCGCTTTTCACAATCTTCGGGGTAGGACAGCCCATATTGATATCGATAATCATGGCCCCGTATTCCTGGGCCATGGCCGCCGCCGCCCCCACAGTCTCCGGCCGGCTGCCAAAAAGCTGCACAACGGCCGGCACCATATCCCGGGAGATGTCAAACATTGCTAAGGTTCTGGGATGGCGATACAAAAGGGCCTGGGCACTAATCATCTCCGTAAAGGTTAAGCCGCATCCAAAGGACGCGGCTATTGTCCGAAAGGCTTTATCGGTTATACCCGCCATAGGTGCGGCCACAACCCGATTTTTTAAAACCAGATCACCAATTTTGAAAACCATTTTCTTGTCCAGCCCTCATGCATAATTTTTCTCATAAATAATCCGCAGGCCTTCCAGGGTCAGAAAATGATCCACCCGCTGAATATATTCTGACTCCCGGGCAATAGCGTCGGATAATCCTCCGGTAGCAACTACTTTAAAATCCAGGGCATACTCATCTTTGATCCTTTTTATAATGCCATCCACCTGGCCAACGACTCCATAAAATACACCCGATTGAATGCTGACCACTGTGTTCTTGCCCACCACACTCTTAGGTTTTTCTAATTCCACCCGGGGCAGCTTGGCCGTTCTGGTAACCAGGGCCTCCAAAGATATTCCGATCCCGGGAGCAATTGCCCCTCCCAGATATTCGTTGTTATCGCTTATCACGCAAAAAGTAGTAGCGGTGCCAAAGTCCACGATAATCAACGGCCCCCCGTACTTTTCCAATCCGGCTACCGCATTCACCACTCGGTCAGCCCCTACTTCCCGAGGATTCTCATACTTTATGGCCAATCCTGTCTTAATACCTGGCCCGATGGTCATAGCCTTATTGTTAAAATATTTGCTTATCATAAATTCTAACTCACTTACGAGAGGAGGCACCACCGATGAAATAATAGAACCTTTTATATGGTTGGGATCGATACCGGCATGACAGAAGAGGCCCACAAACTGAATCCCGTACTCATCCGCAGTACGCAGGCGGTCGGTTCTAATCCGCCAGTGAGTCAATAATTCCTCACCCTGGAATACTCCGGCCACAATATTGGAATTGCCAACATCCAATACAAGTATCATGACAGTCCCCCCTCGAAATATTTCTCCTGAAATATATTCACTCTCAATTTCCTCGAATATCACACCTTCAGAGGAGCATCCTTTTGCGAACCTGAAAACTAATACCGGCAGCAACTCCTGCTTTAAGAAGATCAAAGCCTATAAAAGGTATAAATCCTATCTTAACAATATAAGCCACATCCACCGCCTGACCTAAATAAAAATTGAGAACCCCATAAATGTAAGGAAGCCCCACCAGATACATGGCCCCAATCCCCAGAGCAACTGAAACAACATGGGCCATCACTGTATTGCCCCAGCGTTCCAGACACCAGGCCACCAGCCATGCGGTCAGAATAAATCCAAGCAAAAAGCCGAAGGAAGGTACCAGTAAATAACCAAGTCCTCCATAGGGAGGAGAGGCAAATACAGGTATTCCAATCAATCCTAACAGAACATAAGCCACCATACTGAGAGCTGCCGTTCTTTTGTTCAGGAGACCCCCGGCTAAAAAAACCAGCAATGACTGAAGACTAAAAGGCACCACCGCTACCGGAATAATACGAGTCAGAATGGCCGATGCCGCAATTACCGCCGTAAACATGGCCGCATAAGCCAATTCTCTGGTTTTCATAAACCGCAATACCCTTTCGCCAATTATAAAGTAAGACTTGATTCAGGTGGAGTTTTGAATCCATCTGAATCTTAGTCGCACGGATCCAGGGACTTAACTGCCCTTGGGCACCCGCCGCCTATGAGGCGGGGGTCTTAGGGCAGATTAGTCATCGGATAAAAAGACTCTTTAATCCTTTAGACTTATGATATTGAAGCTAATATCCAGGGCATTAGCAGAATGAGTAAGTCCGCCAATAGAAATCAGATCCACACCGGTTTTGGCCACTTCCACCAAAGTATCCTGGGTTATGCCGCCCGACGCTTCCAGGATAGCGCGTCCGGCATTGATTTTTACCGCTTCTCTCATCATATCCGGCTCCATATTATCCAGGAGTACCACATCGGCGCCTGCACTAAGCGCTTCCCGCAATTGTTCCAGGTTTTCCACTTCAACTTCAATTTTGCTCAGGTGGGAGATTCTGCGCTGCAGGACTTGAATAGCTTCGGTTATGCCCCCTGCCGCACGAATATGATTATCCTTGATCAATACTCCGTCAAACAGACCAAAACGGTGGTTGCTCCCGCCGCCTATTCGCACCGCGTATTTCTCCAAAGCCCTGAGGCCGGGAGTAGTTTTGCGGGTATCAACAACCTTCACCGGAAAGTGGCGAATCCGGTCCACCAAATCATTAGTCTTGGTAGCTATGCCGGACATGTGCTGGAGGAAGTTTAAAGCAACCCGTTCACCCGTCAGGAGAGTTCTGGTGGGACCGGTAATACGGGCCACCTCTTCGCCTTCCCGGATTAAATCGCCGTCTTCCTTCAAAATGTTAAAACTGATAGTAGGATCAAGTATAGAAAAAACTCGTTCTGCTACGTCAATTCCACAAACAATACCTTCTTGTTTTGCATAGAACACTCCCATAGATCGAAGGTCCGGACCAATGAGGTTCTCAGTGGTAATATCACGATAACCAATATCCTCGCTTAGCGCCAGACGGACTAGCTGTTCCACTTCCATCCAATTCATGAGCATCCCTCCTACCAATTTCTAAAAATCAGGTGTTCGGCCCACCGTATATTGTCGGTGGCGGGAAAGTCCCGGCGAAAATGAGCCCCCCGGCTCTCTTTACGCCACAGAGCGGCTTGAATCATGACCTGAGCTATAGTAAGCATATTCAGCACTTGATAATACTCCAGCTCATCGTCACCAGGTCCTAATTCTCCATTTAATTCGTCAACCATTCGCGCCGCATTTTTCAGACCTTGTTCATCCCTTATAATACCTACATTTTCCCACATTATTCTTCTCAAATCTATACGTACCTGTTGAGGAGAACGTTTGCCGGCGGGAATATGGAGCTGATCCTCCTGATCATAGGCAGCCAAAATCTCTGCCATATTAATATTGCGCCGGTAAATCATGGAGTGAGCCTCATCAACTATTCTCTGACCAAAAACCAGCCCTTCCAAAAGACTGTTGCTGGCCAGGCGATTCGCGCCGTGGACTCCCGTGCAGGAAGTCTCACCACAGGCATATAATCCATATATGCTGGTTTCTCCCGAGGTGTTAGTCTTAATCCCCCCCATCATATAGTGGGCGGCAGGAGAAACCGGAATCAAGTCTTGAGTAAGATCACATCCATTATCCAGGCATGTCCGATAAATGTTGGGAAATCGCTGGGCCGGATTGGGCAGATGGCTTACATCCAGAAAAACATGGTCGCTTTTGGTTTTGTCCATCTCCTTCCAGATGGCTCGCGCTACTATGTCCCGGGGAGCCAGGTCCCCCAGAGGATGATAGGAGGGCATAAACCTTTCGTGATTAATGTTCAGGAGCCGGGCACCTTCACCCCTGACCGCTTCGGATATCAGGAAGCGGGAGCTTATGTCCGTGGCTAAAACCGTAGGGTGAAACTGAGTGAATTCCATATCGGATAATTCGCAGCCGGCCCGGAATGAAGCCGCCATTCCATCACCGGTGGCGATTTCCGGATTAGTGGTGCACCGAAATAATTGTCCCGCCCCACCCGTGGCCACAATGGTAGCCTTGGCCAGGTAGACTTCTTTTCTCCCCTGATTGGAATCATAAACCAGAGCGCCACAGCACTGGTCATCCATGGTAATAATATCGATCAGGAATTTATCTTCTTTGATATGTATATTGACATCCTGCAGACAGTTCTTCACCAGGGCCTGACGGATAGCCTCACCGGTGGCATCTGCCGCATGAAGGATGCGAGCTTTGCTGTGGGCAGCCTCGCGAGTCAGCGAGACGGTGCCATTTACAGTGTCAAAACGGGCTCCCATGTCAATAAGCTCTCTGACCCGAGCCGGGCCTTGGGTAACCAGAATATCTACCGCTTCAATATCACACAGACCAGCCCCTGCCTCCAGGGTATCCTCAAGATGCAAAAAGGGGGAATCCTCTTCGTGGACAGCCGCCGCGATTCCTCCCTGAGCCAAACCGGTATTTGAATCCTTGAGGCTTTTTTTGGTAAGCACTACTACCTGACCAAGGGCTGAAGCTTTCAAAGCCGTAAACAAACCCGCGATTCCACTGCCAACAATTAAAAAATCAGTTCTATAAACCGGCACATCATCATTGATTGCCGATATATATCGGTTGGTCTGCATATTAATCCGTTCTTTCCCGTGCCCTCAGCACCATAAATACCTGTTTCTGTTGCGATACTATGCTTGCAGGTTAATATATTGGCTGAACCGGGCCAGCCTAAATACTTGTGAAAAAGCAGTCTGAAACTCGTATGCCAGGTGGGTTCCAAAATACTTATCCAATGGCCAGCATTCGTTCCAGAGACTGATAAGCCCGTACCCTTATATCCTCTGGCACTTCAATGGGCGGTTCGAGAGTCTCCAACACCCGATGCAGCTTCTCCAGACTATTCAATTTCATATTCGGACACAGGAAGTCCTGACGTACTATATGAAATTCTCGGTCCGGAAATCGCTTATACATTTGATGCAAAAGTCCGGCTTCAGTACCTATTATGAACTCCTGTGCGGGACTCTGTTCAACATATTTAAGCATTCCTCCGGTGGATACGGCCACATCTGCCAAAGCCACCACCTCAGGAGGACATTCCGGATGTACTATTACCAGAGCATCAGGATAGAGAGCTTTCTGAGCCAAGACCTGCTCTGCGGTTACCTGATGGTGAATCGGGCAGTAGCCTGGCCAGGCCTCAATATCTCTCCCCGTTTTTGCAGATACAAAATGAGCCAGGTTTTTATCAGGTACAAATAAAATGGGAGCATCTTTGGGCAGAGAGTTTACAACATCTACCGCATTTGAGGAAGTACAGCATATGTCGCTTTCAGCTTTAACTTCAGCTGAAGTATTAACATAACATACCACCTGAGCACCTGGTCGTGATGCTTTCCATTCCTTTAGTTGAGCCCCCGTAATCATTTCCGCCATAGGGCAGCCTGCAGCCGGGTCCGGAGTAACTATCAGCTTATCCGGATTCATGATTTTGGCACTCTCAGCCATAAAACTGACTCCGCATATTACTATGACATCGGCTGATGCTTTGGACGCATCCCGAGCCAGCTGCAGCGAATCTCCCACCATGTCGGCAATATCCTGTATCTCCGGTGGTTGATAAAAATGAGCCATAATTACTGCATTTAAATCCTGACGACGCTTACGAATAAGATCAACCAGATTTTTTTGCATAAGCATCTCTCTTCCTTTTATTGTTGTACGGGATTGGCTAGCTGCGCCAATCTTTTTTGCAGCTAGCCAATAGTATTCGCAGGTTCGGATTCTTTTTTGCACTCTACGATGCGATTCTTTTCATCAACAAATACTAGAGTTGGCTTATAATTCCTGCATTCTTCATTTGACATTACCGCATAAGTTATGAGAATAACTGAATCTCCCGGCTGCACCAAGCGGGCTGCCGCTCCGTTCAGGCAAATAGTTCCCGAATCCCGTTCTCCCTCAATAACATAAGTCTCAAAACGGGCCCCGTTGTTGTTGTTCACTACCTGGACCTTTTCATTAGGGAGTATATCGGCAGCCTCCATCAAAGCAGTATCGATGGTAATACTCCCCATATAGTTCAGATCGGCTTGTGTTACTATAGCACGATGAATTTTGGATTTGAACATCGTCCGGTACATTTTACACCTCCAGTAGAAGGTTATCGATCAGTCTGGTGTTACCAAACTTTACCGCTAACGCCAGCAAAACCTTCCCTTTTATCTCCTCAATTTCACTTAAATCCCGTCCGCTCAATATTTCAACATAATCAATGACCGCACCCGGAGTCTGGTTTATTAAATCAGTTATGGCTTTAATAATTTCTGCGGGTCTATTGACCCCGTCAGCTACCAGATCCTTTGCTTTGAGCAGGCTTTGATAAAGAACCACAGCATTCTTCCTGTCTGCGGGAGACAGGTATACATTGCGGGAGCTCATTGCCAGCCCATCAGCTTCCCTGATTATTTCCCCCACCACGATCTCCAAGGGGAAGTTCAGGTCCCGAACCATCTTTTCGATAATAATAGCCTGCTGAGCATCTTTCTGTCCAAAAAACCCCATCTGAGGCTGACAAATATTAAACAGCTTGCTTACCACAGTAGCAACTCCCCGAAAATGGCCGGGTCTTGATCTGCCGCAAAGTTTATCATCCATCGAGGTTATTTCAACAAAAGTCGACATCTTCTCCGGGTACATATCCCGGACTTCTGGGGCAAAAGCCACATCAGCTCCTTCCTTTTCAAGCAAAGCGAAATCCCGTGACAGATCTCGCGGATACTGGTCAAAATCTTCTCCCTCTCCGAACTGAATTGGATTGACAAAGATGCTGACCACTACTGCATCACACAACTCCCGGGCCTGACGCACCAGGCTCAGGTGTCCCTCGTGCAAAAAACCCATAGTGGGAACAAGCCCTATCTTAAGCCCGGTCATTCCTTGGGATCGACTCCACATTTGCATTTCGGCCGGTGTTTTTATTACTTGCACGATTCTTTCTCCTAATACAGCTTTTCGATTATGGAATCATCTATAGAGTAACAGTGTTCCGGTGCCGGGAAAGTTCCGGCCTTAACCTCTTCACTATATGATTTGACAGCCTCCAGCATCAGGGGATGAAGATTGCCGAACTTCTTAACGAATTTGGCAACATGACCCTGATATAATCCCAGCATGTCATGAACAACTAATACCTGACCATCACAATCTTTGCCGGCGCCTATGCCAATGGTAGGCACAGAAACCATTTCGGTTATCTTTTTAGCCAGAGCCGCCGGAACCCCTTCCAGAACCATACCAAATACTCCGGCATTAGCCAGAGCCACCGCATCTTGGATCAGCTTTTGTGCGGTTTCCAAATCGCGCCCCTGGACTTTAAAACCTCCAAATTGGTGCACTGATTGCGGGGTCAGCCCAATATGACCCATTACCGGTATCTCCGCATCCAAGATAGCCTTGATGGTATCTATTCTTTCCTGACCACCCTCCAGCTTGACCGCCTGGGCCCCCGCCTCCTGAATAAGACGGCCTGCATTTCTCACGGATTCCTCCCGGGAAATATGATAAGATAAAAAGGGCATATCACTAACGACCATAGCATTCTTAGCGCCCCGAGTCACCGCTTTGGTATGATGAACCATATCATCCATAGTAACCGCCAGAGTATTTTCATAACCCAAAACTACGTTGCCCAACGAATCACCCACCAGAATTGAATCAATTCCCGCTTCGTCAATTACCTTGGCAGTAGGATAATCATAGGCCGTAAGCATAGTAATTTTTTCGCCTTTGAGTTTCTTCTCCTTAAACACAGCAGTCGTAATTCTTCCCATTTTTGCTACCCCCTTGCTTTTCCGATAGGTTGCGACATTCTGGCTAAAAATAGTCTCTTGATATTATCCGCAACTTGCTCATTGACGGTTCCTTTGGCGGTAGCAACTTCCGCCGTATAATAACCTAGCCAACTATACAACAGTACCAATTGGGGAGCCAATTCATCCAAACACTCCAAGTGTTTTAACACCGTACTTATATCCCCCCGGGCGATAGGGCCGGTTAACGCCTTGGGGATGCCAATTCTCTCAATATTTTTTACCGTACCGTTTACTAAAGGAATAATTGCGGGAAGGGCCTGGGCGCGCGGAATCCCGATAGACTCCATTAGTTGAAGCCCAACGTCAATAACCGTCACCAGGTAGTTTGAAACCACACAGGCGCCCGCATGATATATAGGTTTGACCTTTTTGTCAATAACGAAGTATTTCCCGTCCAGATCTTTTACTAGCTGGGATGCCACTTGATGAGATTCAATGTCTCCTTCAATGGTAAAAACAGACCCAGGCAGATTGCTGACCGCTCTCTCCTCACTGGCAAAAGATTGCATGGGATGAACTGAAACCGTCAAAGCACCGAACGCTTTGGCTGGTTCCAGAATGTCGGAGGTTAATGCTCCGCTCATATGAAGTACTACTTGGCCGTTTCTAAAGCCTCCTTCTTTGGCTAGTCCTTCTGCAACTGTTGCAATCGCTGAATCGTTAGTGGTTATAAACAAGATTTCAGCGTTTTCGCTTACTTGCTGCAGGGCCGTGCATTTCCGCGCTCCCACCTTAGCTGCCAATCGCTCAGTAGATTCGGGAATAATGTCGTAAACTCCCGTAATCTCATAGCCTCTGGACGCCAGGATAACACCTACAGCTGTTCCAACCACTCCCGCCCCAACAATGCCGATCTTCTTCAAGAGAAGCCCCCCTTGAGAGCAACGACTACCGCCAGCCGCTACTCAGGATTTCCGTCTTGGCCCCCAATGGTACAAGCGGATAATAAGGAGTTCGGCGGGAGAAAATCTAGTATCTAGTTTTTCCGCACCATACTTTCGCGTATATTTTAGCACGGAAATCACCATAACACAACAAATCATTAAGATTTGTCAAAATATTGTTTCAAAGCGATGGAGCGTAAGGCGAGAGGCGTAAAGTGTGAGGGGAACGAGGGAACGTTGGACGCAGATTAAAAAAGCCAGCATTGATGCCGGAGGCACGGGGTTATTCCACTTGCTCCTCCCTCCTCACCCCTCACTCCTATCGCCTTACCGCTCACTCCTTACTCCTCCCGCCTCACTTTTTAACAACCGTCCGTCTGGTAATTGAAGATCAGGCTCGATTTCGAGAAGGGGTCTTATGACAAATTCCCGCTGAGTCAGATAGGGATGAGGAATGGTGAGATCAGGTTCCTGAATTGTTTGGCGGCCATAAAGGAGCAGATCGAGATCGATAATCCGAGGCTCCCATTTCTCCAGGCGCTTCCGTCCCATCAGGGTCTCAATGTCCAGCATTTCTTGAAGTAACTCCCGAGGGGTTAAGTAGGTTTCGACTGCTGCCGCTTGGTTAAGAAATTCGGGTTGGTCGGTTTTTCCCCAAGGAGAAGTATAATACCGGGAGGAATATTTTAATACTCGGGTAGAGGTGAGTTTTTCCAGGTATCCTGCTGCTTCAGTCAGATTTTTTTCCCGGTCGCCCAAATTAGTTCCCAACCCTAAGTAGGCAGTACCGGCAACTCTTTTTCTTTCAATGGACACCCCGAAAGATCGATATTCCCCCCCAATAGGAGGCTTAAGCTTCTTCACGGTTACCCGGGCCGTAATTACTTTATTCAAGCCCAAAACATGAGCAGCGATTCTGTCCGCCATTTTTTCCAACAGGTTGAAACTCTCTTTTTCAACAATATGGCGGATATCGGCAAAAACCTGAGAATAATCAACGGTATCATCTATGGAATCAGTCTGCCCGGCCCGGCTCAAATCCCGATACAGAACCAGGTGGACTTCAAAAGGCTGGGGCTTATTCTTCTCTTCCGGGGTTATTCCATGGCATCCCCAGAATTTCAATCCGTCCAAAATTATTTGGTCCATCACCAAGCTCTCCTGATTTTATCAATCACGGCCAAGGCGCGGCGGGTTTCCTCGATGTTGTGCATCCTGACCATATCTGCCCCGTTCATTACCCCTACAACTGCCGCCGCCAGTGAACCGGTTACGCGCTCTGCATCCATATCACCCATGGCCCGGCCAATAAAGGCTTTGTTGGATACTCCCAGCAAAATCGGCTTATCCAGGACCTTGAATTCCGCCAGATTCTTTATGAGAGTAAAGTTCTGTTCCGCAGTCTTGCCAAAGCCAATTCCCGGATCTATAATAATCTGCCCGTCCTGAATACCACCCTCATGGGCCATAGTCAGGGCTTCTTCCAGATCACCCAAGATCTCAGTCATAAGATCCTGATAACCGCCACCCATACGGTTATGCTGAACTATTACCGGACATCCGAAGCCAGCCGCAACTTCTATCATTTCCGCATCAGCTTTCAGGCCGCTGGGATCATTGATGAAATCCGCACCTTCCCGGAGAGCCATCCGAGCCGTCTGAGCGTTAAAAGTATCAATCGAAACAGGGACGTCCGGCAGCTTCTGTCTAATCTCCCGCAAAGCAGGAATTACCCGTTTTGCCTCTTCTTCAAAAGAAACGGGTGTAGCTCCCGGCCGGGTGGATACTCCGCCCAGGTCGATTACATCGGCCCCCTGTGCCACCATCTCCTCCGCCCTCAGGCAAGCCTGGTCCGGTTGCAAATAAAGTCCGCCGTCAAAAAACGAATCGGGAGTTACGTTCAGCACCCCCATTATCAAGGTGCTCATTCCCAGCTCGATAGTCCTCCCCCTGGGCAGCTTCAGGCTGAAGCGCCGGTTAGAATTAGAAGCCTGCAAAGCCTGTTCAATACGAGCAGCCAGCTTTTTCAATCCAAAAGGCTGAATTCTTAGCTTGATTAACAGCTGCTCGAATTGCTTGAGGGTTCCCATCACAAGAATATCAGTATTCTCCCCTCCCAGTATTGTCTGACGGTTAACTGCTGCTTCTCCGCCTTTGGACAACATTTCCTGCTTGATTATGTTGGCAACATGGGGCCTGATACCGTTAATCTTGACAGCACGAAATACAGATTTGGGAATCATTATCTTGATTCCCATTTCGTCAGCACCTATTTCTCTCAGGAGTTCTTCCGCCTCGTGAGTATCATTAATCCTTACTACTCTAATCCCGTCCATATTCTTCCCACTCTCTAAAAATGATGCTGTTTTCAACTTCAGTAAAGAAGGAGTCCTCCGGCATCTTTATTATTAAACTTGCAGCAATCACATTTTGCCAGACACTGAGCACAGACCCGGGACAAATTATCGGCGCGATGCATTCTTTCTCCCAGAAACGACATTTCCTGAGATATGTTCCGATGCTCAAAAATGGCTCTTGTAATTACGCTGATCTCATTATCATCGAATTCGGACCGTTCCAGTATATCCCGGGCCAGGCGCGCTCCATATGCGGCATGATCCACCCCGGACTCGATTTCTTTCCATTTGCCAATATCGTGTAAAAGGCCGGCTGCATAAATTACCTCTTTAGCAGCCTCCCGCCCGCGCAAACCGGCTTCTTTGATGAAGTAATTGATGTCCTGACGTTCAAGGACCAAGATATATGCGATACGGGCAACATCTACCATGTGAACCAGGTCGTGTTTGCAGAAAGGGTCATCTTGGGCAGCCCGAGCATTATGATCCACATACTCCATATAGACAGAGTCTTTGAGGATATTGTCGATTCTTCTCACTACAAAACCTCCTCCTCCGCTGGCACTCAATTTCTTCTCTCAAATTTGATTATACAGCCATAAAGGCGTAGCTTCAATGCTATAATCGGCTCACTATTGGGACGAGGAGGAGGCACGGGATGAATTCCGACGCAGCCAGGCGGGAGCCAAATCTTGAACGTTTGTGCCTCCCGTCCCCGACATTTTCCCCGGCCACTAACATGCTAACGATTTGCCTTGGGTTATTTAAAACAATCCGCTTATGCGACCATCGTCGTCTATATCAATATGGTGTGCAGCCGGATGGCGAGAAAGCCCCGGCAAGGTGACAATATTCCCCATCAAAACCACCACAAATCGAGCTCCGGCAGATATTCGCACATCTCTTACGGTTACTATAAAGTCATCAGGTCTGCCCAGCAAGGCGGGGTCATCCGATAAAGAATATTGAGTTTTAGCCACACAGATGGGCAAGTCTCCAAAACCCATCTTTTCCAGCTCCTGCAGAGATTTTTCAGCCGCTGCCAGGTAATCCACCCGCTTAGCTCCATAAATCTCCCGGGCAATAGTCTCGATTTTCTCTTTCAAAGGACGGTCCAGCTCATAAAGATAACGGAAGTCAGACGGCTTTTCAGCAGCTTCCATGACCTTCTGGGCCAACTCCTGTCCTCCCTGGCCTCCCCGGGCCCAAACCTCGGACAGAGCGAAGCCGGCGCCAATCTTCTGGCAGGAATTACGTACTACGTCGATTTCTCCGTCAGTATCACTGGGGAATCGGTTTAGTGCCACTACGGCAGGCAATCCGAATTTGCTTATGTTTTCCAGATGCTTGTGGAGGTTGCCCAGCCCCTTTTGAACCGCATTCTCATCCGGCTCAGTCAAACGGGCTTTGTCTGCACCGCCATGGAGCTTCAGAGCCCTAATCGAAGCCACGACTACTACGGCATCAGGCCCTCTTCCCAACTGGCGGCATTTCAGATCAAAAAACTTCTCGGCGCCCAGGTCCGCACCAAAACCGGCCTCCGTAACCAGATATTCTCCCAGCCGGAGCCCGAGCTCCGTAGCAATTACGCTGGAGCAGCCGTGAGCAATATTAGCGAAAGGCCCTCCGTGAATGAAGGCGGGGGTGTTCTCCAGAGTTTGTACCAGATTGGGTTTGATGGCATCTTTGAGTAAAACAGTCATAGAGCCAATTGCCTGCATTTCCTGGGCAGTTAATGGCCGGCCTGTTTCAGAATAAGCCACGATAATTCGGCTGAGACGTTCTCTAAGATCGGTTAAATCCCGGGCCAGGCACAGACAGGCCATAACCTCGGAGGCCACGGAAATATCAAAGCTGGTTTCCAAAGGTATTCCGTGGGCTTTGCCTCCCAAGCCAATTACTATCCGGCGTAAAAACCGATCATTCAGATCAATCACCCGGGGCCAGGTTATCCGCGTGGGGGAAATTCCCAGAGGATTGTCGAAATAATAGCTGTTGTTGACCAGATCAGCCAGCAGATTGTGAGCCGTGCTGACTGCGTGGATATCACCGGTAAAATGAAGATTGATGTCCTCCATAGGTACCACTTGAGAGTAGCCTCCGCCAGTCGCCCCGCCTTTTACCCCAAAACAGGGGCCCAAACTGGGTTCACGCAAAGCGATAATGGCCTTTTTCCCCAAGCGGTTAAGGGCCTGACCTAAACCTATAGTGACGGTAGTCTTTCCCTCACCGGCGGCAGTTGGAGTGACGGCCGTAACTAAAACCAGTTTGCCCTGCTTCTGGTTACGAACTCTTTCCATAGCTGCCAGAGATATTTTGGCTTTGTTGCTTCCATAAAGCTCAATTTCATCTTCCCGTAACCCTGCCTTTTCGGCGATGACCTGAATTTTCTCCAGACTGGCCTCTTGGGCAATTTCCGCATCAGTCTTCATGGTTTGCTCCCCCTCACTCTTTATTGTTTATAGATCTCGAAAGAATAAACCTATTTCCCGGGCTGCTGCTATGGGGGAATCGGAGCCATGCACAACATTTTCAGACAAGGATACGGCCATATCTCCACGAATGGTGCCGGGATCGGCTTCAGCCGGATCGGTTGCTCCCATCATCGTACGGACAGCCTTTATTACTGCAGGCCCTTCCCAAACCATGGCCACTACCGGCCCAGAAGTGATAAAATCGGTTAGTTCATTAAAGAAAGACTTACCCTGGTGTTCCGCATAATGTTCCCTAGCCATCTCAGGACTTATCGTCAACATTTTCAGCGCCACCAGGCGAAAGCCTTTAGTCTCCAATCGGGAAATAATGGACCCGATTAATCCACGCCTAACTCCATCAGGTTTAATCATAAAGAAAGTCTGTTCCAATTATTGGTCCTCCTCAGATTTCTCCCCCTCCATGATCTCCCGGAATACCTCTCCATCCATAATTTCTTCGGTCATTAGGAATTGGGCTACCTTATGCAGTTTTTCCAAGTTATTTTCCAGAATATTTTTAGCGCGCTCATAGGATCTTTCCACAAATTCATGGGCCTCCTGGTCAATGGCATAAGCAATGGCATCCGAATAATTTCGGTCATGCCCCAGATCCCGGCCCAGAAATACTTCCTCTTGACGACGGCCAAAGGTTAATGGCCCCAAAGTTTCGGACATTCCGTATTCGGTTATCATCCGACGCACGATTTCGGTAGCCCGCTGCAGATCGTTCTGGGCCCCGGTGCTGATCTCGTTTAATGCTATACTCTCCGCTACCCTTCCTCCCATGAGGATGACCACATCATCCAAAAGCCGGCTGCGGGTCATATAATTGCGATCCTCTTCCGGCAGCAGCAAGGTATAACCCCCTGCCCTACCCCGAGGGATTATTGATATCTTATGGAGTTTATCGGAATGCTCCATAAAGTAGCTTACTACAGCGTGTCCTGCCTCGTGGTAAGCAACCAGCCGTTTTTCATTTTCAGATATAACCCGGGATTTTTTCTCCGGTCCGGCTATAACACGCTCAATAGCCTCTTCCAGCTCTTGCATCCCCACCACGGTTAAGCCCCGCCGCGCCGAAAGCAGAGCTCCTTCATTTACCATGTTAGCCAGATCAGCTCCGGTAAATCCAGGAGTTCTCTTAGCCAGAACCTCCAGGTCGATGTTATCATCCATAGGCTTGTTGCGCATATGAACTTCCAGAATCGCCCGACGGCCTTTAACATCGGGACGATCAATGGTGATATGGCGGTCAAACCTGCCCGGCCGCAACAGGGCAGGATCAAGTATGTCCGGCCGGTTAGTTGCTGCCATAACAATAATTGCTTCATTGGCAGTGAATCCATCCATCTCCACCAGAAGCTGATTGAGGGTCTGTTCTCTTTCATCATGACCGCCGCCTAATCCGGCGCCTCTTTGCCGGCCTACCGCATCGATTTCGTCAATAAACACTATACAGGGTGAATTCTTTTTGGCCTGCTCAAACAGGTCACGAACCCGGGCCGCCCCTACCCCCACAAACATCTCCACAAAATCGGAACCGCTTATGGAGAAGAAAGGCACTCCCGCCTCCCCGGCCACGGCCTTGGCCATCAGAGTCTTTCCGGTTCCCGGAGCGCCATAAAGCAGGACTCCCTTGGGTATTTTTGCCCCGATTTGCGTAAACTTAGCCGGACTTTGCAGAAAATCTATAACCTCCTGAAGCTCTTCCTTGGCCTCGTCGGCTCCGGCCACATCCGCAAAAGTCACTTTAACCGTTTCAGGCGCCATCATCCGCGCCCGGCTGCGGCCAAACTGCATTACCTTATTCCCGCCCCCCTGGGACTGCTGCATCATGAAAACCATAAATCCAATCAACAATAAAATAGGCAAGAAAGTCGTCAGTACCCCTACCCACCACTTCGGCTCCGGCGTAGGTTCCGGCATAACGGTTACATTATGATCCCTTAATATCTCGGGAAGATTCTCTTCCGGAAGAGCAATAGTAGTAAACAGCTTACCGTCTTTATATATCCCCTCAATAACGTAAATATCCCGATCCGGTGTAATTGTAACACTCTTGACTTTATCAGTAATGACGGCCTGATAAAATTCAGTGTAGTCAATCTCTTGGGTTACCTCGTCAATGGGGGAAGTCATTTTTATTGCAAAAAAGACCAGCAGCACAAGTAAAGCGTAAAGTGCCAAGTTTTTTAGAGTTCTCTCCAAATCTGTCCCTCCCCTTAGTCAGTCTGTCATATTGTAGCATAACTCAATTTTCTTTGGCAATGAATGTGCTATTTACCTCTCTTTGTTACATTTATTTCTAATAAACACCGGGTATCGTCGGTTACGCGGGCCCGCTCATCCAGGCGATGACCCACTATCCAATAAATCTCATCATCAGAAGCCACAATCGGAGTCCAGTTTCGCTCAGCCCAAGGAATTCTGGCATCAATAAAGTAGTCCTTTAGCTTTTTGCTTCCCTTCATTCCCAAAGGCCGGAAACGGTCACCCGGCTGCCGGGAGCGGATATATAGGGGCTTCTGCAGATTTTCCCAATCCAAATAAGTAGCCTCAGGGGATAAAGCGGATTTATCCTTCAGCAGGCGAGCAGCAAAAGACCAGCCTGTTTCAGATACTTCAACAGTCCCGGGAACCTCCAGAAGATAGCAATAATCCGTTCCGGAGTGGGCATCGATTCCAAACTCCAAATAATTATAGGATTTCCTTACCCACATACCACCGGAAACAGGGACTCGGCGATTTGAACCTTCACCCCTCATCAGGTCCAGAATCCTTTGCACATCATGACGGCTTCCCCGCCCACATCCGGCTGTTCGCAGCATATAATGAATTAGCCGGCGCTGCAATGCCAGTGGAAGAACCAGGATTTCATCGATTTTTGCTTTCAAGGCCGGGCCTCCAGGTTCAGTAACCGTTACTGTTCTTTCCCATGCTTCACCCACCCGTTGATCCCAGTACTCGTTTTCTTCTTTCATCACTGCCGCCAACTGGCACAACGAATCAGTTATGGCCGGATTAAACTTTTCCTCTAACAGAGGAATGAGCTCCCATCGAATCCGGTTCCTGAGATAAGTTTTGTCAAAGTTCGAAGAATCAATACGATACGGCAGGTCTTGATTTTGCAAATAATCCTTTATCTGGTCCTGACTCAATTCCAGCAGAGGTCTGATTATGGCTCCCCATCGCGGCAAAATTCCCTGAAGCCCCTGGGCGCCTGTTCCCTGAATGAGATGCATCAGAACCGTTTCCGCCTGATCACCCCGATGATGAGCAGTCGCTATCTTGTGAGCCCCCCATTGCTTGCGGACCTCTTCCAGAAAGCTATAGCGCGCATCACGGCCCGCATCCTCCAGAGATTTTTTTTCCTCCGCCGCTTTACGGGCCACATCCACCCACTTCACCTGCAGGGGAACCTGCCATTCCCGGCATAAATCCTCAACCAGCCGCTGATCCAAGTCTGCTTCAGCCCGCAGACCGTGATGCAAATGAGCTGCACCCACTGCAAAGTCCAGCTCACACCTCAACTCCAGCAAAATGTGCAGGAGTGCTACCGAGTCCGGCCCGCCAGAAACTCCAGCCACTACCATTTCGCCCGGAGCAATCAGATTATGTTCCTTGATGAAGTTGGTTACCTCTTTGCGAATTCTGTAAACATCCATATAATGATTATCTCAGAATAGCGCTAAAATAAAAACACACCGGGTGTTTTTCACCACATCCGGTATGTTTGCGGAAATAACTTATTCAATACGGGATTAACAGACTATGGCAGTTTTTTATTTGACATTATACTCGACCCGGGCACAAATAACGCTCATGTCATCCCGGGGCTCTCCCCGGGCCAGGGCCAAGGCTTTGTTGATAATCATTTCCGAGAGACGATGAGGATCATTTTCGTTAGTCTGGGCCAAGTAGTCCCGCAGCCACAATCCCCTTCCATCCACCAGTTTGCCGGGATCAATAATTCCATCAGTGACCAAGACCAAAATATCTCCGGGTATAAGCGCCCGCCTTTCACTGGGAAAATCCAAATCCTCTACTATACCGATAGGCAGACTATTATTGGAGATTATCCCCACTCGCGGTCCTCGCTTGAGAAAGGAAGGACCTCCGCCGATTTTCACTGAGTCTAATTCCCCACTGTATAGATCAATTAATGCCAGATCAACGGTGGCAAAGCTTTCCCGATGGCGTAACATCAAGATGGAGTTCACCGTTTTCAAGGCCACCTCCTGACCAAAGCCGATATTAAACAATTCCTCCAAAAGATTTACGGTGGCCTTGCTTTCCTGAGCAGCTTTGCGGCCTCTCCCCATGCCGTCACTTAAGACTATCAATTCGCGCCCGTCCTTGAGAGTCACTATATTAAAACTGTCCCCGGATACATCTGACTTGGCCAGCTGGGAAACCCCGGTGGCAATCTTATAGTTAAAGGCCCGTGCTAAGGTGCATTCACAGGTTCCCCAACTGCCCCGGGGGCATTTGCGGTGACTGACTTCATAACGGGTTTCCATCAAGCAAGAAATCGCCGGCGCCAATATGTTGTCACAGGTCTCCCGGTCCAAACAGGCATCAGCCGTTATACGAATAAATACCTGATCCGTATCACTCACCACCGGCAGCACCTGACGAACCGGCACTCCCAGGTCCTTGCACTCCTGAGCCAGCCTGGCCTGCAGATCGGTGTCTACTACCATTTTAAATTCTATCTCCTGGGCCAGGTTCTTGATAAGACCACTGACTCCTTTAAGCTGCTGGGACAACATGTCTCGGGACTCTTCAATTTTCTCTTCCCAATAGTCGTTTACCTGTGCAGTCTGAATTACCCGTTTGACAACTCCCCCTAATTCACGAGCTCGCAGGCAGCGCCTTCTCACCTCCACCGGCAGATCATCATAGGATACCTCACCTTTCAATTCCATCAGGCTCATCAGATTAAAGAAATCACGGTAGGTCTGATAAAATTCTTTTTCCCAGCAGGTTGAGTGGATGGCGCAATTGGTACACAAACCTTCTGCAATATCCTCCATCAACCGGCCCACGTAAGCGGGTTGCCCCCCCTCGGATTTAACTGGCTCAGACTCGGCAAAAGTCATAGATATTTCCTCAAATACCCGGGCCAGGTTATTCATTCTCTCCGCCGTCCACTCTTTAATCTCACTGCCGTCAAATTCCTCCCGGCCTGCTTCTCCCAACCTCCCCAAGGATTTTAGCGGCATACGTTCTTCAATATCACGGGGAAGCACCAGGAAAACGGCGACTCCCAGCAATGTCTCCCAAATACTCAGCAAGGCTTGATTGGAATTCATAAGAAAAACCGACATGATCATATTACCGGTAACAAATCCCAATACAACCCCTATCCGGCCGAAATCGCGAAATACTCCGGCCAACAATCCAGACAAAGCATAAATAGCCAGAGTCTTAGACAAAGCGAGAGTCGCTACCGAAGGTATGACTCCCACAGCCACTCCTACGATTGCACCTCCTCCAATTCCCCAAACAAAGGCCGCCAGCAATATAGCCAGCCGGGAGGCAATGCCGGCGATGGAAAAGCCTATCAGTTCCAGCCCCGACAGGCCGATAAGAACCCCGACCCCCAGAATCACCCAGGCAGTCATATCCTCAAAAGAGAACTCCCGGGGCGAAATTTGTTTTTCCAGGGCTTCCCGGGCCACCATGATCACAAAAGTCAAAATACCGGCAGTTATCGCCTCAAAAAAGATAATTATTTCCATATAGTGGGTAGAGCCGGTTAACAACAAAGCCGTTACCTTGGTGACAATTATTACGGCAGCCGTCAGAAAAGGCAAAGCCACCCAGCGCCGTCTATCGGTGAGGGTTACCCTCCGGAGCAGAACCGCCACTCCAATAATGGCTGCAACGTTGCTCCACAGCAACTGTCCTTCCGCCATGGTCAACAGTCCCATTATTGCAAACAGAGGAATTCCCCAAGCCAGCCTGCGGTTTCGCGTGGCAAAAGCAGCAGTATAAGCCGCTGCGAAAGGAAGTATTTCTCCCAAAATAAACGATCTCCCCAGAAGAAAAGCCACCGCCCACAGGATTATGGTCTCCAGATCCAGCCATCTGAGCAGGTAAGTCCAGGGCCGGGAGGGATTGGAATTAAAAAGCAATATTTTGGGCCGGGACGGCCTCCCGGAGGTATGCCGATCAATTTGAGTATCATTCAAGCGTTGGAAAGGGTAAATCTCAGGCCTGTCCAGAACAAACGCCCCCTTTGACCGCGACTATCGGGTTTATTATACCGCTAAGCAATAGTCAATTTTTGTCATTTATCAGGCCGGCCGGATTTTTTCTTTTGACAATATCTGCAGTCGCGGGAAGGGCTTTCTGCTATTAGCCCGCAGCCGGAGTCATCAGCTCAGATCAGGGACGAGAGCAAAAATCAAGGGGCTGTGTCTATGTCAGACCAGCCCCTCTCAGTCGGTTTATAATGATCCTAAAGCTTGGACATCACTCCGTAATCGTATATCTCTAAGCGCTAACTCCGGCATTCTTTTGAGCCGCGATTTTCGCCGGTCTCAAATATACCATATAATACAGGAAGGCCACAAAGAAGGCGCCTCCTACGATGTTCCCCAGTGTGACAGGGATAAGATTGTTCATAATAAAGTTGCCATAGGTAAACAAAGCAGGATCAAATCCAGCTGCCGCTGCTAATCCCGGGACCTTGTTCACTATGGTGATACCCATAGGAATAAAGAACATGTTGGCAACCGAATGCTCAAATCCGCTGGTAACGAAGCCCATGATGGGGAAGAATATAGCAAATATCTTGCCTATAGTATCCTTCGCAGTTAATGCCAGCCAAACAGCCATACAAACCAGCCAGTTACAGCAGATTCCCCGGAAGAAGGCGGATGACCAGGTTAAAGACAGCTTGCCTTGAGCAATGGCGGCTGCTTTAGCACCGTGAGCAGTCAGGGCCAAACCGGCTCCATCTGCTGCAGGTCCAATCCAGTACATGCCCCAAAAAATAATATAGACCAGAAGAAGTGAACCGGCAAAGTTCGTGAAAAATACTATTGTCCAATTGTACAGAACGGACCCCCAGCTTGTTTGTCCATTCAAAGCACATATAGCCAGGAACATATTGTTACCGGTAAATAACTCCGCTCCACCAATAACGACTAACATCAGACCAATCGAGAAGACTGCTCCAAATAGAAATTTACTGCCGCCGTCTGCCCCTACAACAGTGGCCAGGTTGGCCCCGAAACCAATAAAGACTCCGGCCAGGATTCCCAGGATAATCATGGGGAGGAGCCCCATTTCAGCCTTAGTTTTCCCGGCGCTACAGGCATTGGCTGCTACTTGTGCCGGAGTAAAGAAATTCATTTTTGTAGACTCTCCTTTCAAAACGACTTGATTGTTATTTTGGTCTTAGCCCTAATATGCCAGCAGTATTATCACCTCCCGCTGCGAAGTCATGAATCTCTGATTTCCCGTTCGGGTCTCTCCAGATTTTCAAGTCACTTCATAATAGTTTATTAAGTGAATCCGTCTACTCGGCTGTATTTGCCGGGGTAACAAGTTTAATTTCCGTTGGCTTCACCCGGTTTCTTAATTGTGAAACTATTTACAAATATTTGCACAATCCTATATTTTTTTTGGCCGACATACCATTAATCATTCCAGATTTGGATTCGACTGAGTAAGTGAAATTCCTGCTTTTTTCTCTGCTTAGTTTTTTCCCAGACACTGTTCCTATTATAGCAGGAAGGTAAACAAGGTGTTAGTTCAGAATAATTATGTGGATATAATACGTTAGGATGGAGGTGTAGTATTTGAGTCATAATCATGCAAAAAACCTGGTTTCGCCTGACCAGGCCAAACAAAAATTGGTCGATGGGAATCATCGTTTTGTCAACGAGAATTATGGTGCCAAAGACCTGAGCTCTAACCGCAGGATGACACTGCTTAAAGAAGGGCAATTCCCTTTCGCGGCAGTATTAACGTGTTCAGACTCCCGGGTACCTCCTGAGATTTTATTTGATCAAGCGCTGGGGGATATTTTTGTCATCAGAACCGCTGGTAATGTTTTGGATGATGTGTCAATGGGAAGTGTCGAATACGCCGTAGACCACCTGCATACTCCCTTGGTGGTTGTTTTGGGCCATGAAAACTGCGGCGCGGTTATAGCCACCGTTGAAGGCGGCGACCCTCCCGGAAGTATTGGTGCCATCACCGCGATGATAGCTCCCTCTGTGCAAAAGGTTCAATCCATGGGAATAGCCGGCAAGGAATTATGTGAAATGGCAGCAGATGTCAATGTGGGAGCGACTCTGAGTGATTTAAGAACAAGTCCGGTAATCAAGGAGAAGATAGACAAAGGTGAAGTAGCTCTGGTGGGTGCCAAGTATTTGCTAAGTTCCGGTGAAGTAGTCTTCTTCGAATAACCTTAAACGCCCTGAATTCAGGCCAATTAAGGAGAAAGCTCCTTTTTACAGCTTTTCCCCTTGGTTGGCCTGATTTAATTCCATGATCACCCCTTCCAGAAGGTCACTGTCGCTTACGACAGCCTGCCTCCTGTTCAGGAGCTCCATTAAACACTTGATTATCATAATGCCTTTGACTATGATATCCGCTCGCTCAGGCTGCAATCCTGGGACCTGCCGTCTCTCTTCCACTGTCATTTGGTCAAGCTCATGGTAAATCCGATTAATCTCTCGCAGGGTCAGCCTTTCACCATGTACCTGCTGATAATCATATTCCTTCATAATCTTATTTATTGTGACCAGGGATGTAGCTGTGCCGCCTACCAATACCAAGGGCATCTTACGCAATTGCACCTGCATCGGTATGAGGTTGATCAATTTTGCCCTTATATCTTCTTCATTCCATCCGGCTTCCAGCCCTCTTACGGCACCGACAGGAATGCTTAAGGACTTAATATCACCAGCTTGATAGATTAATTCGGTGCTGCCCCCTCCTATATCTAACACCAGCGGGTTCCTTTTTAAATCCAGGGCACCTTTTGCCCCCAGATAACTAAGCTGTCCTTCCTTCTCTCCGGAAAGAACCTCAACGGATATCCCGATGGTTTTCTCCGCTAAATGCAGGAAATCTTCACGGTTAGCCGCATCTCGCAGGGCACTGGTTGCCACCACTCTGCTTCCATCAACCTGAAATTTCCTGATATCTTGTCCAAATTGGCTGAGGCACAATAAGGTGCGGCTGATAGCATTGGGATTAATCCATCCGCTATTCTCCAGCCCTTCCCCGATCCGGGTGCTCACCACTTTTTTTTCGAGAATATTCATGCTTCGATCTTTAACTTCAGCCACCAGCAGACGACAGGAATTGGTTCCCACGTCACTTACCGCAAACTTCATAAATCCCTCCTGCGAAAAAAAACCAGCAAAACATACTAAGCGAGACTGAAGCGCAGTACCCCTCGATGTCGGCTGGTTACTCATGAAAAAGACACTCTGATTTAAGGAGTGTCTGAATAACTCTTATTTCTTCTCTTCGTTTCTTTGGTCAGCTTTAGTGATTGGAGCCGTTCATCGCTTTCCTTAAAAAAACGATTTAGTTTGTCATCTAAATTTCCTTTATCCACCTTCTTGGGACGTTCCCGCTCCCGCGCCTGTTTTATGGATAAACCCACCTTGCCCTCACTGACATTCAGGATTTTAACCCGGACCCGATCTCCAGCCTGTAAGTAGTCATTAACATCCCGAACATAAGTATCTGCTATTTCTGAGATGTGTACTAAGCCTACAGTACCATTTTCCAACTGAATAAAAGCACCAAATTTAGTAGTCCCCTGTACAGTCCCCTCTATAATCTGCCCGGGCAGATTAAGTTTTTGCTCTGTTGGCATGAGAAAAGATGGCCTCCCCAAAAATGTACATAATCTTACACCTCCATTGTATAGAACAATGATGGGTAATGTCAATTCTAATCCTGGGGAACTACTTTAACCAGCACCTTTTCTCCGGGCTTAATCATGCCTAGTTCTTCACGAGCTAATTTTTCCAGCATCTCATCAGATTGCATCTCTTGCGTTCGGGCTTGAAAACGGAGGTTCTCTTCTGTCAACTGCTCTTTTTCTTGATTCATGGCCTTAAGTTCCTGCTTCATTTCCCAGATAGTAACAACTTGTGGTCCATAACAGACGCTGCAGACTACTACAAAAAGCAGTAACCATCTTATGCCAAACCTGATTCTGGATGGGTGCGGCCGGGATTTATTCCTGGTCATCATCATCCTCCTCAAAAACGCCCAGAGCCTGTCCAGGAATTATTATTACCACTTCATAGCCTTTGGATCGGGCTCGGTTCAGGAGGGTAGCTACAGTGCTGCTGGTGATTTTAAGAGTTTTGGCAATCTCATCATTACGGCGTCCCATTTCTTTTAAGACCACCACCTGACGCTCCCGAAAGCTAAGCTTTTCAGCTCCGCGAATTTCTATTTTCATTCAGGCTCTCCACAACATATCCACAAAATATCCACAAATTGTGTATAAATATTGTATATCCAATGGGATTGAAATGTCAAAAGGAACTTTTTTGGCTGTAGCATTTGAGGCAAGCAGGGAGCCAAATATCTTATTCTCCGGGGGGAGGAGTCGGAGGAGAAAACCGGTTAGTTACCCAGCGCCGGGGCACAGATAGAAACAACCCTGTTTTGCGCACCACCTTGCCAATCTGATACGACATACTCTCCAGATAATAATTGGATCGGGAGGCAATAAAAGCAAAATACAGCCCGGCACCGGTCAGAAGGCCCAGAAACAGAAAAAAGCGGATTTCTCCTTGGTTGGTACGAAGCAGTACCCAAAAAACCAGGGGAATAGCCGCCAGCCAAATGGCCAGGTCCAGAATCCGTAACCAGATTCCTTTGATTGGAAAGCTGTTAACATTTTTTTGATGGAAATGAAAAACGGGTGCTAAAAAGAGCCCCATAGCCACTGTAAGCAAAAATTGTTGAGCCTGCTCCCACCATACAATCACCATAGGCCTCCACTATTTTAAAATCCTATTTACCAGACTCTTACCCTTGCCTTTCATACTCTTGGCGGTTGCCTTATATTCCATACACATGATTTTGCCCTGAATCACTACATTGCCTTGGTCAAGGCTAAGCTGGCTGATGTTGAGATCCTCTCCGATCACATGCAGAGATCCCTGGCCAGTATCCAGAACCACCTCCCGATCATCGAAACTGCTTACATAGGTTACACCAGATACCTCTAAAAACTCTCGATTAGTGAGGACCAGGTTATGAGTTTGCATAGTTCCCCTCCTTTTCACTTCACTCCCGGCGCAATCGGGCATCCTACCCCATGGGCGCTGCGCCAGGTATCTTCTCAGCTGACCATGCTGCTAAACAAATATATGTTGCGGGGGGCTTGAATATGTAGACTCTGTAGGCTTGAACTTGGAAAGGGCCAGGTGTTGGGATCGGGAGGATCATCCAAACCAGTCCCCACCAGCCCAGGAAGAAGTTTATGGCAAGAATAATGAACATGTAACGACTGCTTTTTTATAAAAGAGACTATGGCTGGTATCGGCTTCCACTATTCATTTGATCCCTCCATGCCTGTACCCTTCCTGCTCTTCTATTGGATGCGGTACCTTTCCATTTTCCGATATAATGTGGTCCGGGAGATGCCCATTTCTTCGGCAGCTTTGCTTCTGTTATTGTTATGTTTTTGCAGACAGCTTCTAATTAATTGTGCTTCCAAAGCATCTTTGTTTCGGGATAAGTCGATGCGAGGGGAATTCACATTACTGCTATTGGGCATGTTTATAAGATTGACTGACAATATTTTGCCGGGTGCAATGTTAATGGCCCGTTCAATTACGTTATTAAGTTCCCTTACATTGCCCGGCCAATGGTATCGCATAAGAAGATCCATAGCCCGTTCGTCAACCTCCTCAATCTTTTTCCCCAGCCTGGGACCGACCGATTTTATGAAATGAGTGACCAACTCCGGGATATCATCTATCCTATCTCGAAGAGCGGGTATTTTGATGTCCATAACCCCCAGCCGGTAATACAAATCCAGCCGGAAGCTGCCCTTTTGAACCTCTTCCACCAGGTTCTTGTTGCTGGCAGCAATTATGCGGACATTTACCGGAATTACCTCTCTTCCGCTCAGACGTACTACGGCGCCTTCTTCTAATACCCGCAGGAGCGACCCCTGCAGTTCCAGAGGAAGTTCACCGATTTCATCCAGGAATATGGTCCCCTGATCGGCCAGTTCAAATTTTCCAGGATTTCCGCCTTTGCGTGCACCGGTAAATGCCCCGTCTTCATATCCGAACAATTCACTCGATATCAACTCTCTGGGCAAGGCAGCGCAGTTAATGGCGAAAAATGGCTCCCGAGCACGCTTGCTGGCATTATGGATCGCCTGGGCAAACATATCCTTGCCCACCCCGCTTTCGCCTAACAAAAGAACATTGGAGTCGGACTTGGCAGCCATTTCAGCACACATTAGCGCATATTTGAATGAATCGCTCTTTCCGATGATATTGCTGAAGGTAATATTGGCCCTGGCACCGGAAATCCTTTCGATCAACCGTTTATACTGCTTCATCGGTTGAAGAATAACCACTGTTCCCAATATGCTGCTGTTTGCGCCGATAAGCGGAGTAGAGCTTACCGCCAGTTTAACACCACTCTTCCTTTGCTTGATTATCAGGGTCTCCCCGGTCAGTCTCTTATTACTGAAGATCTTGGCAAAGAAAGGGTCGTTGCCGGGGAGCAAGACATCCTCAATTCTCTTGCCCAGTGAGCTGTCCCGGTCAATTCCAAGACTTCGTGCCGCAATCAGGTTGAGATGAGTTATTCTGTGTCGGCAGTCCATAGTCAGTACCCCTTCCGACATTGATTCAATGATGGTAGTCTTATAGAGGTTGGCTACTTCGCTTCTAAGATAGGCCGTCTGCAAAGCCATCTTACGCTCAATAGCCCGCGCAGCCGTTATGGCCATACCCAGTATATACGGACTGGCCAGGTGATAAGGTGCGGCAACTCCAAGAATGCCTATTATCCTGCCTCTGTCGTCGAATATCGGTGAAGCCGAAGTGCTGGCCACGGCAGCTACCCGGCAATAGTTCTCGTAGCCGTAGAAAAATACCGGTTCTTTACAGATTTTAGCGATTGCGCTTACAGTGGTGCCCATAACTTCCTCAGACCATTTGGAGCCTTCCACCAGCATGGAATAGTCAGCCAGTTTGACAGATTCCTCTCCTCCAACTCGCGCGAGAACGTAATTATCCCGATCCTCAAGAAATAGTACAAAATCCGGGTCCCCTAAGTACTGGTAAAACATATTGATTACTTCTACTCCCTGTTCCAGCAAGGAACTGTTCTTCTCCCGTTTTTCTTGAAGCTGATCAGGGCTTAGGGTCACATCACAGAATCGTTTATGGGGATCAACCCCGAATTGCTCACTGCGATCCCAGGATTGCTGTATATCTTCCGATATGACTACATCTTCAGAACTGCCGTACTGGTGCAATTCTTCCCATACCCTCATTATGTCTTTCAAAATTTACCTCCGCGCTTCGAAAGCATATATGCCGATTACTATCTATGATTGTTACAGAAAAATAACATATTATCAATGTATATAGGTTAAAAGAGCCTCATGAACACATTTTGTCCGGGGACAGATTACATGGTTTGTAATTAGGGCAGTACACATGCAACTCAATCGTTACAGTCAGTGTAACACCTCCGATGGCCAGCCAGGCTGGCTTTGCCCATAAATTCAGAACATTTATTTATTGGCATGGTTATTGCATTCTCTAAATAAAGGGAGGTGGTGATATTTTATAGCTAAACCACATGCTGCCCAAGAGTCTAATAAGAATAATTAGGAGGGTGTGAATTTGAAAATTATTGAACCGCAAAGAGAGATTAAGGTACTCGATGAAGCCGAGGTTATTGTGGTCGGTGGTGGCCCGGCCGGCATTGGGGCTGCTCTGGGTTCGGCGCGAACCGGTGCCAAAACTATCCTGATAGACCGGTTTGGGAGCCTGGGCGGACTTCAGACCCAGGGCCTTAATGGCATTTTCTCTTTTGTTGATCCCGAACTTCATTCTGGAATCGTGCATGAGATCGTGGGTCGCCTTAAGGATGCCAAAGCGGTATTGAGCAACGATGAGATACCCGCCTGGACCAGATCTCCGATCAAAGACAGGTTTATGCAGATGCTGGGGCCAGATAAACTGCCCAAGCGGATGGTTGACACCGAGTCTGGCTGGTGGGGACGTTGGGGATATTGCTTTGACCCGGAGTATTACAAGTACATGCTGGATGGAATGATGGAGGAAGCCGGAGTAAAACTGTTATTCCATTCCTTCGCTGCCGGAGCTATCCGGGAGGACAATTTCCTTAAAGGGGTCCTGGTTGAAGGCAAGGAAGGCCGGAGAGCGGTTCTTGGTAAGGTTATTATTGACACAACAGGTACCGGCGACATCATATGGAAGTCCGGCGCGCCCTGCGACGAAGGCATTCCGGCGGGAGAAAAGAAAGGCAGTAAAAGCGGCTATCTTAGTTGCTTCATGATCGGAGGGGTGGATCAGGCGAAATTCGATGCCTTTAGAGCCGCCAACCCAGAAGACTGGCCGGGTATGTATGGCGCCGCCGGCATTCTGGCCAAAGCCAAAGCCGCAGGCGAAAACATCAGGGTGGAGAAAATAGTCGTCACTCAACACTGGGATATGTACCGCGACGGGAAGATATGGATTATGACTTTGCTGCATGGGGCAGAAGAAGCTTGCTGGAGTACCAAGGATCTGACTGCCGGCGAAATTGGTATGAGAAAACAAGCCGTGACGCTTCATAAAGTGCTAAAGCAAAGCGTCCATGGGTTCGAGAACTCCTATATCGACAGGTTTTCGCAGTACGCGGTATGGGGCAACCCCCACCGTCTGATTGGTGAACACGTATTGACATATAACGATATGCGGGCCGGCAGGATTTTTGAGGATGGCATAGCCATCAGCAACATGCCGCCGGATGTCTATGAGGTAGCCGGCAGATTTGCTTATGATATTCTTCCTCATGACATTCCTTATCGTTCTCTGGTTTCCAAAGAGGTTGAAAATCTTATGGCGGCTGGTTCAATCATCTCCAATGGCGCTTTTTCTGCCGCCGCAATAAGGTACTGCACGCCAACAATCTGCACCGGTCAAGCCGCCGGCACAGGGGCAGCTATGGCGGTCAAGAACAATGTAACTCCTAAGAATCTGGATGCCAAAATAGTACAGGATGCTCTGCGTAAACAGGGGGCCCGGGTCTCCGTTAAGGACGTCTCGCCCGAAGCTCTGGCTCCTTATCAGTTTATTCAAAAATTAAACATAGCTGAGAGAAGAACTGATGAGATGATTATTACGGAAGAAGAAATAGGCATGTATTAAAATGGCATCTGAACGGCTTGCTGCCATCATGGTTGATAAAATCATTTCATGTTCTAAAAGCCTTATTGATATGTATTTCTACGAATAATTCAATTAATGCAACTTAGAATATTTGGTTTCCTGCGAGTAAGGAGCTCAACTGCGAAACTGTGCAGGAGACCAAATATTCGATTCCAGCCTTGAGGGACGAGTAACGAGCTCCCCTTTGTGTTCTCAGGGCACTAAAAAAACAACCACCTCAGGCTGGGGGTGGTTGTTCGTCTATTACCCGGTATAGGTTTTGGGCTTCGCCGCTTCTCACATCGGATTTGATCTCCAGAATTTCAACTACCACTTTTCGGTTTCCCATTTGAATTGCTAACAAATCACCTATTTTTACTTCCGTGGAAGGCTTGGCAATCCTTCCGTTCAATGTGACCCTGGCATTTTCCGCAAATTCCTTGGCCACCGATCGCCGCTTAATCAGCCTTGAGACCTTAAGGTACTTATCGAGGCGCACTAAACCACCTTTTCTTTAAGAGTCTTTCCTGCTTTAAATGCGGGAACCCGGGACGCAGGTATCAGAATCTCTTCACCGGTTTGTGGGTTCCTGCCGGTGCGAGCCTTCCGATGGCGGACTTCAAACGTTCCAAACCCTACCAGCTGAACTTTGTCTTCATTCTTTAATGCTTCTTCAATTGACAAAAAAAGTGCTCCCAAAACTTTCTCCACATCTTTTTTAGTCATTCCCGCTTTCCCGGCTACATCACTGACTAATTCTGATTTATTCAAATATATCCCCTCCTGATAGTGATTCAATTTACACATTATGCAAATTCGTCAGTACTCTAACTATTTCCTTCTTTTCCAGTTTAAATTCCAGCAGGAGCCGGATTTCTCGTCCCCCTGTTTCACCATAGGAAGTTCGACGCTCCACGTCGAACCAAGCGGGAAGCACAAATCTTTTAGGAAGATTTGGCTCCCGCCTGCCTCTCGCCTCTCGTCTCCCGTTTCTCCTCTCGCCTCACTCCTTACCCCTCCCGTCTCCCGCCTCACTCATTAGCTTTTGCTTCATCCCAGAGTTTGTCCAGCTTTTCCAGACCGGCTTCCTCCAGAAGCTGGCCTTCGTCGTTCAGGCGGCTTTCAATATGATTAAATCTGCGGGTGAATTTGGCATTGGAGTTCTGTAAAGCCTGTTCCGGCTCAATTCCCGACATCCGGGCTATGTTGACTATGGTGAAGAGAATATCTCCCATTTCTTCTTCGATCATCTCCGGGCTGCCGTCCTGGGACGCAGCTATAAACTCGGCAGTTTCTTCGTTGAGTTTTTTCAGGGCCCCCTGAACCTGGGGCCAGTCAAAACCAACCCGGGCCGCCTTTTCCTGTAGCTTGTACGCCCTCAGAAGAGCAGGAAGATGCCGGGGAATGCCTTCCAGTATTGATTTCTTGCCTTCATCCCGCTTAAATCCTTCCCAGTGCTGCATGACTTCATCACTGGAATTAATCTCTAAATGCCCGAAAACATGAGGATGACGATTTATCATCTTTTCGTTAACTATATTAGCAACATCACTCAGATTAAAAGCACCCTCTCTTTCTGCCAAAGCGGAATGAAACACTATCTGAAGCAGGAGGTCTCCCAATTCTTCACGCAGCTCATTCATGTCGCCATCATCAATGGCGGCCAGCACTTCGTAGGTTTCCTCCACCAGATATCTTCGCAATGAAGTATGAGTCTGTTCCCGGTCCCAGGGACAGCCCTCCGGTGACAACAATTTGTTCATGGTCTCCATCAGTGCTTTGATTCCTTGATCTTCCATTACTTCGCCCCCCTGCCCATTGTGATATACCTCTTAATCAAAGCCATGTTAAACTCTCCCGCAACCAGTAATAATATCCCATATATTCCTACTCCCAGCAGGATTGATGCCAGTGTGCTGAGATGAGAAATCAATCCCCAGGATAACATGACCTGATAACCTGATTTGACTGCTAATCCCATGGCCACACTCACCAAGGCCAGCTTGAGATATCTTCCCCACTCATATTTGATCCCCGTTCGATGGGATAATTGTATCATGTTGAGGGCTGAACCCACAAAAAAGGCCACGGTGGTGCCGATAGCAGGTCCTTTAATATTCAAAAATACCAGCCCGGTCAAATAAAAGTTCAGAACCACCTTTATTGCACCGACTACCAGCAGGTTACGAAGGGGAATCTCCGGATGTCCCAGACCTTGCAGTGATGCGCTGGTAATCTGAAATACAGCCATGACTACCACCGAAAAGGCCAGATAAGCCAAAGGTATGCCTGCTTCCGGAGATGCAAAAAGCAGGTCGGTAATTGGATACGCCAAAACCGAAAGGCCCACTGCTGAAGGTAAGGCCATCAGCATAGCGACCCGCAGGCCGTTATTAATCCTTTCAAAAAGGGCGGGTTTATCCTGGGTGGCCATAGCTTCAGCTACGGCCGGAACCAAGCTGGTGGCAATTGCAATAGTAAAAATCGTAGGCAGGTTGATAAGAACCGAGGCCATGCCTGATAGCTGACCATATAGCTCGGTGGCTCTGGATACAGTAAAGCCAGCCGAAATTAATCGAGCCGGAACGATTACCGCATCCAGCATCTGGACCAAGGGCACAACCATAGCTCCCAAAGAAACCGGTACGGCCAGTCGAATCAGCTCTTTGCCCAGTTCCAGAGAAGTTTCCCCTGAATATTTAAGGGCCCCTCCGGGAACAGGCTGGCGGCTGAAACGCAGGTAAAAAATGAGTAAAACCAAAAGTCCGGCTGCTCCACCGATTACCGCTCCAAATGTGGCGCCGGCGGCAGCCATTTCCAAACCGCGGGGATAGAGCCAAAAGGCCAGAACAAGTACAAAGGTAACCCGAAATACTTGCTCGATAACCTGGGATACCGCAGTAGGCATCATTAACTGGAAGCCCTGAAAATACCCGCGGAAAACCGACATCATCCCCGCAAAAAATATGGCTGGAGCAATAGCGGCCAAGGGCAAGAATGCTTTGGGCTGATGCAAGACTTCACGGGCCAAAAACTCCGCCCCGGCAAAGACCGCCACCGATAAAGCGATCCCCACCACCAGCAGCAATCCCAAGGAGGCCCGAAAAATTTTGCGGCTGTCTCCGCTTAAACCTGCCGATTCTTTACGGGCCACCAGAATCGAAATTGCTACCGGCACACCGGCTGTGGCCATGGCCAGAATCGTAGTATAGATGGGATAAGCCATCTGATACAGCCCCATCCCCTCTCCTCCCAGGAGACGAGCCAGGGGTATTCGATACAAGGCTCCCAAAAGCTTGCTGATGATACCCGCCATACCCAGTATAAAGGCACCTTGAAGAAAGCTTTTCTTTTTCAAATTCCCTCTCCGGTTTCCATGTTGTCCGGGTGCTGGCAGTACTCAATGCTTAAAAGCGCCGCAACCCTTTGAGTATTTTACCACTATCCGCAGCAAAAAAGACCATACCTTCACCGATTGTCTCGAAAAAGAAGCAAAATACTGAAATTGCGGCCAAAAAAACGGCCTCATAACAAGGCCGTTAATTGTCAGTTTTTATGGTTCCATCTGTTTGGCCAGGAACCCGGCTGCGGTTTCCGCCACTTTCATTTCCAATTCTCCCATTTTGGCCCCTGCATCCTTGGATAAAATTATGACCGCTCCGATAGGGTCACCCTGGGAAATAATAGGGGCAATAACCTCCGCTGTTACCTTACAGCTCCGGTCCTCCCCCATATTGACCGGACAATCCTTGCAGTGGGGATGTTCCTTGAGGTCATTAATTACGGCCAGCTTACGTTCTTCCAGAGATTTTTCCACTCCCGGGCCAATGGCTTTGTTCAAAAATTCCTTTTTGGGCGCTCCCGAGACCGCAATAATATTATCTCGATCAGCGATTAGTGCAATATGCCCAATAGCCTCATGCAGTGAATCGGCATATTCCTTGGCAAATTCGCCCAGTTCACCAATAGGAGAATATTTTTTCAGAATAACTTCGCCATCCCGGTCGACAAAAATCTCAAGGGGATCCCCTTCTCTGATGCGCAGGGTTCTCCTGATTTCTTTGGGGATTACCACGCGCCCCAGGTCATCAATCCGCCTTACGATGCCTGTTGCTTTCACTAGGTTTATCCCTCCTTCTTTCCATTGTTTTGGTTGTGCTTCTCACTGATAGTATATAACCTATAATCCCCATTTATTCACTTTTCATCCGGGCGGTTAGCTGTAGCCGACGGCTTCCTTATTTGGGGAAAGGTGCATAAAAAAGCAAACGAAAACTCACCCTAGTAAAACCGGATTTATTGGTGCCATATTACATTTATGGCTCCGATTGAGGAAACATGCGCAAATTAACAAATAATATAACCACAAGCAGGTGGAAAGATACTAATGAGGAGATATTTGCGAACCGGACAACGCCAATTACTGCAGTCCCCCTCTTCTGATGTGCCGATGAAGGATGAAATTCGTCTTAATCTGACGGAAAATGAAAATCAGATCCGCACCGCCTTTGGCTACAGTACTGATCTGGTAATCCGTAAAGTAAAATTCGGTGCTTATATCGACACTAAACTGCTGATAGTACATATCGACGGGTTGGTGAATAATAACGGCATCAGCGAATCAGTTATTAAGCCAATTACTCTTTTATCCGATTGGCCGCCTTTGACTGACCCCGCTCCAGCTCAAATTTTTGCCCAGCTCAAGAATCGTCTGATTACCAACAGTGAACTTACAGAAGTAGGGCGAATTGAGGATCTGCTGTCAGAGGTTTGCTTCGGTAATACCGCTATCCTGGTGGAAGGTCACAATGTGGCTTTAATAGCTGATCTGAAAGGCTGGAAAGAGCGGAATATCGAAGCCTCCACAACCGAACCCGCCCTTCATGGTCCCAAGGAAAGCTTCGTTGAAACAATGAGGACCAACACCAGCATGATCCGCAGACATATCAGAGATCCCCGCTTACGGATTGAAGAACGTACTATCGGGGCCATAGGCCGAACATCAATAGCCATTGTATATATATCCGGAATAGCCAGAGACAGCATTGTCCAAGAGGTGCGCAACAGAATTGACCGAATCTCCATTGATAGCATTCAATCATCCGGAATGCTGGAAGAGTTCATCGAAGACTCTCCCTTTTCTCTATTTCCTACAATTGCGCGCACCGAAAGAGTCGATCGGACCCTGAGCACACTGCTGGAAGGCCGCATTGTTATCATGACGGAGGGTACTCCTTTTTCCCTCATTGTGCCATGCAATATATTCATGTTCATATCATCCCCAGATGATTATTATGAAAATTCTTTGATAGGAAGCCTTTTGCGCTTTCTTCGGATATTCCTTTTTCTGATCTCCTTGATGTTGCCGGGCATGTATGTGGCAGCTACTGCTTTTCATCCGGAAATGATTCCGACTCCTCTGGCCTTAGCCATAGCCGCTCAACGGGAAGGCTTGCCTTTTCCCGCCCTTTTTGAAGCTCTGCTGCTGGCAATCTCTTTTGAAGCCCTCCAGGAAGCAAGCATCAGGGCGCCTCTGGTATTCAGCGCTACTGTCAGTATTCTGGGGATATTGGTCTTAGGACAAATAACAGTTCAGGCCGGGTTGGTTTCTCCATTCATGGTTATCGTCATTGCAATTACGGGAATTGCATCCATGGCACTTCCCTCCTTCAGCATGAGTATCAGTATAAGAGTGCTCCGCTTCGCTCTTCTTATCCTGGGAGGAATCCTGGGATTATACGGAGTAATCTGGGGCATGGCCGCACTGCTGATTCATACTGCTACATTACGTTCCTTCGGGGTGCCTTATAGTGAACCAATAATGCCTTTAGGCATCTCAGGCCTGGGTGACAGCCAGGTCAGAATTTCTCAGTGGCTTAAACGCAAGCGCCCCACCCTGGTATCAGGAATTAATAAAACCCGGCAAGCTGCGGGACAGAAACCAAGCCCTCCCACACCCGAGGAAAAAAAGGCCTCTGCAAAGGAGGAGGAGTCTTGAATTTTGTAAACAAAGAAAAAATCTCCGGCTATCAGCTCTTTTCCCTGCTGCTTATTAGCCGCTTGGTTTCGGCATCCCTGCTTAACCCCACCTTTAATCTGATAAAGACTCCGGCCCTTAGCTGGGTAAACGAAATTATCGCCGGTATACTGGCTATTGCCCTGGTGGGGGTGATAGTCTATCTGGGCCAGAAATTCCCGGATAAAACCATTATTGGTTACGCCCAAATACTCCTGGGCTCTGTTACCGGAAAAATCTTAGGTGTATTTTTGGTCTTGTCCTTTTTTTTAGTGGCTGCTACCGATATGCGCATTCTGGGTGAGACCCTGATAACAACCATATTGCCGGAAATCCCCATCCTGGTATTCATAATTACCACTCTGATCCTGGTGGCATGGCTGTCTCGCAGCGGATTGGAGGCTAATGGGCGGGTGGCAGGATTTTTAATGCCTATGATGATTATTCTTCTGCTTCTGATTGGAGCTCTGGCCTGCATCTGCAGCATCTCTGATTTCAGCTACCTTTCTCCCTTTTTTCTGCCCGAAGGCCCTCGGGAGCTAATTTTGCCTACCTGCAGTTCTCTGTCATCCTACGCTCATTTTCTGGTCCTGGGCATGATTATCCCTTTTGTTAATGTGCCGTCCAAGAGTATGCCCATATCAATAGGCTCTATATTAATGGTTGCTTTTCTTCTCACTCTTCAGTCTCTGATTGTAACAGCTTTTTTTGGCCCCCTTATGAATACCTTAACATTTCCTACCTTTGTGTTAGCCCAGAATATAACTCTGGGCGATTTCTTTGAACGATTTGAAGTCATGATAGCAGTATTATGGAATGTGAGTGCCGGAATCAAAGCCGCTCTCTTTCTTTGGGCCGCCGCTGTAGGCCTGGCTGAGATTCTTAACCTGAAAAGATACGATCCGCTGATTTATGTCCTGGGGGCATTGCTGGTGCCGATAAGTATGCTGTCCTATGACGGCCTGATGGATGTGATTAATGTCCTGACCGGCTCCATGATTGTATTCACAATCAGCTTTGTGCTGTTTATTCTGCTAACCTTGTTGATTGCTTTTGAAACCAGAAAATATATCGAAGGGAGAGATTCCAATGGGGCTCAGGGCTAATGTTATTTTAGTATGCTTGCTGCTGCCATGCCTGCTTTGTTGTGGTTGTCGGACCGCTGGTTTCGATATTGAAGAGCTTGGCTTTGTCCAGATCTCTGCTTTTGATCGAACCGACGATGGTCTGATTCAAGTAAGTGTTCAGATAGCCAAACCTTTTGCCATTACTTCCAGTGCCGGACCACCTATTGACGAAAAACCTTATTGGACAGTGAGCAGCACCGGCCAAACCTGTTATCAGGCAATACGCAACCTGTCCACTCAGTCGCCCCGCATAATTTTCTGGGGCCACAACCGCCTGACTTTACTGGGAGAAAACATGGCCAAGTCAGGTGTCTCAGAAGTATTGGACCTGCTCCAGCGTAATCATGAGGTCCGAAGCAGTATGGATGTCATGAGTGTCAGAAACGCCTCTATTGATGAAGTTATGGCGACTATGTTTGAATTGGAACGTCAGCCGGTCAAAGGCTTCTTCGGCTTGCTCTGGAGCATACAGCGCAGAAATTCAACCTCCTTTCCCCAGTCAGTATTGGAGCTGTCTCGTAAAATTGAAACTGAAGGAATGGAGCCGGTCATTCCTTCGGTGGAAGTAGTAAACCGCTCTGATGAAGAGACGGCGGCGCCGGGCCAGCTCCGGGAGGAAGTAGTAATGGACAGTGTCAGGATTAACGGCATGGCAGCGTTTAAGGAGGATAAGCTGGTAGGATGGCTGGCGGATCGAGAAAGCCGCGGGGTTTTGTGGGTCCTGGGCAAAGCCCAGAGGGGAATCCTGGTAATCCGCGATCCCCGTGATGATAATAATCTGATCAGTATAAGAATAGGAGCAAGCTCCAGCAAGATCGTACCGGAAATAGTGGATGACCGACCGGTCATCCGGGTAGTAGTAGAAGCTGAGGGTGATCCACTTGAAATCGACGGGGATGCCAGCTTTTTACATCATCCAGAGATCTGGGCCAGCATGGAACGCCGCATGGCTGCTGTGATCCGCAATGAAATACAGATGGCCTTGACCGCCGGTCAACAACAGTTTCAATCAGACATTTTCGGTTTTGGAAGGGCCTTTTATTCCAAGTATCCGCACGAATGGCAGCTGATCAAGGATAATTGGGATAATATATTCCCCACCTTGGAAGTACAGTTGGACATCATAGCCAATCTCAAGGAGCCGGGATTGACAGTTGAGGGAGTGAGGCAGGCCCAGTGAATATATTCTTAATAACCATTGGTTTCCTGCTCCTGGCCATATACGAAGCTCCTGCTTTAATTCGGGACAAAGAATGGCCTCTGCTGATTACCGTCGGATGTATATGGCTTTTAGGCTTTACCCTCAGCATCCTGCTGGCTCTCAAGGTAAACCTGCCCAGCCCGACTTTAGGCATTGCATCTATTTCGCATATAGTATTGGAACTGCTTAGATTTGTATTCTAGCCAATGGTCTTGTCAGATTATGGCCAACAAGTCCTCCAGGGCATCCAGAGAAAGGTCTTGAAATGATTTTAGGACCAGGGTGTTTTGATTGGCAACACTGATCTTGAAGCCATACTTTTCCTGGAGACCGGCCAATCCGGCGGCGCTTTCTCCCAAGGGCTTTTCCAAAGTCATTTCTATCGATCTGGGGTCGGTATTTATATGCCGGATATTCTTTTGATGAGCCAGCAAGCGAAGGCGAGAAATGCGCAGTAAATTTTCTACCGGAGCAGGCGGGACTCCGAACCGATCTCGTATTCCTCGCTCAATTTCCGCGATCTCCTCCATTTTCACCGCCATCATCATCTGACGGTATATCTGAATCTTCAAGCTGGGATCATCTATGTAACTATCCGGGATATAGCTGTCGATTTTAATGTCCATGACCGGCAGCTCAGTACGGGGGGGAGTGTGGCCTCGGGTACGGGAGGTAACCTCTTCCAGAAGCCGACAATATAGTTCAAATCCAACCGCTTCAATATGGCCGTGCTGTTCCGCTCCCAGTATGTTGCCGGCGCCTCTGATCTCCAAATCTCTCATGGCAATCCGCATACCTGATCCCAGTTCAACCAGTTCCCTAATGGCGCTCAATCTTTTTTGCGCCAGCTCACTCAAATACCGTTCCGGCCGATAGGTTATATAGGCATAGGCGACCCGATTGGATCGTCCGATCCGGCCCCGAAGCTGATAAAGCTGAGCCAATCCCATACGATCGGCTTCATCTACTATCAAAGTATTTACGTTGGGAAGATCCAAACCGGATTCAATGATACTGGTAGAAAGGAGGATGTCGGATTCGCCCTCCAAAAATCTCTTCATGACCCGGGCCAGCTCCTTTTCATCCATCCGGCCATGGGCAATATCTATGGTTAAATCACCAACTAAGTCGGCCACCTCACGGTAAATCCGGTCCAGACTATGGATGCGGTTGTGAACGAAGAATATCTGTCCTCCTCTTTCGACCTCTGTTTGAATCGCCTCCTGAACAATATCGGGGCTATACTCCATCACATAAGTATTTACAGGGTATCTGGCCGGAGGAGGCGTTTCTATCACCGAAAGATCTCGCAACCCGGTCATGGCCATATGCAGGGTACGGGGAATAGGAGTGGCTGTAAGACTGAGAACATCAACGGTTTTTGTCAGAGCTTTGATCCGCTCCTTCTGCCTGACTCCAAAACGGTGTTCTTCATCCACCACTAATAGCCCCAGATCTTTAAACTCCACATCCCGGGACAATAAACGATGGGTGCCAATAACGATATCGATTATTCCCTTCCGCAGGTCCTCCAAAATTTTCTTTTGCTGGGAGGCGGTTTTAAACCGGCTTAATACTTCTATCACCGCCGGAAAAGCTTCAAAACGTTTTTGAAAGGAGGTAAGATGCTGCTCGGCCAGGATGGTGGTAGGAACCAGGACAGCCACCTGCTTGTGGTCCATTATGGCTTTAAAAGCTGCTCGCATGGCAACTTCGGTTTTGCCATAGCCTACATCCCCGCATACCAAACGATCCATGGGGCGCGGCTTTTCCATATCGGCCAAAACCTCTCTTACTGCCTTGGCCTGGTCAGGTGTTTCCTCATATTCAAATCCTTCTGCGAATTCTCGCTGCCAAACGGATTCAGGTGAAAAGGCAAATCCCTGGATTTTGTCTCTTTCAGCATACAATGCCAGAAGCTCCTCAGTCATCTCCTGAACGGACTCGCGAACCTTACTTTTGGTTCTCTCCCACTCCATTCCTCCTAATTTGTTCAGCTTGGCCGGGCCGCCGCCAGTATACCGGTGCAGCATGTTAAGCTTGTCAATGGGAAGATAGAGGCGATCTGTGCCTGCATACTGAATACTCAGATATTCCCGGTAAACTCCGTCAATCTCCTGGCGGGAAACCCCCTGAAACAACCCGATGCCATGCTGCTCATGAACCACATGGTCGCCGATGCTCAGTTCGGAAGGAGTAATGATTGCTCCTCCCCGGGGGGCAGCTGCCTTGCCCCGGTTTTTTCGCCTCCGTCCCAAATCCTTTTCACTGACCAGTGCCAATTCCAGAGTGGAGCTTACAAATCCCCGTTCCAAGTTCCATCTGACAAACTCATAGCCGGTGGTAATCAAATTCTCTTCCAGATCCCGTTTGATTCGATCCTGGATGGATTTATCAGGCACAGCCAGCAGGATCCTCCACCCACGGCTCTGCCAGTCCTGAACATTCTTTAACAGCCCGTCCGGTTTAGTCCACAGAGGTTCCACTTCGCGCTGAGCAATATGTCCCAGGTGCTGAACCGGAATATTCCCCGGACTGCGCGCAAAAAAGGAATGGTAAACCGTTGGCCGGAGATCCAGGGTTTTTACCAGTTCATCCCATTCAACTGTCTGTAATCTGATTAATTTTTTTTCTTTGCGGGCCTGACGCTCAAAATTCCGATAACGACGCAAATGGGATCCCCATGACTCCTGTAATTTGATGAAGTCATCCGCCCATACAGGCCATTTTTCAGGCAAATAATCCCACACCCGGCTATCCTC